>Ga0316224_1002271_pt1 | contig 18249 bp, 8 predicted proteins | sample TBH18013metaG_FD_206254 | JGI IMG/M metagenome (GOLD analysis project Ga0316224, IMG submission 206254) | Freshwater microbial communities from Trout Bog Lake, Wisconsin, USA - TBH18013 | ecosystem: Environmental > Aquatic > Freshwater > Lake > Hypolimnion/Profundal zone | place: USA: Wisconsin... | reverse complement strand
GAGGCGCAACTCGTCCACTCGGAAAAGCTCGCGTCGCTCGGCCGCATGAGCGCGGGCATGATCCACGAGATCAACAACCCGCTGAACTTCGCCAAGGCCGGCCTGGGGTTTTTACGCGAGAAGGAAAAATTTCTCGTGCCGGAGCAGCGCGCGGATTTTGCCGACATCCTCAAGGACGTCGAAGCCGGCGTCGGCCGCGTGAACACCATCGTCTCCGATCTGCGGATGTTCACGCATCCCGACACCGAGCAGCGCGACGAGGTGCCCGTGCATGAAATCGTCACCGCCGCCGCGCGGTTTTTGAACAACGAATGCACGGACAAGGTGGAATTTGAGGAGGCGCTGGCACCGGGCCTGACCGTTTTCGCCAACAAAAACAAGCTGATCCACGTCTTCACCAACCTGCTGCAAAACTCGCTCGACGCGCTGAAAAATAAAAAATTCACGGACGAGAAACCGGTCATCCGCATCGGCGGCCGCGTGGAAAACGGCACCACCATTTTGACGGTGTATGACAACGGCCCCGGCATCGCCGCCGAAAATCTCGGCAAGATTTACGACCCGTTTTTCACCACGAAGGACGTGGGCGAAGGCATGGGCCTCGGTTTGAGCATCTGCTATCGCATCGTGCGCGAGACGGGCGGGAAGATTTTCGTCAAGACCGAGCCGGGTAAATTCTGCGAATTCTCGGTGGAACTGCCCGCCCGGGAGAAAATCACCGCCACAAACTGAACCATGGAAAATTCCTTCGACTACAAAAAATACGCCATCGTCTATGTGGACGACGAGGAAATGTCGCTCAAGTATTTCGCCCGCGCATTCGGCGAGACCTACCGCATCTTCACCGCCACCAACGCGCGCGACGGCCTGAAAATCATCCAGGAGCGTGGCGACGAAATCGGCATCCTCATGACCGACCAGCGGATGCCCGGCGAAAAGGGCGTCTGGCTGCTGGAACAGACCCGCAAGCTCCAGCCGCAAATCCTGCGCATCCTCATCACCGCGTTCACGGACATGGACGCCGCCATCGCCGCCATCAACAGCGGCTCGATTTACAAATACGTTTCCAAGCCGTGGGATCGCACGCACCTCGAACTGGAGCTGAAGCAGGCGATGGATTTTTTTCTGGTCCAGCGCGAGCGCGAGGAACTGCTGAAGGAGCGCAGCGCGCTGCTGCGCGAACGGATGATCGCAAACCGCATCGGCAGTCTTGGCCTCGTCGCCGCCGGCCTGAGCCAGCACATCCGCAACTCGATGGTCGCGGTAAAAACTTTTCTGGATTTGGTCGAGGAACAAGGGCCGTCCAACAGCCTGCACGATCCGGACATGGTGCGGAATGTCCGCGCGGACATCGCCAACGTGGTCAGCCTGCTGACCGACCTGCGCATTGTGTCGGCCGATCATGGGGATGCCGCTTTTCCCGACAAAATAAATTTGGCGCCCGCGCTGGCGGAAATTTTGACGGCGCTGCAACCGGCGCTCGCCGCCCGGCGCATCGCGGTGGAAAATTTAATCCCCGAAAATCTCCCGGCGTTGCACGTTGACCAGCCCAAGTTCAAACGGCTGTTCGAGCTGCTGTTCAAGGACGAGCTGGCCATGCTGCCCGCCGGCAGCCGCATCGCACTCGCGGCGGCGGAATCCGCCCTCGACGGCCGGCCCGCCCTCGCGCTCACACTCACCGACAACGGCCCGGCGCTGCCGCAGGACACGCTCAACCTGGTGCTCGACCCGTTCGCCACGCGTGGCAAGCCCTCGGAATATGGCATTAACCTGATGATCTGCCTGTTCATCGTCCACCATCACGGCGGGACGATTGACGTTGCCGCCGCGCCCGGCGGCGGCAACATCTTCACCATCCGCGTGCCGTTGCAGCCGGAAAAGGTTGCGGCCGGCTGAACAATTTTTCAAGCGCGGCACGGTTCCGTTGACGGCTCAAAAGTGACTGTATCCGGGCCAAGATTCCATTGACCTTTCCGCCGTTTCTGTGAAAGATAAAGCCAGTGACGGACACCACTCAAAACCACCTTCGCCGGCGCGCGCAATGAAGACGATTCTGGTTTTGTCACCGTATCCCGACTTCTCGGAGGCCATCCGCGCGGCGCTGAATCCCGAGGCCTACCGCATCGTTCACCGCCTCAATGTGGACGAGGCCGAACCGCTGGTCGTCCACGGTCTCGCCAGCGCAGTCATCCTCGACGCCGAACTCATGGGCGTGGAAAGCGTCCTCAACATCGAACGCCTCCGCCGGCACAACAAAAAATCTCCCATCATCGCCTACACCGATGCGTCGCAGGCGGATTGGGAAGAAGAGGCGTTTTTGCACGGCGTCACGCACGTCCTGACCAAGCCGGTGCGGCAGCGGCTTTTGAATTCCATTTTGGAAAAGCTCTGGACTGCGCCCGCCGCGCCGCGTCCGGCAATCAATGTGCCGACGGGCAACACCGCCATCTTTGCGCGCACCGCTGCAGATCCCCAGGCTGGCGGACGTTATGTGAACGCCGCGCAGACGCTGGATGTGCTGCGCGATTTTTCGCCCATCCTCACGCACTCGCTCAACGCCGAGGCGATGCTGAAACAGTTTTTGCAATTTCTCCGCGACATTTTAAGCGTCAACCGCGCGGCGATTTTTCTCAACCGTCCGTGTTCGCCGCTCACCGAAGTCATGTCGCCCGAAGACACCCGGCGGTTGCGCGCGGCGTCGGCCATTGGTTTGGCCAACGGTCTGCTGGAACATTTTGAGCTGTCGCTGGATTCCGGCATCGGCGCGCAGATTACCAAACTCGGCCGCATCCTCCGCCGCGACAGCGACGAGGCGCGCATGGACGGCGAGACGCAGAAGGAATTTGAACTGCTCGGCGCGCAGGTGGCCGTGCCCATCACCAGCCGCGATGCGATCATCGGCGTGGCCACGTTCGACGGCCGTGTCACCGGCGAGCCGCTGGTGAACGTGGAATTGGAATTAATTTTCCATCTGCTCGAACAAGTCGGTCTCGCGCTGCGCAACATCTGGCTGCACGACCAGTTGGCCGGCAACCACGAGATGATGACCGACGTCTTGCGCGAACTCAGCAGCGCTTGCGTCGTCGTCGGGCGCGACTTGAAGGTGCTGCACGCGAACAAGGCCGCGCGGCGTCATTTTGGCCGGAAGAACGAGCGCACCGGCGGACTGGAATTTACCGATTTGCCGCGCACGCTCGGCGCGAAGATTTATCAGGTGCTCAAGACCGGCGCGGCCCTGGACCCGTTCCGCTACGAGCCGGAAAACTCTCCCGGCACCGCCTACAAGGTCAGCATCCTCGCGTTTCAGCACGGCAATTCCTCCGTGCCCGCGTCGGCACTGCTCACCGCCGAGGACTTGAGCGAGAGCGAGCATTTGAACCGGCTGGAAGTCGAGGCCGCAAATTTGCGCCTCATCAAGTCCATGTCCTACCGGCTGGTGAACGAGATCGGCAACGCCGTCGTGCCGCTCTCCACGCACCATCAGCTCCTCAACGAACGCTTCGATGATCCAGACTTCCGCAAATCACTCGACGCGGCGCTGGGCGAAAGCGTCAAGCGCATCATGCGGCTCAATAATCAAATGCGGTTCCTCGCGCGCGAAGGCCAGTTCGAGCAGGAAACTTTTGCTGTCGGCAAATTGGTGGAAGACGCTTTTCATGAGGCGACGCGGCATCAGACCACCGGCGGCGCGCAGTTGAAATTTGGGATTTTCGACAAACAGCTCACGGTGGTTGGCGACCGCGCGGCGCTCAAGCACGCGCTGGCAGAAATCATGCTCAACGCGCTCCAGTCCAACCCGGGCAACGCGAAAATTGACGTAAACCTCGCGACCGCCGGCAGCAACGGCGACCGCTCGCTGCTGATTGAGGTGCAGGACAACGGCGGCGGGTTCAGCGCCGAGACGGCCAAGCGCGTGCCCGCGCCATTTTTCACCACGCGGCAGGTCGGCCTCGGCCTCGGCCTGACAGTGAGCCAGCGGATTATCGAGACGCACCACGGCAAACTGGAGATTGTGCCCTCGCCCAGCGGCGTGGTGCGCGTGTCCCTGCCGTTGGGGGCGGCGGGGGTGAGCTGAACTGGCAACCGGTAATTTATCAGTATGCAGGCTTTTTAAGACGAGCGGCATCCCGAAGCGAATGCCAGTTAAAAGCGACATCAAAAGTTCATGGGTCGAAATTGCGATTCACCAGTCATAAAACAACGAAACAAGTGTCAGCGAAAAGTGCAGAACTGACCTTGAGAACGGGAAAAACGAGGCTGCATTAAAACTCGAATTAAGGCGGTAACGAGTAGGAAAGCGTCGATTTTATTGGTGATTTTAAGTGGTTGTCCGACATGGATTCGAACCTGCTGTATCGAGAGTTACGGCATTCCCGGCTCTTCCAAGTGGTTATATTTCATTACCCATGACTACACCACAATACCCTTGTTAAATCAACGCAATTAGTGGATTTATGGGTAACGCGGCGTAAGAATCCTTGTGCAAAAAGTGTGCAGCCGGGTGGCTTGTGCAAAAGTTGTGCAAATCCGACTTCGCCCCGAAAGTTGTGCAAATTGTGTGCAAACTTTTGGCCGGCCTTCAGCCCTCAAAATCCCCATCATCCTCCCAAACCGGCGGCACCCGCACCACGGTGCCTTCCTTGCAGAAATCGGCGATCATCTGGCCGACCGGCGGTGCCCAATCCCCAAAGCTCGTGACCACGCCGTTGGGGGCGGCCAGCTATCCCCCCGGGTCACATGCGCGCGAGCCGAGGCCGGCCTGATCGCTTTCCGGCGGTCACCCCATTCGCGTCATCGGCCTCCAACCGGATGCGGCCAAGCACGAAATTGCCGGCGGGATGGGTGGGGGCCAGTGCCAATAATTGTTCAACCACCGGCAAAGCTTCCGCGTCGCTGTGAAGCTGAATAATTTTTGAAGCCTTTTCCCAAAGTTGGTCGGTGGTCGGTGGGGCATCCCCCGGCTGTTCCAAATGCGTCAGCTCCTCGGCGAGTTTTTGCGCGTGTTCATGTCGGGAAGCCCATTGCGCCGAAACAGCCTTGCGCCATTCCTCGCTCAGATGGCGAGCCAAGGTTTCGGCGTGGCCTCCCAGCAAAACTTCAGCGGCACTAAGTCTGGGAGCAGGCGGTGGCGTGATGGTGAAATCCTTGGATTCGAAGCCGGTGGGCAGGCGGTCTATGGCACGCAACCGGTCTTTTAAACTGGGATGGGTGTCGGAATTGTTGGTCTCCATCAAGAAACTTTGTCGCAGGCGTTTCTCCGCCTCGTCGGCGGCGAGGCCGTTTTTTAATGCTGCCGCCTGTGAAAAGATAACGTCGGTGGGTGGTTCCTTCTCATCTTTGATACGCTTAAAAATGTCCGGCCAGAATTTCTCGTTTAATAGGGTGTCATTGACCGGGAGGCGCATCAAGGCGCTGGCCGCCACATCGGCCCCGACGAGGCGGACGGAACAGGCGTCGGCCTCGTATTCGTTGGCGCGGGCGAGCACGAACGCATGGCCGTTAAAAACCGGCCAGAACCAATTGATGAATTTATACAGCACGCTGCCAAAGCGGGTTCGTTGCCGGGCCATCTGCTCAAAGACCTGTTGCCAAGTCCGGCGCACGCGATAAAGCCAGTTTCCAAACCGGCCGTGGCCCTGCGATGAGTGGGCAAATTCATGTGCCAGCACCGCCTTGAATTCATCCGGCGCGAGGCTTTGCATCAACGGCAGGCCGAGCAACAGGTAATTGGTGTGCCAGCCGAAAATGCCGAGGCGTGGTATTTGCACAACGGCAGCATTCATGTCGCCAATGACTAAAACCTTATGGAACGGACGGCAATCCAGTGCGGCACGGAGTTCGTCCAGCACGGTAAAAAGTCTTGGGGCCTGTTCGCGGGTGATTTCTTGGCCGGTCGGTGGAGTCAGTTTCACCCATAGGCCTCGCAACACGGCCCAGAAGATACCACCAAAGGCAATCAAGCCGATGAACGCCGGCTTGGCCGTGGCCGGGACGCGGATGACCATGGCAATCATCAGCAACGCCAGAACGAATGAACCGACCAGAATGAGCAGAAGATAACCGTAGGCGAGCACCACCAAACCCACGATACGCGCGATATAAAGTCGCGGGTGTTATTTTGAAAAGTTTTCCAGCTTCCTGACCAACACATCAAAGCCCTCGCGTGTCATTTCAGAATTTTGTCGAGGCAGGTATAGAAATTAAAGCAAATTTGCCGGTTGCAACATCAATTCAACTTGGCTAACCGAATACATTAGTTAATGTCGAGTCGGATGACGCCGAACCTCAATCCCAAGACACTGGACGACCTGCTGGCCAACGCCCAGCATTACGCCGAATACTGCATGCGTGGCAACGGAAGCATGGGGCAGACCAGTCAGGCGAAAACAACGCCACATCTTTCAATTGGCGGCAGAAGTCGTCAGCATTATTTCTCCGATTTAGCACGGCGGCCGATACGATGGCCTTTCCAACCGTAAAAAGCGACGTAGGCATAAGCGATCAATGGGACGATGTAGGAGATTTGCAGGCCGTGCCGGTCGGCAATGTGGCCTTGCAGCGGTGGCAGCAGTGCGCCGCCGAGAATCGCCATCACCAGCAGCGATGACACCTGGCTCTTGTAAACGCCCATGCCATCGAGCGCGAGCGAGAAGATGTTTGGCCAGCCGATGGAGGTGAACAGGCCGACGCCCACTATGCACCACATCGCCAGCTTGCCGCCTTCCACCATGGACACGGCCAGCAACGCCACAATGGTCGCTCCAAAAATCAGCAGCGTCCGGTCCGCCATGGCCTTGCCACATTGGAACAAGACCCAGCAAAGCGCCAATAGCGGCAGATAGTTCTTAACCATGCCCCAACCGCGCACAAAGTCAAAATTATGGCTTTCGGAATCCCAGCTGCGCGACAGCAGCAGCAGCACAAATCCAAAGACGGGGATGCCGACCATAAACAGCCGCTTGTTCACTTTTCTCAGTTCGCTCAACTCCACCGCCCCCATGAAGCGGCCGATCAGCATGCCGCCCCAGAACAGGGATACGTATTTGCTCGCCTCCACCGTGTCCAATCCGGCCACGCTCTTTTGGCCAAGAAAGCTGATGATGGTGCTGCCGATGGACACTTCGCCGCCGACATACATGAAGATCGCCAGCACCCCGAGCAGGACGTGCGGATATTTCAACGCGCCCACGCCATGTTCGACCTTGCCTTCACCGATATGCGGCAGGCGAATCACGAAAAAGACGACCGCGAGCAACACGAAGATGAGGCAGAACGCCAGATAGGGAACCTTGACCGAGTCGGCCCCGTGCGCCCCGGTTTTGGCGAAATATTGAAAGATCAGATACCCGCCAATCAGCGGCCCGATGGTGGTGCCCACGGAGTTGAACGCCTGCGCCAGATTCAGCCGGCTCGACGCAGTGCGTTCCGGGCCGAGAATGGTCACATAAGGGTTGGCCGCAATCTGCAGCATGGCGAAGCCCAGCCCGACAATGAAGAGTCCGCCGAGAAACAACGGATACGAAAGCAGGGTGGCCGCCGGCCAGAACAGCGCGCTGCCCGTGGCGGAAATCAACAGCCCGATGACAACGCCATTCTTGTAGCCCATCCTGGCGATTGGATCGCCGGTGGTGGCGGAAATGACGAAGTAAACCAGTGAACCGATGAAGTAGGCCCCGAAGAAAGCTAGCTGGACAAACATGGCGTGGTAAAAATCCAGCGTGAACGCCTCCTTGAAACGCGGGATGAGGATGTCGTTGAACACCGTCATGAATCCCCACATGAAAAAGAGGACGGTCATGATGGAAAACGGGCCGCGATACGTCTGGCCGTTGCGTGACGGCGTGGATGAGGAGGCGCTGGTGGTTGAATAGATAGTTGCCATAAAACATTTATTTTAAGGTCTGCTAGCGGATTGACTGCTGACCAAGTTCCGTGAAATCCCCGCCAGCCAACATCAGCAACATCCATGTCTGGCATGACAACGGTCTGCAAACGGAAACGGTTAACCGCAAACACAGGAAATATAACAAACTTTAGCGAAAAGCCGGGCATTTAACAATTCAACAAACGATTAATGTTGCAAACATTGACACGCCTGCCGGAGCTTCCATATTTAATATTAATCAATGACAAATCCTGACCGGTTCTTGGTGCTTTGGAGCGTGGGGGTTTTCGCCGCCTCGGTTTTGTCGGCGTTAAATGTTCACGCCGCAGACATTCCGATTACCGGAACAGCATCCGCCATCCCATCTCGTCTTGCCCTTTGGTATACGCGGCCGGCCAAAGTCTGGACAGAAGCCCTTCCGCTCGGGAATGGTCGGATCGGCGCAATGATGCACGGAGGCGTGGGAAGGGAGCATCTTCAAATCAACGAGGACACGCTCACCTCGGGTGAACCGCCGGCCGATCTGCGGACGATTGACATCACCAAGGACTTCGCCGTCGTCACGAACCTGATCCGCACCGGCCGCAACGCCGAGGCCGACGCGTTTGTCACAAAAAACTGGTTGGGGCGCAATCAGCAGTGTTACCAACCGTTGGACGATCTCTTTCTCGATTTCGGCGCGGAGAGCGGCGTCACGGATTATCGTCGGTGGCTCGATATTTCGACCGCCACCGCCGGCGTCAGTTATCGGCGCAATGGGGTTGGCTACACCCGGGAAATGTTCATCAGCCAGCCCGACCAAGTGATGGTCATCCGCCTCACTGGGGACAAGCCCGGCGCGCTGGCGTTCACGATTTTCTTCGCTTCGGTTCATCCGACCGTAAAAACAACCGTAGACAACGACGTGCTGGTGTTGCACGGACAACTGCCCGGATATGTCGGCCGGCGCGATTTGAAGACCGTGGAAAAAAATGGTGAGCAGAGTCGTTATCCCGAGAATTACGACGCGGAGGGGAAGCGCCGGCCGAACGCCAAGCAGGTGCTTTACGGCGATGAAATCGGCGGCAAGGGGATGTTTTTCGAAACGCGGCTCGCTGTTCGCACGGATGGTCGTGTCGTCGCGGGAACGAATAGCTTGCGTATCGAAGGCGCGACGGAAGCGTTGCTGTTACTGAGCGCCGGAAGCAGCTTCAACGGCTTCGACAAAAGCCCGAGTCGCGACGGCCTTGCCCCAGCAATCCGAACGACACGGGATTTGCGCGCCGCTTTATCGCGCGATTTCACGACGCTACGCGCGCGTCATGTCGCCGACTACCAAAAGCTCTTTGGACGGGTCACGATTGACTTGGGTCATGTTCCCGCCAAAGAAGCCTTGCCCACCGACGAACGCATCGCGGCGTTTCGCGATGGCGGTGATCCCGGTCTCGCAGCCCTCTGTTTTCAATATGGCCGTTATCTCATGATCGCCGGTTCGCGCCCCGGCACGCAACCGCTGAACTTGCAGGGCATTTGGAACGATCAGGTCATTCCGCCGTGGGCCAGCGAATACACGGTCAACATCAATACCGAGATGAATTACTGGCCCGTAGAAACGACCGGACTTTCCGAATGCTTTGAACCGTTCCTGCGCCTGATTCGCGAAACGGCGATTAACGGCGCGCTTACGGCCACCAATATGTATCACCGGCGCGGCTGGGTGGCGCATCACAACGTCACTCTCTGGCGCGACAGTTATCCGGTGGACGGTTCGGCGCGCGCGGCTTTCTGGAACATGACGGCGGGCTGGTTCTCCAGTCATCTCTGGGAACACTGGTTGTTCACAGGCGATCGCGATTATCTGGCAAACGAAGCCTATCCGCTAATGAAAGGCGCGGCGGAATTTTACGCCGACTGGCTCGTGGACGCCGGCAACGGCGAACTCGTGACGCCCGTCAGCACGTCCCCGGAAAATCAATTCACGTTGCCCGATGGAACTAATGCGTCCTTGTCGATGGGTTGCACCATGGACCTCGCCATCATCCGCGAACTGTTCACGCGCACCATCGCGGCGGCGGAGTTGCTCGGCCGCGATCCCGAACTCGTGCGCGAGTTGCACGAAAAACTGGCGAAGCTCGCACCTTATCGCATCGGCGCTCGCGGCCAGTTGCAGGAATGGCGCGAGGACTATGCCGAACCCGAGCCGCACCACCGGCATGTTTCTCACCTGTATGGTTTGTATCCCGGAGATCAAATTGATTCCGTTCGCACGCCGGAATTATTTTCCGCCACCAAACGCACGCTGGAGCTGCGCGGCGATGAGGCGACGGGTTGGTCCATGGGCTGGAAAATAAATCTGTGGGCGCGGCTGCGCGATGGTGACCATGCCTATGCAATTATCCGCAACCTGTTTCGCCCGATGGACAGTTCGAGCACGAACGGTCAGAGCGGCGGACTTTATGCGAATCTCTTCGACGCGCATCCGCCGTTTCAGATAGATGGCAACTTTGGCTACACGGCGGGCGTGGCGGAAATGCTGGTTCAAAGCCACGGCGATGCGATTCAACTGCTGCCCGCGCTCCCTTCAGCTTGGCCAGATGGTTCGGTCACCGGATTGCGGGCGCGCGGCGGCTTCGAAGTTGATCTCACTTGGAGAAATGGCCGGCTGACGCATGGCACAATCCGATCGCATCTCGGTGGCAATTGCCGTATCTCAACCAGTGAACCCATGGTAGTTTCGGGAGCGAAGGCGTCACCCGCCACTGGTGGTGCGAATCCAAATCCGCTCTTCCGTCCGGTCGCCAGCGGTCAGCCGCTGATCGCAGCAGGAGCGACAATGCCCGGATTGAAGCTGCCACAGTTGCACACGATTGATTTCGCAACCAAGGCGGGTGGAAGATATGAAATCAAACCAGCGCGGTGACGAACATTTTACCAGTCCAGTCGGCAAAGAATGTCCATCGCTTTGGTGCGCTTGATTAAACGCGGTTGTAACCTAAACTGAATCCGTGCCCACTTTCCCGTTTGGAAAAACCTGCAAACGCGCGCTGGCTGGACTGCTGTTGCTGTCGGCGGCAGCGGGGTTTGCCCAACCAAATAGTTCGGGCTGGCTGGTGCGTTCGTGGCAAACGGACGACGGCTTGCCGTATAACAGCGTGAACGCCGTGGCGCAGGCGGCGGATGGCTTTCTTTGGATCGGGATGCCGAGCGGCCTCGCGCGGTTCGACGGGATTCACTTCGAGCAATTTCCTCTCACGAATTTGGTGGCCTCCCCGAATCGCGGCGTCATCAACATCCTACGAGGCCGGAGTGGGGACTTGTGGCTGACGATGGATCGGGGCGAAATCCTGCGACTGAACGGCAAGGCGTCGCGCGCGTTCATTGAGGAGTTGCCGAAGGAAATCCCCGGCAGTCTGGCCGAGGATGCCGTGGGCAACATTTGGATTTCCTATCTGAACGGAACGATTTTCCGCCTCAAGGAAGATCGAATCACGACCTATTCTTCTGAATCCGGTTTTCCGGCAGGGCCGGAGTTGTGCGCGCTCGCGACAGACAAACGTGGCGTTCTATGGTTCGCCAAGAACGGCCAGGTCGGGCAGTTCCGCGCCGACACTTTCCAAAAAATTTTCCAGCTGGAGGCGCGTCCGACACATCTGGCCGCCGCCGCGAATGGCGGTGTTTGGATCTGCGCCGGCACGCATCTTTACAAAAGCGATGCGAATGGCGGGCTGCAGGATTTCGGTTCATTTCAAACCAATCGCAACAACACCGATGTCTGGGTGATGCTGGAAGATCGTCAGGGCGCGGTCTGGCTGGGGACAGCTTACAGCGGACTATACCGGCATGATGCCGGGGGATTTTCCAGCGTGCCGACGACGCATCAGGGCATCTTGAGTCTGCATGAAGACAAAGAGGGCAACATCTGGGTGGGAACTTCCGGCGGCGGATTGGATTGCATTTCTCCAAAGAACATCACGTTGCAAGGCGTGGAATCCGGCCTGCCGTTTCCTGCCGTGCAATCCATCTGCGAAGACAGTTCGGGCACGCTTTGGGCGACCATTCAAAACGGCGATCTAGTTCACCTGATTAACGACCGCTGGCAGACGATCCCGCTTTCTCCGGAATGGCCGGGCGGCGCTACCAGCATTTCCGCAGACGGGCAAGGAACGGTTTGGATCGGCAGCCGACGCGGGCTATATTGTTGGCGCGACGGTCACTTTGTGAATTGGAACGCACCGGCGGCCATTCAGGATAAAATTTTCCACAGCGTTTTGGTGAGCCGGGCGGGCGACATATGGCTGGGACAGCAGTCGCCGAGTGCCATTTTGCGGCTGCGTGATGGCGAGTTGAAGACGTTTCCCGTTCCGCCAGACAGCCGAATCATTCGTGCCATGACGGAAGATGCCGCAGGCAGCATCTGGGCAGGCACATCCAAGGGGACGTTGTTTCGAGTCAGCGGCGATGCGGTGACGGAGGAAACGCCACGCCACACGAATGATTTAGCGCCCATCCGCTGTCTGTGTGCCACGACGAACGGAGCGGTTTGGATTGGCTATGCCGGCTATGGCGTCGGCTATCTCAAGGCCGGACAATACATTGAGTTCAATCAGGCGAATGGATTGTATGACAATTATATTTCGGAAATCATTGCGGACGCAGATGGCTGGCTATGGTTCGGAGGGAATCGCGGGATATTCAAAGCTCGCAAGCAGGATTTTCAAGCGCTCATCGCGGGCCGGGCGGCGCGGATTCGGTCAATCAAATACGGACACAGTGAAGGCTTGCCCAATCTGCAGGCGCCTTATGGCGACTCACCGAATGTGCTGCGCAGCCGTGATGGACGGCTGTGGTTCCCAATGGAGACGGCGCTGGCTGTGGTGTCGCCTGACCGGCTGAACAAAAAATTGGAACCGCCGCCGGCGTTGCTGGCCCGCGTCACCGTAGATGACCAGATGATGGCGCAATATCGCGGAATTCTGCCGAGCCCGACGCCGGACGACGGCGTGGCCGATCTTGCCACTGACCGAGTGAAACTTGAATTGCCGCCAGGACACCGCCGTTTGGAGTTTGAATTTGCGGCGCTCAGTTTTTACGCCCCGGGAAACATTCAATTCCGCTACCGTCTGCGAGGGCTGGATGATAATTGGGTGGAGGCGGGATCGCGGCGGAATGCTACCTATTCGCGGCTACCCAACGGGCATTATGTTTTCGAAGTGGCCGCTTGCAACAGCGACGGCGATTGGAATGCAACCAGTGCTTCATTCAGTCTGGTGGTGAACCCATTTTACTGGCAGACGTGGTGGTTTCGGCTCGGGTTGCTCCTGGCCTTTAGCGCTGGCATCATCGCAACCGTCCGCTACGTTTCTTTCCGACGGCTGCAACAACAGTTGCGTATTTTGCAGCAACAGGCGGCCCTGCAAAAGGAGCGCGCCCGCATCGCCAAAGACATTCACGACGACCTCGGTGCCAGCCTGACGCAAATCGCCTATCTCGGTGAACTGGCCCATTTGAACCGTAATGAACCGGAGAAAGTGGAAGAGCGTATCAGCAACATGTCCACCACCGCGCGGCAGGCGGTCAAGTCGCTGGATGAAATTGTCTGGGCGGTCAACCCGCGCAACGACACGCTGGCGCACCTGATTGATTACTTAAACCAGTTCGCGTTTGGTTATCTCCGTTTGGCGGGTATCCGCGTCCGGCTGGATTTCCCGGAAATGATTCCGCAGTGCGAACTGTCCGCCGACCTGCGGCACAATATTTTCCTTACCGTCAAGGAGGCGCTGCACAATGTGGTCAAGCACGCCCGGGCCACGGAAGTCCGGTTAAACGCCAGCGTGACCGAACTCTCCTTGGAGATCGGCGTGGAAGATAATGGTTGTGGATTTTTGGACAAACCGGATGATGCGCTGGCCGATGGGTTGCGCAACATGCGTCAGCGCATGAGCGACATCGGTGGCGAGTGCCGGGTGGAAAGTCAGTCGGGCAGCGGCACCAAGGTGATTTTGCGTCTGCCGTGGCCGGAATTGAATAAAAAATAACTTAACCGTTTGCTCAATGGCATGAAAAAAAATCTTGGGGCAAAATCGGGGAAAGCTGATATGAGAATCCGGGTCGCCATTGTCGAAGACAGCCGCGGCACGCGCGAAAGCCTGACCGAATTGCTGGGGCATGCGCCGACGTTGCGCTGCGTGGGCGCGCATCCCAACGGCGAGGAAGCCTTGCAGCAAATCCCGGAAGAGACGCCGGACGTGGTGTTGATGGACATCAACCTGCCGCAGATGAACGGCATCGAATGTGTCGACAAGTTAAAACAGCAGATGCCCAAGACGCAGGTGCTCATGCTGACGACCTACGAGGAAGGCGACTTGATTTTTGATTCGCTGCGAAAAGGGGCCAGCGGCTATCTGCTCAAGGATATGCCGCCGGCGGAATTGGTGCAGGCCATCGAGGAAGTCCACACCGGCGGCGCCCCGATGTCCCCGCAAATCGCGCGCAAGGTGGTTTCACATTTCCAGCAGATCAAGAAGCCGCAGTCCGACATGGAAAAACTAACCAAGCGGGAAGAGGAAATTTTATCGCTACTGGCGAAGGGGTTTTTCTACAAGGAAATCGCCGAAAAAATGGGCGTCACCATCCACACGGTGAAAGCGCATTCGCACCATGTATATGAGAAGCTGCATGTGCAGTCCCGCACGGAAGCTGTATTGAAATACATCGAGAGAGGATAAAATCAGCCTTGCTCGGATATAAAAAACCGTCGGTGAAGCCAATTGTTAAACAAATGGCTTATTCAAAAATGACTACCGTGAAAAAATGATTAATCTCGGATCTGTTGCATTATTTCTAGCTTCAACCATGACTGTTTGGAGCGCCGACAATCGTCCCAACATTTTGGTAATCCTGTCGGATGACCACGCCTGGCAGGCGGTCAGTGCCTACGGCGAATCGCGCCATCTGATCCAGACTCCAAACATTGACCGGCTGGCGCAGGAAGGCATGCGGTTTGATCGTTTTTCGTGAACAATTCGCTGTGCGGTCCAAGCCGCGCCTCGTTCATCACCGGCACCTACAGCCACATCAACGGCTTTTACAACAACTCCAACTGCCGCTTCGATGGTTCCCAAATCACTGTTCCCAAGCTGCTGCAAAAGGCCGGTTATCAGACTGCGCTGATCGGCAAATGGCATCTGGAAAGCGACCCAACCGGTTTTGACTATTGGGAAATTTTGAAAGGACAGGGCATTTACTACAACCCGCCGATGATCCGCGACGGCAAGCCGGTGAAACATGAGGGCTACATTACCGACATCGTCGCGGACCTTTCAATGGACTGGCTGAAAAAGCGCGACCCGTCCAAGCCGTTCATGCTGTTTTGCTGGAACAAGGCACCGCACCGCGAATGGGAACCAGCGCTGCGTGATCTGGATTTTGACCACGACCGCGTTTACCCGCCGCCGGCCAGCCTCTTTGATGATTACTCAGGTCGCGGCCAGGCCGAGCATACCCAGAACATGACCATTGCCCGCACGATGAAATTGAACGAGGACAACAAGCTCACCGACCCGAAGGATCTCACGCCGGAACAGAAAAAAATCTGGGACACCTACTATTTCCCGCGTAACGAAGCGTTTCAGAAAAAGAATCTTGCCGGCAATGCGCTGACGGAATGGAAATACAACCGTTTCATGCACGACTATCTCGCCTGTATCAAAGGTGTGGATGACAATGTTGGCCGCATCCTCAAATATCTCGACGACACCGGCCTCGCCACCAACACCATCGTCCTTTATTCGTCCGACCAAGGTTTTTTTCTCGGCGAACACGGCTGGTTTGACAAGCGCTGGATCTTTGAGGAGTCCGCGCGCACGCCATTCCTCATCCGCTGGCCAGGCGTCATCAAGGCCGGCAGCGTGAATCAGGATCTGGTCGCCAATATTGATGTCGCCGCGACTTTCCTGCAAATCGCCGGCGTGCCCATCCCTGATCGGATGCAGGGAAACAGTTTTCTGCCGCTGCTCAAAGGAACCACCCCGCCCGACTGGCGCACCGCGTTTTACTATCATTACTATGAGTTTCCCGCTTTTCATCATGTGCGCCCCCACTACGGCATCATTACTACCAACTACACCTTGGTTCACTTCTACAAACCGGATGCCGCAGTTGAACGTCTGGCCAATATTCACCCGGCCATGATTCCCGATGACTACTGGGAACTCTTTGACCGCGAAAAAGACCCCGGCGAAATGCGCAGCGTTTTTGGCAGCCCCGCTTTCGCCGATGTGCAGACCAAACTGATGCGGGAGGTCTCCCGCCTGCGAACGCAATTTAAGGAACCAGCCCAAGACGATCCCAAGGCCTTTGGCAATGTAAAAGACGATTGAAAAACCGCGGATTATTCACCCAATGGTGCCGCCAGCTTTTTTGCTGGAGTAGGTTTAGGCATAACCGGTTTATTCGCGGGCGTGGGTAATGATGCCGGCTTCGTGGGGATGGGATGGGGGAAATTATTCCAACACTCCAGCTCCAGCTCCGGCTTCTCACCGCCGACGTTGGCCGGATTAAATCCGACAGTGATGTGCTTCGTATCACCGGGCATCAAGGAGAAATAGCCGTCACTCATGAAAACCGGAAGCACCTGTTCGCCCGTGCCGGGCTTGACCAACTTCGGCCGGATAGCGAAGGCGACGGTTCCCGAGTTGGCCGGATTAGTGATGTCCACGGCCATCTTGGCCATGCCATCGGCGACAACTTCGGTAGTCGGATTAGTTACTACTAACTTCACCGGCTTCAGGCTGCTCAATCCGAAATAATCCAGCGGCGTTGTCCCGCGCCAGTAGAAGTTTTCCGAGACGACTTTGCCCGCAGCGTCCGTGAGGCGCAGCTTGATAAAGTGGGTTGGCGAAAGATCCGCCGGGGCCGCCAGCTTGAAGCAGTCGGCAACCGCGTTGCAAGTCGCATTGATTGCGGCGGTCTGGTGGACTTTTTCTTTACCATCCATGTTGTAGATCCAAAGGTCGGCCTTGAGGTTGTCCACGTTCTGCCTTGTGGTGTTCACCACCCGGATACGGTTGTCATTGCAATTCCAAAAAATATGAACCGGCTCGCAGGCGTTCTTGGCCCCCCAATAGGCTCCGGTGGTGTCGTAGTAATAATCATAAGTCTGCCAGACGAAGCACGGATAGGCTGGATGACTCATCCAGATGATCAGGCCGGCGGCGGTTTTATCGCTGCGGTCCAGCCAGCCTTCAAACATCGCCTTCATCGTCTCCAGGTTGAGTAACTGGGCTTTGCGGCAGAAGTCCTCGATGTCGGAAGGCTCGCCATAGTGCTCGCCCAGTTTTGTCTGGTAGTTGTCGGGAAAAGCGTTTCTGGCCTTAGGTCCGAAATAATGCCTGTCCCAGGTCTGATTTCGCGGCCACCAGGATTCCTTGGGCATGAATTTCTTGAAGCTATCAAAGCTTGTGAAGGCGGCCGTGCCCAACTCGCTTCTCATGCCGTAGGGCTCCTTTTTGCCGGCCGGCTTCTCGATGCCGGGAAAACTGAAAGTTCCCCGAAAATAAACCGGCGGGTCGAAATTTGTCCACGGGCCGCTGCCGCTGAGATTGCCGCTGTTCGAGCAAGGATGGTATTGTCGGTCATCGCCGTCATACTTCTTGATGATGGCCGCGAGCGGCTCGCTCACTGCGGGCACCGGGGTTCCTTCATTCTCCGCAACCCAGAAAGCGATGCTGGGATGATTACGAAACTGTTTTACCTTCTCCACCACATTGGCAAGATAGACCGGAATATCGCCCGGATCCCCGTCGTGAGAATTGAGCCAAAGCTCGTCCCAGACCATGATGCCATACTTGTCGCAGGCCGCGTAGAAAGCCTCGTCGGGAACCGACCCCATCCAGTTACGGATGATATTAAAATTCTGCTCCTGATGCAGTCGGACGCGGATGTCGTAATCGGCGGACGTCCGATTGCGCATCAGATACTCGGGCAATCCCCAGCTTCCGCCCTTCAGAAAGAGTCGTGTGCCGTTAATGTAAAAATAGAGAATATCGTTTTTTACCTCGTAGGAATACTTTTTGATGCCGAAGGTCACCGTTTTCTGATCGGAGACGATGCCGCCAGCGTGAAATTCCAAGTGGCAGGCATAAAGATTCTGATCGCCGTAGCCGTTCGGCCACCAGAGCTTCGGATTAGTGACGCGCAAGGCCGAAGTGTCCGCAGCATTGAGAACGACGGTTTGTGTCTCGTTGGGTTTTACGGTGACGGATTTGGAAAAGACAATCCCGCCGGGATCTATTTCACCGACCAGCTCTCCACTAACTGTCGAAGCGGATGAATTTATTAACTCGGTCTGAATGGATAGATTTGCCTCGGTTGGCTTTGGCAAATCG
>Ga0316224_1002263_pt1 | contig 18331 bp, 10 predicted proteins | sample TBH18013metaG_FD_206254 | JGI IMG/M metagenome (GOLD analysis project Ga0316224, IMG submission 206254) | Freshwater microbial communities from Trout Bog Lake, Wisconsin, USA - TBH18013 | ecosystem: Environmental > Aquatic > Freshwater > Lake > Hypolimnion/Profundal zone | place: USA: Wisconsin... | reverse complement strand
TCCCCGAAGCCGAGGAACTGGGGCGGGTCTATCGTCCCGACCTTGCCATCGTCGCCGCCATGCTGCCCTTCGCGCGGCAAGCCGCCGCCCTGCCGCCGCCCGCCGGAATCGCCTGGAGCGGCTGGACCGAGGCGGTGCGGGCCGATCACCTGGCCAACCGCATTCCCGACCCCTGCCCCGGCGCCCTGGATATGGGCCGTGTCATGGCGGAAATCGAAGCCCGCCTGCCCGAGGATGCCATCATCTGCACCGGTGCCGGCAACTATACCGGCTGGCCGCAGCGGTTCCATCGCTTCCGCCGCTACCGGACCCAGCTGGCGCCGGCCAACGGTTCCATGGGCTATGGCCTGCCGGCGGCGCTGGCGGCCAAGGCGCTTCATCCCCACCGCACCGTCGTCGCCTTCGCCGGCGATGGCTGCTTTCTCATGACGGCGCAGGAATTGGCCACCGCCGCGCACCACCAATTGACACCGGTGGTGATCGTCATCGACAACGGCATGTACGGCACCATCCGCATGCATCAGGAAGCCAGCCATCCCGGCCGTACCCTGGCCACCGATCTGGCCAATCCCGATTTTGCCGCCCTGGCCCGCTCCTACGGCGGCTGGGCCGAAACGGTGGAGCGGACCGAGGACTTCGCCGCCGCCTTCACCCAGGCCCTGGCGGCGGGACGGCTGGCCCTGCTGCATCTCAAACTGGACCCGGAAGCCATCACCACCCGCACCACCTTGTCGGCCATTCGCAACAAGGCGTTAACATCCTCTGAGGCATAATCCTTTCGTAATATTCTGGGGAGTATGGCCGATGGATCTGATCGAATGGTCCGACGACATTAAAGTGGGCGTACCGGCCATCGACGCCGATCACCGTCGTTTGGTGGAGCTGACCAACGATTTTCTGACGGCGGCCGAGGATCAGGCTCTGATGCCCCAGTTGGCCGCCATCCTGGAGGGCCTGATCCGCCACGCCCAGGCCCACTTCCTGGCGGAGGAACTCCTGCTTGACCAGTGTTCCTATCCCCATTTGGCGGCCCACCGGGCGGAACATGCCCAATTGCTGGTGCAAGTCCGGATGCTGCATGACCGCTTCTGCCAACCCGAGGCAGACATCAAGCTGAGCATGGAAACGGCGCTATACCTCCAGCACTGGCTGCTGGATCACATCGTCAATTCCGACAAGCCGTGCAGGCCGTTCCTGATGCGGCTGGGATAATGCGAGGGGTCGGCGCCACTGAGGGACAACGAGGCGAGGCTGGAAATACGGGTGAAGCGGATGTGTCCGGTCGGCCGGTCGATGTCTGCCTCAACGCAAATCCCCAACATATGAAGGATAAGAAATTGGATATATCTCTGGTTGTGTTGGCCGTTGTTATCGTTGCCGCGCTTCCCTCCGTCATTGGAAGTTTTTTCACGGTAAAGACCGCAGAGGTTGCCGTGGTCACAAGATTTGGGAAGTTTCTTCGAGTTGCGCAGCCTGGGTTAAACTGGAAGTGGCCTTTTATTGATGCCGTAACAGGAAGAGTAAGCCTGCGGGTAAACCAGATTACCTTGACGATGGAAACAAAGACAAAAGACAACGTGTTCGTGACAATCCCAATTTCTGTGCAAAACAGGGTTCGCCCAGAGAATATATACGATGCATACTACAAACTATCCAATCCTGCCGATCAGATAAAAGCCTATGTCGAACAAGTCATTCTTGGTCATGTGCCTGGGATGACGCTGGATGAGGTGTTTGCAAGCCAATCGGGGATCGCCGCGGCGGTGAAGCAGGAGTTGGATGCCGACATGGCCGGGTTTGGCTATGAAATCGTCAATGTCCTGGTCACCGACATTGTTCCGGATCAAAAAGTGAAGTCGGCCATGAACGACATCAACGCCGCGCAACGAGAGCAGGTCGCGGCAACCGCCAGGGGCGAGGCGGAGAAAATCCTGGTCGTCAAGAAGGCCGAAGCGGAAGCCGAGAGCAAAGCTCTTCAGGGCCAGGGCATTGCAAACGAGCGCAGGGCCATTATCGAGGGATTACAGAGCTCCATCGAGCAGTTCCAGAAGGTTGTCGGCAGCGCATCCACGGAAGAGGTCATGCAGCTGGTTCTTGTCACACAATATTTCGACACGCTAAAGTCAATTGGAGAGAGTGATAAGACAAACACACTTTTTCTGTCGCACTCCCCCGGGTCCGTCAAGGAAATCTCCGACCAGATATTGCAATCCATGCTCGTGGCGGACAGGGCAAAGGCATAGGCTGCCGCCATCTCCCAAAGGGATATCAAGGCAGGGCTGTTCGGTTCTTGTCCGTCGAAGGATGGACAGGACTTCCAGGAGCGCAGGCGTCCCGCCTGCGTATGGGCGCAGACCGCAGAATACGGGATCGTTTGCACCATCGCCGACGCGGGCGGAACGCCCGCGCTCCCAGAAAGAGCGAGAACCGAACAGCCCTGGATATCAAGGGCAGATCCAGAGTCGGATGTTTTGAGATCGAACGTATGGCTTTGTGGGAGCAAGTGGCGAAGATGGGATAAGGGGATCAGCCCTTATCGCCGGCAAAGCGGAAATTATTCTTGCCGTGGCGCTTGACCTCATACATGGCGCCGTCCGCCAGCTTTATCAGTCCCGCCGCATCGCCGGAATCATCGGGGAAAATGGAAATGCCGATGGAACCGTGGACGTGGGCGGTTCCTTCCTCCAGTTCATAGGGCTTGCCCAACTGGTCGAGGATTTTTCCGGCGACGATGGTGGGATCCTCGAGACCGCGAATGCCCTGCAGAATGATCACGAATTCGTCGCCAGCCAACCGCGCCAGGGTGTCGCTGGCGCGCATGCATTCCGCCAGCCGCTCGGCCGCCCGCTGCAACAGCACGTCTCCGGCGGCGTGGCCGAGGGTGTCGTTCACCGCCTTGAAGCCGTCGAGATCCAGAAACATCAGGGCAAAGCTCTTGGCCTCGCGATGGGACTGGCGCACGGCCTGGCTCAGGCGGTCGAGAAAGAGTGAGCGATTGGGCAAGCCGGTCAGGACATCGTAATTGGCCTGACGCCAGACCCGCTCCTCGTCCTCCTTGCGATGGGTGATGTCGGTGAAGACGGCAACATGGTGGGTCACGGTGCCGGCCGGGTCGCGCATCAGGGTGATGGACAGCCACTCGGCAAAGAATTCCCCGGATTTGCGCCGGTTCCACACCTCGCCCGACCAGCGGCCGGTCCGCTTCAACTGGCCCCACATGCCGGCATAGAAGTCCCGGTCATGCCGGCCGGAATGCAGGAACTTCGGATTGCGCCCCAGGACCTGGTCCCGGTCGTATTCGGTGATGGTCGAAAAAGCCGGATTGACGAAGATGATCCGATTGGCGGCATCGGTGATCACCACCCCTTCATTGACCGTCTCCAGCACCTTGGCGGCCATCCGGATCTGTTGGTCGGCGGCCTTGCGTTCGGTGATGTCGTAAATCCAGGCGAGATTGACCGCTTCCCGCTGGAAATCGGTGGACCGGATGGTCAGCAGGCTCCAGAACGGCGTGCCGTTCTTGCGCCGGAACTCCACCTCGGCATCATCGATGCGACCATTTTTGCGCAGAGCCGCCAACACCGCGCGGCGCTGGGTCTCGTCCACATAGTGACCGCGCGCCGACGAGCCGATGAACTCGTCCTTGGATACCCCCAGAATCTCGGTGAAGCGGGTATTGGCGAATACGATCTTGCCATCGGAGCGCCGCAACACCGAAACCCCCATGGGGCTTTCTTCCAGAATGCGCCACAGCCGTTCCTCGCTTTGGCGCAGGTCCTCGGCGGAGCGGAAACGGTCTTCCATATCGGCCCGCAGGCGCTCGACCATGGGATGGAACACCCCGAATGCCGACAGCAGCAGCATCCCCGCCATCAAGGTCAACGAAATCCCTTGCAGCATCAGCAGTTGGTGCGCCCTCTCCTCGCCATAGCGCTGGAACAGCGCGGTCGCGCCATCCAGGCCGGCGAGCAGATGCCCGGTGGCGGCGATCGAAATGGCCCGCAGATGGGGATCGTCACCGGCGATGGCGCCACCACCGGCCAGCAGCGCCCGGCCATGGCCGACGAAATCGCGCAGATCCTGATCAAGATGCCAGGTCTCGCCGTTGAAGACATCGAGGACCTCGGCCGGTGGCTGCGGCTCGCCGGTCACGAGCTGAAGCTGCCCCGCCTCCAATTGATCCAGCGCCGTACCCAAGGCCCCGAGGGTTTCATCGAGCGGCGCCCCATTGACCACAGCCAACCGGTTGGCGATAAAGACGACCCGTTCGACCAGCATACGTTGACGGCCGGTCAGATTGATGCCGCCGCCGATGCCCTCGCCCTCGGTAATCACCCGGGTCAGGGCGACGAATGACAGCACGGCAAGAAAGCCCAGCATGGCGAGAACCGCGACGTAGCGGATAGTGAGATCCCGTGTGATTCTCTCGCTGAGATCGGCCATCTGAATTTTCGCCCCACCCGTGTGGTTCCGCGGCATCCTTGGTGATAGCACGGCGCATGACTTGGTGCGACCCGGCAAATGCATACTTAAGAGCTAATCAGGCCCCCGACAGGCGCTCCAGCGCTTCCTTCAGCCTGGCGATGGAGGCCGACCACTCGGCGCGCCGCTCGCTTTGCTCTTCAACCACCTCGGGCTTCGCCTTGGCGACGAAATCGGCATTGCCGAGCTTCTTGTCCACCTTAGCGATCTCGCCCTCCAGGCGTCCGATCTCCTTGTCCAGACGGGCACGCTCCTTATCCAGATCGATAACCCCGGCCAGGGGCATCACCAGGGTGGCTTCATCCACCACCATCTGAGCCGCGCCGTGCGACGATGCCTGCGCCACCCGTTCGGCGGAAGCCTGGGTGTCGAACGCCGCCAGCCGTCCCAGGCGGGCGATCAGGTCGGCATGGGTCTTGGCCCAGCCGAGGGTGCGGTCGCCAAGGCCGTTGGCCAGCAGATCCACCTGGGTGGACGGCGGGACGTTCATTTCCGAGCGCACGGCGCGAACCGCCGAAATCACCCGGACCACCCAGTCCATCTCGTCCTCTGCGGCGGCATCGTGCAGGCCGTCGAGCTTGGGCCATGGCCGCGACATCAAGGCCTGGGAGCGCTCCGCCGTCTGCTGCCACAGTTCCTCGGTAATGAACGGCATCAGCGGATGGAGGATGTGCAAGACCTGATCCAGCACCCAGGCGGCGGTGGCGCGGGTTTCGGCCTTGGCTGCTTCGTCAGCACCGGTGAAGATCGGCTTGGCGAATTCCAGATACCAGTCGCAGAAGCTGCCCCAGACGAATTGGTAGGCCCCCAGGGCGGCGGCGTCATAGCGGTAATTCTCGATGGAGGCGCCGACCCGGTCGGCCACTTCGGCGGTCTTGGCGACGATCCAGCGGTTGACGGTGTCCTTGACCGTCTTGGGATCGAACCCGGCCACCGGCCGGCATTCGTTCATCTGGCAGAACCGCGCCGCGTTCCACAGCTTGGTGGCGAAGTTGCGATAGCCCTCGACCCGGCTTTCCGCCAGCTTGACGTCGCGGCCCTGGGCCGCCAGGGCCGCCAGGGTAAAGCGCAGGGCGTCGCAGCCATATTTCTCGATCAGGTCGAGGGGATCGATGATGTTGCCCTTGGACTTGGACATCTTCTGGCCCTTCTCGTCGCGGACCAGGGCATGGATATAGATGTCCTTGAACGGGACATCGCCCATGAAATGGATGCCCATCATCATCATGCGGGCGACCCAGAAGAAGATGATGTCGAAGCCGGTCACCAGCACGTCGCCGGGATAATAGCGCGCCAGTTCCGGGGTCTGGTCCGGCCAACCCAGGGTGGAAAATGGCCACAGCGCCGACGAGAACCAAGTGTCGAGCACGTCGGAATCGCGCACCAACTCCACTGTCTTGCCGTAATGGGCGGCGGCGGCGGCCTGGGCCGCCGCTTCATCCTCCTCCACGAAGAAGGTTCCGTCGGGGCCGTACCAGGCCGGCACCTGATGCCCCCACCAGATCTGGCGCGAGATGCACCAGGGCTGGATGTTGCGCATCCATTCGAAATAGGTGTTTTCCCAGTGCTTGGGCACAAAACGGGTCTTGCCGCTTTCCACCGCAGCGATGGCCGGCTTGGCCAGGGTGGCGGCATCGACGAACCATTGGTCGGTCAGCCATGGCTCGATCACCACGCCGGAGCGGTCGCCATAGGGCACCATATGGGTATGGGGCTCGACCCGGTCGAGCAGGCCCAATTCCTCGAACGTCGCCACCACCGCCTTGCGGACGTCATAGCGGTCGAGGCCGCGATAGCCCTCCGGCACCGCGTCGGTGGTGCGGGCGTCGCGGTCGAAGATGTTGATCAGCGGCAGATCATGGCGGGTACCGACCTGGAAATCGTTGAAGTCATGGGCCGGGGTGATCTTGACCGCGCCGGTCCCCTTGGTCGGGTCGGAATATTCGTCGGCGACGATGGGGATCAGGCGGTCGACGATGGGCAGGCGCACCATCCTGCCCACTAGGCCGGCATAGCGCTCGTCCTCGGGATGAACCGCCACGGCACTGTCGCCCAACATGGTCTCCGGCCGGGTCGTCGCCACGGTAATATATGTGTTATCAAGACCTTCCACCGGGTACTTCAAGTGCCACATATGGCCCTTCACCTCGCGCGGCTCCACCTCCAGGTCGGAAATGGCGGTATGCAGCTTGGGGTCCCAATTGACCAGGCGCTTGGCGCGATAGATCAGCTTCTGGCGATGCAGAGTGACGAACACCTTGCGGACGGCCTTGGACAGGCCCTCGTCCATGGTGAAGCGTTCCTTGGCCCAATCGGGCGAGGCGCCCAGGCGGCGAAGCTGGCGGGTGATGGTTCCGCCGGATTCGGCCTTCCACTCCCACACCCGCTTGATGAAGGCCTCGCGCCCCAGATCGTGGCGGGTAACCTTCTGGGTTTCCAGTTGGCGCTCCACCACCATCTGGGTGGCGATGCCGGCATGGTCGGTGCCCGGCTGCCACAGCGCGTCGTGCCCGCTCATGCGGCGATAGCGGATCAGCACGTCTTGCAGGGTGAAGGTCAGCGCATGGCCCATGTGCAGACTGCCCGTCACATTGGGCGGCGGCATCATGATGGTATAGGGCGGTTTGTCCGAGCCGGTATGGGCAGCGAAAGCCCCCGAATTTTCCCATTGCTCGTAGTGTTTCGGCTCGACCTCGGCGGGACGGTATGTCTTATCCAGCATGGCGATTGGCTCGCGGCTCATTCCAGGGGGTGAATATAGAAAGGGCGGCCCGGTGCGCCGAGCCGCCCCCAAGACGAAAAGACGGCGAAGGTCAATAATCCTCGGACCGGTTCACCATTCGCTCGATCTCTTTCTTGACGATGCGTTCGATCATATAGGGCAGGTTCTGATCGAGCCATTCCTTCAGAATGGGGCGTAACAGCTCGTTGACCAGATCCTCCAGGGTGACGGCGCTGTTGCCGAGGCCAAAGGACTTCTGCCGCACGATCTCGCGGGCCAGATTGGACAGCAGGGATGCACCGTGATCGATACTGGGGGGCGACATCAGGGCGTCGTCTTCCACCGGCCGCGCCCGGCGCGGCGGCGGATCGTAATCGTCCATGACGGGACGGGCCATCACCGGCGGCGGCTCCGGCTCGAAATCGTCGAGATCCGCCTTGAAATCATCGATGTCGAAAGCCGGCTCCGGTTCCTCCGGGGCTTCTTCCATCACCATATCCTCGGTCAGTTCGAGGACATCATCTTCCGGCTCGGGCTCGGGTTCGGGTTCGGGTTCTGGTTCGGGCTCCGGTTCCGGCTCGGGAGCCGGCGCCGGTGCATCGAACAGCGAGTCGATATCGTCCTGGGCGAAGGTCGGAGATGGTTCCGGTTCAGGCTCCGGTTCGGGCATGGGCTCGGGTTCAGGCTCCGGCGGCGGAGTCTCTGGGGCCTTGGGCTTATCCTCGACATCATCCTCCGACAAAATGCGCCGGATAGAGGCGAGAATATCCTCCATCGATGGTTCTTGCTGGGCCTTGTCTTCGCTCATGTCACGGCTATTCTATCTGCCTGCGCCCGGAAAGGGGACCTGCCGTAAGGATGCCTTACGGCCGGTAACAAATCGTTAAAATTCCACGAGTCCCAAAGAGGAAATTGAACCAACCGTCTACGGCCGGAACCACCCCCCAATCATTTCTACTCGTATCCATTCTCCGTGTCGATGCCATTGCCGATCCATTTGCCACGAACATCGTCGTAGTGCTTGATCGGATCGTAAATCGCCACCGGAAGATTAAGCCCCTGGGCGGTCATCTGCCCCACGGCGGCCTTCACCTGAAAAGCCGTCAACAAGACGTCATGCCTGGCCCTGACCTGGTTGACCCGAGCATCGAACAACTCCTGTTCGGCGTTCAGCACATCGAGCACGGTGCGCGATCCGACCTTGGATTCCTCGCGCACCCCGGCCAAAGCCAAATCCGACGCCTTGATCTGATCGTCATAGGCCACGGACTGCGCCTTGGCCGCCTGCAGGCTTTCCCATGCCTTGGCGGCGGTTTGCACCGCATCGCGCCGGGCCTGATCGGCTTCGATGCGCCGCTGACCGGCGGTATGCTTGGAGGCGCGGACACGGGAATAGACCGCACCGCTCTCGTAGAGCGGAACGGACAGATTCAACAGCACCTCGCGCGCGATGGATTCCGAATTCTGCCCGGCCGTCTGCATCTGCGAGGTCTGCAGGGTGCGGGTGACATCGGCGCTCAGCGACATGGTCGGCAGCAATTCGCCGAACACCAGATCGACACCGTCCCGAGCCGCGGCATAAGCGTAATCGGCGGCCACCACGGTGGGGCTGGCGGCCAGGGCGGTCGCCGTCAGATCGTCCAGGCTGGCCGGCAGGGCGGCGGGAGCATCCGGCTGTTGCGGCTGCACCGGAGCATGGCCGATGGCATTGACATAGTTGGCCCGCGAGGTTTGCAGCGTCCCCTCGGCGGCGACGCGATCGGCAATCGCCTTCGAGTACCGCGCCTCGGCCTGGCTGACATCGGTGCGGGTGATTTCACCGACCTTGAAGCGTTCACGGGTAGCTTCCAGCTGCTTGAGCAGAACCTGCTCGTTATTGATGCTGAGCTTCACCACCTCCTGATCGCGCACCACGTCGAGATAGGCGGTGGCGGCACCGAGCAGAACGGTCTGCTCCGTCGCGGCGAGCAGCGCCCGCTCCGACAGCACCGTGTTTTCGGCCTGCGAGGTGGCGGCGACGGTGCGGCCGCCGCGGTAGAGCGGCTGGGTCACGGTCAGGGCGCCGGTCTTGGGGGTGCGGGTGGATCCGTATTTGGCATAGGCGTTACTGGAATAGGTTCCGCGACCGACCGAACCGCTCATGGTCACGGTCGGACGCCAGTTGGACAGTGCCTGCGGCAGCGATTCATCGGCGGAACGCACCCGCGCCTGCCGCGCCGCCAGGGTCGGATTGGTCAAATAGGTCGACGACAGCACATCATCCAGCGATTCGGCCTGAACCGACTCGGCACCGAAAACACCAACCGCAACGACGCCGGCCAGCAGAAAGCCCGCCTTCCTCATACGACACCTTCCCAACTTGAACGAAAGCCCCGCCCCGTACCGGCAAGGGAGCACCCCCGAACATTAGCCTGCCCGGACGGAAGATCAAGGACTATTCCTGTCAGAATTTGAACCCGTCCCTGGGTTGAAATCCCGGCAGGTACGGTGTCGCCGCGTCGAAAAGCGCCCACCGGCCGAAGGTATCGCCGGCCCGAACCACCCGCACCATCCGTCCGCTCCCGGTACCGCTCTTGACGATTCCGAGCATGCGCCCGCCATCGGCCAGTTGGCGACCGATGGCGGCGGGAATCTCGGGGACCGCTCCCATCAACAAGATCACGTCATAGGGTCCCTGGGCGGGATAGCCGCCCGCCAACGGCGCCCGGACCACCGCGACGTTATCGCGGCCCAGCCCGGACAGGGCCGCCCCGGCGCGCGCCGCCGGATCGGCCTCGCATTCCAGGCAAACCACCGTACTTGCCAGCATCGACACCACGGCGCTGGCCCAACCGGTGGCGTCGCCGATGGTCAGAACCACATCGGACGCCTTGATCCCGGCGGATTGCAGCAGCCGCGCCAACACCAGCGGACTGATCAGAAAGCGGCCCGAACCGAGCGGCAGGGTCTCGTCCACATAGGCGACGGCATGCATGGCCTTGGGCAGGAACGCCTCCCGCGGCGTTTTCGCCAGAGCCCGCACCACCAGGGGATCGTTGACCCCATTGGGACGAATCTGATTTTCAACCATATTGAATCGAGCGGTGGCAAAATCCATGGCGTCGTTAGCTCCCGGCAATTCCGAGAGCCGGATGCTTTGAGGCGGAATCGCGCAGGCGAGTCGACCGAGAAGCTGAATCCGTCTCTCAATCAATACAGTAGAGGGCGATTCAGACAACAGGGTAAAGCCTGACGGCTTCAACCCGTTGTCATCGCGCTCTAAGGAATCGGCGCCGGAATTTATAACGGCGCCAGGATCCGAAAACAATATGGCGGCGATGCGGCGGCCTATTCCTTGGCGACATAGGTATAGAAGCGGATCGATCCATCCGGCTCGATCTCGCGGTACAGCCCCTGAATCTCGGCCTCGAAGCCGGGAAACAGGTTGGCGCTCCGCTCGAACATCTTCAGGTAATCGAGCATGGGCTGGGCGCGTTCGCAAAGCCGCTCACCGGGAATGATGGTGGCGATGCCGGGCGGATAGACCACCCACAACGTGGTGGCGATCCGCCCCTCGACCTGATCGATGGGCAGATAATCCACCTGGTTGCGGGTCAGCATCCGCACCGCGTCGTTGGGCCGCATCACCATGCGGGGGCGGTGTTCCGGCGCGAATTGAGCCCGCTGCAAGGCGCTGACATTGGTGGCGCGGAAGAAGGCATGCATCTCGGCGCAGAGATCGCGCATGCGCAGGCCGCCATAGCGGGCGCGCCGCCGCTGGACGAATTCGGGGATGGCGTCGTCGAGCAGGGCGTTCTCATCATGGCGGCGTTTGAAGGCGACCAGGGTGCTGAGCAGGGTGCCGGCCTTGCTGGATTCCACCCCGGGCGTCAGCAGGAACAGCAGGGAGTTCAGATCGTTCTTTTCCGGAACCACCCGGTTTTCGCGCAGATATTGAGCCACAACGGGAGCGGGAATGCCGTAATCGGCATAGGCCCCGGTACGGCGGTCGAAGCCGGGAGTCAGCAGGGTCAGCTTGTTGGGATCGGTCATGGCATAGCCACGCTGGGTGACATGCTTGAACCCATGCCATTGGGCGCCGGGGGTGAACTCCCAGTAGCGCGGATCGGAGGCCAGGACGGTGGTGGGCAGGTCTTCCCACGCCATATCCGTGGCCAAAGCCTCGTCCTTCTCGGTGCGCAGGGCGACCCGATCCGGGACGAAAGGCTCGAAGAACCAATGCCGCGCCGGGTCCTTTTCCTTCTCGGTGAATTCTCGCTTGATCGCCCTGATCTTCTTGCGCAACTCGATGCCGAGATGGACGGTATCCTCCCACAGGACCTCGCCCGAACGCCCCCGCATCATTTGCGCCCCCACGTCCAGCGACGCGAACAGGGGATAGAACGGCGATGTCGAGGCGTGCAGCATGAAGGTTTCGTTGAACCGGCGATGCTCGATCCGGCGGGACTGGCCCTTGATGTGGCGGTCGCGAATGTGGATCTGCGAGGCCTGCGAGAACCCTGCCATCTGTTTGTGGGTGGACTGGGTCGAAATGATCCCGGGGGCATCCTCCCCCAGATTCTTCAATCCCATGGCAAAGCAGCCGTCGAACAGCGGATGGAATTTCAGGAACCCGGCCCAAGCCTCGTCGAACAGGATGTAGTCGCAAAGATGCCCGATCCGCTCCAGGATCATTTCGGCATTGTAGATGGTGCCGTCATAGGTGCATTGCTCGATCACCGCCACCCGGAACGGCCGTTGCCGCGTCCAGGCCTCGGGGTCCTTCACCAGGGGATTGGCGCGAATCTTCTCGCGGATCGCCTCTTCATCGAAGGCATCGGTGTAGATGGGGCCGATCAGGCCCTGGGCATTGCGGTCGGTCTCCAGGAAGATGGGGATGCCGCCGCCCAGCAGCAGGGCGCCGTGATGGGCCGCCTTGTGATTGTTGCGGTCGAACAGGACTAGGTCATCCTCGGCCACCAAGGCCGAGAGCACGATCTTGTTGGAGGCCGAGGTGCCGTTGAGGACGAAATAGGTCTTTTCGGCGCCGAAAATGGCGGCGGCCTGCTTTTGCGCCTGCAAAGCCGGGCCTTCGTGGATCAGCAGATCGCCCAGTTCGAGCACGGAATTGTCGAGGTCATCGCGGAACACCGCCTCGCCCAGATGCTCCACGAAGATCCGCCCGATGGGACTGCGGTTGTAGAAGATGCCGCCGTTATGGCCGGGACAGGTCCAGAGCTGATTGCCCTCCTCGGCGTAATCCACCAAGGCCCCGAAGAACGGCGTTTTCAGCGTCTCGGCGAATTGCTTCAGCCGGCTGACCAGATTCTTGGCGATGAATTCGGGGGTCTCCTCGGCCAGGAAGACATAGCCGTCGATATAATCGAGAACTTCCACCGGAATGTCCTCGAAACGCTCGCCGCGCATCAGGATGACGATGGGCATCTCCAGGCCGCGCCGGCGCATCAGGTTGATCAGCGCGGTGGCTTCGCTGCCCTGGCCTCCCTTGCCCCAATCCACCAGGACGCAGCCGATGGCGGCATCGGTCTGGACGGCGATTTCCGCATCCTCGATCCGCCGCGCCCGCACCACTTCGAAGCCGAGATGCTCGACCTCGGTGATGATCTGTTGAACCCGCACCCCTTCCAGATCGTCGGTATCGAAAGCGGGAGCGCAGACCAGAAATGTCAACCGCCGAAAAAATTCCATCGGGCTCCCCCCCAATTCGTTGATACCGACTCATCGATCCCGACGCGCCGCCAAATCGGCTCGCCTGTATAAAGCGGCTTGCCGCCCCATTCCATGGTTCCGGCAAACTGACACGGAACTTTCATACCATCAAACATTCACCAAAGGTTAACTGCCGCATCGTCCACCTCCTCTCCATAATCCGGCGCCCGAAATCATTCCTTAAACTTTCGGCCCGGATCCCGGTTCCGGCAGCGAAGAGAGCGGTGTGTCGCATGACTGAAATGTCCCCAACCATATTCAAGGGTTTGTTCTGGCGCGGCCCGTCGAAGCGAGAGGCGAACACGGGGGCGTTCGCGCAGCGCTGGACCACGCTGCGGCACCAGGCCGTCGGCTGGTGGCAAAACGGTGATGTGCCGTGGCTCCGCGACATCAGCATCCAGGCGCGCTTTTCCCTGCTGATCGGTGTGGTGGCCGCCGCCGGATTGCTGGTCGGGTCGGCCTATGTGATGGGGGAGCGCAGCACCTCCCGCTCCATCGAGGATCAGGCGGAATACGAGCGCCTATGGGAACAGTCCAACAATATCCGCGCCAGCGCCCTGACCATGCAGACCGCCGCCAACGGATTGACCGCCGAGCGCCAGCGCAAGTTCATCGACGATTTCAATGGCCACTATCGGACGGTCAACGACGCCTTGGCGGCGATCAAATCCTCGCCGCTGGCGGTGGCCCATGCGGACGAGATCGAGGGATTGGACCAGGCCGCCGCGGGTGTGGCGAGCCAGTTCAAACGGGTGGCCGACGTCACCCTGGCCCTGGGGTTGTCGGAAGACGACGGGTTGCGCGGCAAGCTCCGCACCTCGGTGAAGGCCATCGAGGACGAATTGAAGATGTGGCCGAACACCGACGACCTCAAGACCCGCATGATGCGCTGGCGCGAGGCCGAGAAGGATTTCATGCTGTATCAGGACGAGGCCTATCTCGGCAAAAGCCGGGGCCAGGCCCTGCAGTTCGACATCGGCATCGATTCCGCGGCGCTGCCCAATTCCTCCAAGGACGACTTCCGCGCCATGGCCGCCAAATATTCGGCCGATATGGCGGCCTATGGCGTCAGCTATCTTGAGCAGCAAGCCGAGATCGCCAAGCTGCGGACCATGTTCAGCGCCCTTCAGCCGCGGATTCACGCCTTCACCGCCATGGCCCAGGGCGGCATGGCCGAAGCGACCGACCGCCAGAACCATACCAGGACGCAGGTCGGGATGGTGATCGCCCTGGTGGGGCTGTTGTCCCTGGTGATGGTGCTGCTGGTCGGGCTGATCTCGGGCAAGTCCATCGCCCGGCCGGTCCTGATGATGGAACTGGCCATGAGCCGCTTGGCCGGCGGCGACAATCTGGTGGATATTCCCGGCCTGCACCGCGCCGACGAGGTCGGCCTGATGGCCAAGGCGGTGCGGGTGTTCCGCGACAACGCCCTGGCCATGGAGGAGTTGCGCGTCCGCCAGGAGGCCGAACAGGCCGCCAAGGAACTGCGCAGCCAACAACTGGAAGCCCTCATCGCCTCGTTCGATTCCGATGTGGCGGCGATCATCCAGACGGTCGCCGCCTCGGCCGGCGGCACCGAGGCCACCGCCCGCGAAATGGATGCCTTCGCCAGCCAGACCGTATTGCAGATGCAGTCGGTAGATCAGTCCTCGGGCGCGGCGACCGCCAATGTCCAGGCCATGGCCGCCGCCTCGGAGCAGTTGGCCTATTCCATCGAGGAAATCTCGGCACGGGTCAACGAGGCCTCGCAGATCGCGGTCAAGGCCGCCGCCACCGCCGTCAAGACCGACGGCATCGTGCAATCCCTGTTCGAAGCCTCCAACCGCATCGGCACGGTGGTGACCTTCATCCAGACCATCGCCTCCCAGACCCGCCTGCTGGCGCTCAACGCCACCATCGAGGCGGCGCGGGCCGGCGAGCACGGCCACGGCTTCACCATCGTCGCCAACGAAGTCAAACAGCTGGCCAACAAGACCAGCCAGGCCACCGACGAGATCGCCCAGCAGATCGCCGCGGTTCAGTCCGCCGGCAAGTCGGCGGTGCAGGCCATCGGTGAAATCGCCGCCGCCGTCGAACAGGTCAATCAGATTTCCGGCACCATCGCCGCCGCCGTCGAACAGCAGGGCTCCGCCACCAAGGAGATCGCCAGGTCGGCCCAGGAGGCCGCCCAGGGCACCACCATGGTGGCGTCATCCATCAATTGGGTGGTCAAGGAGGCCTCCCAGATGCAGGGAACGACCGCGACCATGCTGGACGCCTCGGTTCAGATGAGCGGCCAGTCCGAAGTGCTGCGCGCCATCGTCGATAATTTCCTGCTCGGGGTTCATGACGGCGCCCCGTCCCTGAAATGGGGCGACAACTGGCTGACCGGCAACCCGGTGATCGATGCCGACCACAAGATGCTGGTCCAGTACGTCAACGAACTCAGCTCCGCCATGATGCAATCCCACGGCCGCCATATCATCGCCGGCATCCTGGAAAAGCTGGCGGGCTATACCGTCGAGCATTTCGCCCGCGAGGAGGCCATCTGGCGGCAGGGCGATCTGGCCGGCCTGGACGGACACATCAAGCTCCACACCGATCTCGCCACCAAGGTTGTCCAGTTCGTTGCCGACCATGGCGCCGGCAAGGCGACCTTGACCATGGAGGTCCTGACCTTCCTGCGGGAATGGCTGCTGGAACACGTCTTCAAGACCGACAAGGCCGCGGTCAGGGCGCTTGCCGCCCAGGCGATGCGGGGCTGAACCTTCTCCTGAAAGGACGGCGTGATCCGGGCATGGACATGGCGGATGGGGGAATGGCCGTGTATCCTTTGCGAATAAGCTCGGATTTCTCACACTCTCGCGAGATACGATTGCGTTCGCGGGGTGGCGATCCGGCGATCCGACGACCAAAGGCGTGGCTGGTGGCCACGTCGAGGGCGTTGGGAAGCCGGGCGCCCGCCGGCTTCGCCGGCAAACCAAATGATTGCGGGCCTGCGCCCGCCGCAACGCAACCCGAAGGGCGGGAAGAAAAGGGCGACAGAGTGCGTTATCAGTCTTGCGCGATGCGCCGCATCGCGCCGCGCCTGCTGCCTGCTCTTTCGCCCTTTTCTCCTCCGTCGTATCCGTGACAGTGTGAGAAATCCGGGCCAGCCGGAGTTCCAGGGGAGTCTGTCAACCCATGTCCACGCAGCCCGCCGCCATCGGTCCGACATCGGCCGAGCGCTTCATCAATCGGGAGCAGTCCTGGCTGGCCTTCAACGCCAGGGTGGTCGAGGAGGCCTTCAATCCCCATCACCCCCTGCTGGAGCGGCTGCGTTTCCTGTCCATTTCCGCGTCCAATCTGGACGAGTTCTACATGGTCCGGGTCGCCGGCCTCAAGGGCCAGGTCCAGGCCGGAGTGACTCAAGCCAGCCAGGACGGGCTGTCTCCCACCCAGCAACTGGCTGAAATCAACCGTTACGCCACCGCATTGATGACGACCCAGTACCGGGGCTGGCGCGAGATCAAGGTCGAGATGCGGGCCGCCGGGATCACCGTGGCCGAAATCTCCGAACTGACCCCCGAAGACCAGGCCTGGCTGTCGGTCGCTTTCGTCGAGCAGATCTTTCCCGCCCTGACCCCCCTGGCCATCGACCCGGCCCATCCGTTCCCGTTCATTCCCAATCTGGGCATGGCCCTGGTCGCCACCTTCCATCGCACCACCGACAACCAGACCATGCGGGCGCTGGTGCCGCTGCCGTCCCAGATCGCCCGTTTCATCCGCCTGCCCGGCGAGGCGGTGCGGCTGATTCCGCTCGAAGACGTCATCACCACCTTCCTCGATCGCCTGTTCCCGGGTTTCGTGCCCGCAAGCAGCGGCATGTTCCGGGTCATCCGCGATTCCGAGATGGAAATCGACGACGAGGCCGAGGATCTGGTCCGGGTGTTCGAATCCGCCCTGAAACGCCGGCGCCTGGGCCGGGTCATCCAACTGACCTTCAAGACCGGCATCCCCGAGGATCTGAAGCGGTTGGTGGTGGCGGAGATTCATGCCGAACCCACCGATGTGTTCGAGTTCGAAGGCCGGCTCGGCCTCGTCGATGTCAAGCAGATCATCACCAACGGCCGCCCGGAACTGCTGTTCCCCCCCTACGAGGCCCGCTTCCCCGAGCGCATCCGCGATTTCGGCGGCGACTGCTTCGCCGCCATCCGCCACAAGGATATCGTCGTCCACCACCCGTTCGAAAGCTTCGACGTCGTCGTCCAGTTCCTGCGCCAGGCGGCCGCCGACCCGACGGTAGTGGCCATCAAGCAGACCCTGTACCGCACCAGCAACGACAGTCCCATCGTCAGGGCGCTGATCGAGGCCGCCGAGGCAGGCAAGGCGGTCACCGCCATGGTCGAGTTGAAGGCCCGCTTCGACGAGGCCGCCAATATCCACTGGGCCCGCGACCTGGAGCATGCCGGCGTTCAGGTGGTGTTCGGCATCATTCAGCTCAAGACCCACGCCAAGATCTCGCTGGTGGTGCGGCGCGAGGGCAGCCGGCTCGCCTCCTACGTCCATTTCGGCACCGGCAATTACCATCCCATCACCGCCAAGATCTATACCGACATTTCCTTCTTCACCTGCGACCCGGTGTTGTGCGGCGATGCCGCCAAGGCCTTCAACTACCTGACCGGCTACGCCCTTCCCGAGGGATTGGAGAAGCTGGCCATCGCCCCCATGTTCCTGCGCGACCGTCTGATGGCGGGAATCGAACGCGAGATCGAAAACGCCACGGCTGGACGGCCCAGCGGCATCTGGGTCAAGGTGAATTCCCTGGTCGATCCCCGCCTGATCGACGCGCTCTATCGGGCCTCCATGGCCGGCGTGCCGGTGGAACTGGTGGTGCGCGGCATCTGTTGCCTGCGCCCGGGGGTCCCCGGCCTGTCGGACACGATCCGGGTCCGCAGCATCGTCGGACGCTTTCTCGAACATTCCCGCATCGTCTGTTTCGCCAATGGCTCCCCCCTGCCCTCCCAGCATGCCGAGATCTATATCTCCTCGGCCGACTGGATGGCCCGCAACATGGACGGACGGGTGGAAACCCTGGTTCCCATCGAGAATCCGACGGTGCATAGCCAGATTCTCGACGAGATCATGGTCACCAATCTCAAGGATACGGCGCAGTGCTGGCTGCTGGGACCGGACGGGCGCTATACCCGCGTTCCCGCCGGGGAAGGCGCCTTCAGCGCCCATACCTACTTCATGACCAATCCCAGCCTGTCGGGCCGCGGCCACGGCCCCAAACGCCCGGGGCGCACCCCGGGAAAGAAGTGATTCGACCTCAGAACATCCGGGTTAGAGCGGTTTGCGACCGAATTGGATCACTCTGACGGAGCCGATTTGCGTGCCAGTGCGCGAAAGACGGCGCAGAGCGTAGCGGCGCTACGGTCAAGCCGTCTGACATGGCAA
>Ga0316224_1002261_pt1 | contig 18345 bp, 15 predicted proteins | sample TBH18013metaG_FD_206254 | JGI IMG/M metagenome (GOLD analysis project Ga0316224, IMG submission 206254) | Freshwater microbial communities from Trout Bog Lake, Wisconsin, USA - TBH18013 | ecosystem: Environmental > Aquatic > Freshwater > Lake > Hypolimnion/Profundal zone | place: USA: Wisconsin... | reverse complement strand
TTTGCGCCCGAGTTTTTCGCTCAATTGTTGCTGCACATACTGGGTGTCAATCGCATGAAGGAGCGAAGACGACCCGACAAAGGCGATGTCAATATCGCCTTGGTCCTGAAAAATTTGCTGCAAGAGATTGTGGTAGGGGCCAGCCACACAAGCCGTGGAGGAATAGATTTGCTCGCGCGGCGGGAGCCAGTTTTTTTTGAACACCGCCGGCAGCAGCAACAAAACCAACAGCAGCAGCGCGAACGCCGCCGCCTGCTTCGTCGAGGAAAACGCCGGGCGCATCACGGTTCCTGTTTGCGTTTGAGAATCAAATCCGCGAACTCGCCGACGTTTTTGGCGTTCTCAACTTCGCCGACGCGAAAGCGCACGCCAAAAGCTTTTTCCACCGACACCATCAGCGAAATGTGCGTGAGCGAATCCCATTCCGGCACGTCCTTCGCGCTGATCGCGGGCGTGAGCACGACCGGCTCCAGAAAAATCGTGTCGAAAATCGTCTGCAATTGGGCGATGACTTCAGCTTGGTTCATAGGCGCGGCGCGTGATTTTTATTTTTGTCGGGACGGGCTGGAACGATTCCAGCCGCAGTTCAAATTCCCGTTTCATTTCCGATTCGGCGGTCAAAGTAAAACCCATCCGGCCGTAAAAATCACGCACCATCTCGTTCTTCGGCGTCGGCAGAAAAGTGCCTAGCAGGCACTGGCAATCTTTCAATTTGGCGAGGCGAACCAGTTCGTTCAACACCTCCTCCTCCACCTGCCGCTTCAGCACCCGGCAGCTCATCAGCCAGGTGTCTATTTTCATCACGTCCCCGACTTTTTCGCCGATGACGATGGAAATCAGGCCGTGGTCGCCGAACCGATCCTTGAGCCGCACGGAATAGCCGACAAAATTCGGATCGTGCATCACCGCGAGCACCTCCGCCTCGCTGCGGCGGTGCGTGGTAAGGTTGAACTGATTGCTCTTGTTGATGAGCTGCGACAGGCGGGGCACATCTACCGGCACAAATTCGCTGATGACGGATTCCATCTGGAGCGATTCGAGATACGACGCCATGTCCGTGACCGTGGCTTCGAGCGCCTTGCGCTGCGCGGCGGAACGATACTGGTTCGTCCGCCCGGCATCCTCGGCGGTGATGCTGCGCGGCTCGAACAACCGGCAGTCCGCGAGCTGCGCGACGTAGTCGGATGGATCGGGGCCGAGCAGAATCGTCGTCACTTCGGGCGTGAACTGGCGAACGATATCGATCTCTGCCGGGTTGTCGTCCACAAATACAAAGCTGTCGAGGCCGAGGTTCAGTTCCAGCGCCATCGCGCGGATGTTTTCCGATTTCGGCTCCCAGTTGGCCTTGAACGAGACGAAATCGTCCAGGCGCAAAACCATTTCGGGATGTTTCTCAAACGGCTCTTTGGCCTTGTCCAGATCGTTCTTGCTGCACACGGCCAGCAGCACGCCGCGCTGCTTGAACGAGGCAATATACTTCTGAAACGCCTTGAAGGCCTCGCCGCGCGGCGAGGTGTCGCCGAGTTCAATTCCTTCCAGGCCGTCGTCCGCCACCACGCCGCCCCAGAGGGTGTTGTCCAAATCCAAAACCAAGACTTTTTTCGGCGCGCGCTTGAACGAGGCGATGAGATGGACGACTTCGCGGGCAAGTTCCACCAGTAGCGCCGGCGAACACGGCTGCTTGCTCTCGAACCACGCGCGCTCGTCGCGGGCGGCCAGGCCGCCATGGCGGTGGGCCAGAAATGCCCAGTCGCAGATATGCAGATACGCGGGCGCGGCCAGGCCGAGCTCGAGGTTCACCCATTTGCGGAACGACCAGTCCGAGCCGAGTGTGCGCGAGCGGAACGCGCCGAGATCATGACGCGCGGGCGGTAGGAAATTGGTGGTGATGATTTCCGCGTGTGTTTTCCCGTTCACCCGGCGCGCGAGTTCCAGCAGCGCATCCACGACGCACTGCGCCTCGGCCTGCGGGAGTTCCCGCGCATCGGTCAGGTGGCCGGTGTAGGTGCACCGCCGTTCCGCCGGCAGCATGAAAACAACGTCCGGCGCGAACGCATACAGCCCGCTGCCGCCGTCCATGATTTCGGAAATGTAATTGTCGTAGTCGCCCTGCCATAGCTCGATCGGAAAATTTTCCACCTCGCACAGATGCTCGATGAGTTCGTGCAGCGGATACAAACTGTAGCCGCCGAGGATGGCGAGGCGAAGCGCCTTCGCTGGCGATTTTGGCTTGGCCAGCTTGCGCGCATGGGCTTTTTTGCGGAGCGACGAAAGCAAAAACAGCTCTTCAAAATCGCGGGCGTCCCGGGTCGCGCGACCGAGCGCCTCCCAAAACCGGGCGTCGCCGGCCAGCAGGAGGGCCTTGAGCGTGGCAATCTGATTTTGATGGTGCATCGGCAGGCCGTTCGTTTATCAGGCCGGCCACCGGCCGTCAATCCATGAAACCGGCCGGCGATGTCCTTATTCGAGATTTTTGGAGCGCGGCTCTATGGGCCGCAGCCAGTCTTCTTGCCAATTTTATCCGCCGTGGGTCTCAGCCTCTTAATTCAGCTTAAACCTAGGCGGCGGTAAAACGGGTTCTGATTTAATCAGGAAATCAGGAACGGACTTTTTTCCTGCCTTCCTGCCTTCCTTAAAAAAACCGGGCGACCTTGGCGTCTTGGCGGTTCCTCTTCCCTTTCTACTTTCGGTTTTTCCTTTTTCGGCTTCCGTTCTTTCCCTTCCCTGCCTATCTTCCCGTTCAGACTTTACGCCCGTCCAACTGATTTAAGCCATGACCAATCCTGCCAGCGCCATGCGGATGCTGATCACTTATGTGATTGTCATTCCGCTGGCCATTTTGGTGGGCTATCTGCTCACCGATCCGCTGGATTATGGCACGATGGGTTTTTTCGGCCTCATCATCGTGCTGCTGCTGTCGCCCATATTCATCCGGTGGCATTATCCCATCCTGGTGTTTGGGCTGGGCTGCCCGGCGGTCTGTTTTTTCCTGGTTGGCCGCCCCCCACTGTGGCAGGTGATGGCCCTATTAAGCTTTGGCATCTCCGTGGTGGAGCGGACCATCAGCAGCCGCCGGTTTCTTAGCGTTCCGGTGGCCATGTGGCCGCTGCTGTATATCGCGGCCATGGCCTATATGACGGCCCGGATGACCGGCGGCATCGGCCTGCATCAGTTGGGTGGCGATACCGGTGGCGGCAAGAAATATCTGCCAATCTTTATCGGCCTGGCCGCCTATCTTGCCCTGACCAGCCGGGTCATCCCCAAGGAAAAGCGCACCCTGTATATCGCCTTGTGGGTTCTGGCCTCAGCCACCGGGGTCATTGGCGAGGTGGCGGCGGTGCTGGGCGGGCCGTTTCACGCCTTCAACCTCTTGTTTCCCTCTAATCTGGCCGCCGAGGGTGCGACGATCGGCACCACCCGGCTGGGCACTTTGGCGAGCGCCTTTGGCGGTTTGATGACCTATATCCTGGTGCGGTATGGGTTGCGCGGAATTTTTCTCTCCAATCAGCTGTGGCGGCCGGTTCTCTTTCTATTGTTTTTTTCCCTTACCATGGTGGGCGGTTTTCGGAACATGCTGATGGGAACGCTGACGGTTTGCGCCATCGTATTTTTCCTGGAGGGATTGCACCGCACCCGGCTGGCGCTGTATGTCCTGATGGCCGGCCTGCTGGTGGCGCCGTTACTTGGTTTTTTTTCCAACCAACTGCCGCTCACCTTCCAGCGCTCCTTGAGCTTTCTGCCCTTTAAATGGGATGCGGATGTAGTCAGGGATGCCGAGGGCAGCACCCAATGGCGGGAAAGCATGTGGGCGGCGCTCTGGCCCCAGGTTCCCGGTTACCTGCTGCTGGGCAAGGGGCTCAGCCTGAGCACCGAAGATTTTCAATTGCTTGGCGGCGGGGCCTTCGCCGGTCAGATCCACAGCATTGATCCGGGGCAGGGAGCCTATGCAATTTCGGGTGACTATCACAGCGGCCCTTTGAGCACCCTGATCCCGTTTGGCATCTGGGGTGCCATTGGCATAATCTGGCTGCAGGCGGCCAGCCTGTTTGTCTTATATCGCAATTACCGGTATGGGGATCCGGAGCTCCAGACCTTTAACACCTACGCTTTGGCCACAACCATTTGGGCCGTTTTTGGCTTCTATTTTATCTTTGGCGCTTTTGACATTGCCGTGGCCGAGCTGGCCAAGGGAATGGGCTTTAGCCTGGCTCTAAACTGGGGCATATGCCGGCCGCCGCCCAAGCCGGTCTCCAATCCGCGCATCAAGCCGCTGCGAGTGCCGCTGCCGGCACCGCAACCCGTGTAAAGGCGAAAACAGAGACTTGAGACCGGAGCCCTGAAACCCGAAAGGCTGAAACGCTAAAATACTGAAAAGCTGAAATCCGGGAAAGCATGAGAAACGAATTGCACGAATTAACCCGAATGAAGATCAAGTTTCAGGTTTCAGCTTTCAGCTTCTCAGCTTTTCAGCTTTTTGTTTTCCAGTTCCGCATTCCGCATTCCGCGTTCCGCATTTCATTTGCGGTGTCCCCATGAAACCCCGGCTGCTGGTCCTGGAACTCTGGGGGCTGGGCGATCTTGTCATCGCCACGCCCTTGCTCCGCGCCGCCACGGAGAAATATGACGTCACCCTGCTGGCCAAGCCCTACGCGATGGAGTTGCGATCCCGTCTGTGGCCGGACTTGACCGTCATTCCCTTCACCGCGCCGTGGACCGCCTTCCGCGCCAAGTATCAGGTCTGGCGCTGGCCGTGGCCGGAACTGTTCCAACTGCGCCGCCAGTTGCGGGAAAAGGATTTTGACTTCGGCGTCTCGGCCCGCTGGGATCCGCGCGACCACCTGGCGCTGAAACTGTCCGGCGCGCGCGAACGGCTCGGATTTTCGCGCCTGAAAAGCCGGCGCTACCTCACGCGGGAACTTGCGCGCCCCGCCCCGCTGGCGCACCGGCATGAATACTGGCGCGTGGCGGGCGCGGCGCTGGGGCTGGTTCTCCCGCCGCGCGCGGAAATTTTTGCCGCGCCGCGCCGGCCGCCGCCGGTGGTGCTCATCCACACCGGCGCGCGGCTGCCCCTGCGCGTGTGGCCGTTGGAAAATTTTTCGGAACTGATCTTGCGCCTGCGGCAAAAAAACTTCGAGGTGCGTGTGGCCTGTGACAAGGATCAGCTCGGTTGGTGGCATCGCCAGGGCGAGGCCGCCGTCTGCCCACGCAATGTCACGGAGTTGCTGGCTTGTCTGGATCAAGCCGGCGTTTTCATCGGCAACGACTCCGGCCCCGGCCACCTGGCGGCGAGTTGCGGCCTGCCGACGTTCACGCTGTTCGGCCCGCAACTGCACGAGTGGTTCGCGCCGCTGCACCCGGCGGCGGAAGTCGTGGAAGGCAAGGCCTGCCCCTACAAGCCCTGTTCGGACTACTGCCGGTTTGCCGAGCCGTTCTGCCTGCGCGGGATTTCCGTGGCGGAAGTCTGGCCCCGTATTGATGCCTTTGTCCGAATGCATCTGCCCGCAGTGCCTGTCCTTTAGCTGCCGACGGCTTTCAATCCCCGGGTCTCCGCGACAATCCACCGAGGGCGCTGCTTGACCTCGCTGTATATCCTGCCGATGTATTCCCCCAGAAAACCGAGGATGAGAAATTGTATGCCGCTCAAGAACAGCATGGCCACCACGATACCGGCCCAACCCGGGACGTCACCGGCCGAATGTCTGAAAACACGGAATCCAATGAGCCGCCACGCGATCACAAAGATTCCCGCCAGCAAGGAAAAAATGACCGCATAGAAGCCCAAATGCGTGGCCAGGCGCAAGGGCATGGTGGAGAAGGCAAAAATCCCGTCGCGGGCCAGTCGGATCAATTTCCAAAACGTGTATTTGGTCGAGCCGGCAACCCGCGCGGCCCGCTCATATTCCAGACCGGTTTGCCGGTAACCCACCCAGGCCCGAAGCCCGCGCAACAAAACATTGCGTTCCGGCATGGCGTTCAATTCATCGACAACGCGCCGGCTCATAAGACAGAAATCTCCGGAATCTAGGGGCATGTCGGCCTCGGCCACATACCGAAAAATGCGGTAAAAGCTGCTATAGGCCAGCCGCTTTAATAGGTTTTCCTTCCGCTTGCGGCGCACCGCATAAACCACATCAAATCCCTCGGCCATCCTGTTCAGACAATCGCCGAAGATTTCCGGGGGATCCTGTAGATCGGCATCCATGATGCCAATCGCCTGCCCCGTGGCATGCGCCAGACCGGCCGAGATGGCTGCCTGATGTCCAAAATTTCGGGACAGGGAAATGACCTTGAACCTGGGCTCCCGCGCATGCATGGCGCAAAGCCTTTCCAGCGTGTTGTCGCGGGAGCCATCATTGACAAACAACACCTCCCAGTCCACCGCCAGCCGGCCCATGGCGGACAGCAGTCTGACTTCAAGCGCGGCCAAGACTTCGCTCTCGTTGTAACACGGAATAACCAGACTGAAAGCGGGCGGTGGCGGTGAATCCATAACACGGCTTACTGTTATGGTTTAAATCAAAAAGTCAAACACAACTGACACGCCATCGGCCCGGCGGTTTTCCGAATGGCCTCCCGGTTTCGAGGTAGGTGTAGGGCTTGCCAGTTTCCCCCCTTTTCTTTAGGCTGCGAAAGTTTTGAGCACACACTCACTGTTTCCATGTTTTCTTTCATAAAAAAATTGCCGGTTTGGGCCTGGGTCATCCTCGGTTTTCTCTTGTTGAATGCCACGACCTGCGACTGGTATCCCTCGGTTTGGAACGACGAGGCGTTTTACGCGGATCCGGCGGCGAACCTGTATTTTGGCCATGGGTTTACCAGCACCACGAGCATGCAGCCCCGGGAAGAACATTGGGTGAGCAACTCGCCGCTCTTTGCGCTGGTTTTGTTTGGCTGGTTCAAGCTGGCGGGTTTCGGCATTTTTCAGGATCGCGTGTTGGGCTATCTACTCTGGTCGGCCGGCACAGCGTTGCTGTGTCTGGCGGTGCAGCGCACCCGGCTGATTCGCAGTCCGTTGGCGCTGGCGGTTCTGGCCTGCCTGCTGTTTAGCGGTTATGCCGTGGTTTTTAACTACCGTTCCGGACGGTATGACCCGCTGATCCTCGTCGAAGTGGCCGGTTGTTTCCTGGCCTTTACGATCCCGCACCCCGGCTGGCGGCGGACGGCCATCTTTTTTTCCGCCGCCCTGTTCCTGCCCACGGCGCTGACCCTGGGACCCTTTGCCGCCGTCTTCGGCGGCCTGTTTTTTTTGGTGATGGGCCGGAAATTTTTTGTGGAACTGGTCTGCGTCGCTCTGGGGCTGGCCACCGGGCTGGGGGCGTTGTGGGGCTATGTCTGCGGACTCGGATTGTGGGGGACGTATCGGCGCATGATGGTCTTGACGGCGCAGGGCTATTACCCGCCCGGTCAGGCCATGCCAGTCTGGCAGCGGAAGCTGGCCGATTTTCCGCACAAGCTTTTCCATGATCCCACATCCACGATCCTTTTGCTGGGACTGCTGGGGATTTTTTTCTTGTGCCGGAAAAAGATGGACGCCGCCGGCCGGCGGCTGGTGGTTTTGGGGGCGGCCGCTTTTTTCGTCGTGCCCGCCGTGGCGCAGAGCACCTATGCCTACCAGATTTATCATTGCTGGCAGATTTACATTCCGCTGGCCATCTGTCTGGTAAGCCTGCTGGATCGCGTTGAACTTTTCCCGGCACGGACACGGAACTTTTGCCTGGTGGCTTTGGCCGTGATCATCTTCATGCTGGGATTGGGATTGCGGCTGGGGCTGGAGTCCACCGACCGGGCCGGACGGGATTATTCCAAGGTGGAACATTTTGTGGGGCGGACAATCCATCCCGGTGATGTGGTGATGGCCGACAATCAGGCGTTCTATCCTTTGCACAAGCTCAACGTGACGGCCTATTATTATTACTATCTTTACGTCATCAAGCCGCCGGAGGCCGACACCATCAACTGCCTGCTCATCAACCCCGGCTGGCTCGGTGCCATCCGCGGCAAAATCGGCGGCGACTGGGTGGCCACCGGCGAAAGCTACACGCAGGAGAACAAATTTACCATCGCCTGGCTGAACCGGATTTTCCCGCGCTATTATCAGAACCAGTCCAATCTAAAATACAATCTGGTCATGTATCGGCGCGTGCCGGTTCCGGCAAAGCAGCCATGAAACCGTCGTTGCCGGGGATGTTTTAGGCGGGTTTGATTTCCCGATTCCGCAAACTTTGACCTGCCCATGGCCGCGATTTCAGCCAGCGGTTTGGCGGCGGGATTTTAGCCAACGGTCGGTGCGGGTGTTGATCCATTTTTGCAATTTTGCCTCGGCCAGCCAGGCCAGCGCAAAGGCCAGCAGAATCCGCAGGCCGAGATCCAGATAAAAAACCGTATCGCTCCCGAACAGGCGCAGGTCGCAGATCACCGGATAATGAAAGAGATACAGCGCGTAGGAAATGCCTCCCAACCAGCCGAACCGGCCCAACGTCCGGTCGAAACCGGCGAACCCCCGGTTTTTCCAGAGCAAAGCCAGGAGCACAAAAACGATGGCCATGGAGAAATACCGGAGATCCACCAGCGGATAGGTGATGAAGTGCAGCGGTCTGCCGGCGTGCCGCCATTGCCAGGCGAGCAAGCCAAATCCCAGCATCGGCAGCGCCAGCAGCAATAGCATGGGTTTTTGGCGGGCCAGCGTGATGCTGCCGGTCGCCAAAAATTCCTTCGCCAGTTCCACCCCGGTCCACCAGATTAAAAAGAAGACCAGAAACCAGGCAACCGGGTTGGGCCGGAAATAATTGGCCAGCAAGCCGAGGCCGCACAAACCAAAGACCAGATATTTCTGCCACCGTTCAGGCACCCAGCGGTTGACGGGGAAAAACATCATGTAGAACCACCATTCATAGGAGAGCGACCAAAGCGGCATGTTGTCCGCGAAGGGCCGGATCAAGTTGCCAGGCGTGTCGGGATGATCCTGCAGCATGAAAATATTTCCGGCCAGTGAACCAAGCTTGACCGGTAGCAGACCGCCTGCGCACCAGCATTGAATCCCATAGGCCAGCAAAAGTGAAAGTCCGAAAATGGGATAAATCCGGCGTCCGCGCTTCACCAGATAGGTGACAAAATCATTGCCCGCCGCCCGTTGCGGCCCGTGCGCATAATAAATCACAAAGCCCGACAGCAGAAAAAAAACCAGCACGCCTTCCTGGCCGAAACGGAACGGGAATCCCCAGAGGGTATGTTTCAGCCCCAGATAGCTGCTGCTGATGTGATGGAGCAAAACATAAAACGCGGCAAAGCCGCGTAACGCCTCAAGTTGCCACAGACGATTTTTTGGCGATGGGCGAATCAAACCCTTCGGGATCTGGCCGGTGGGTTTCTTCGCAGCGTGATGCACGGCGGGGTTTTAAGCTGGGTGGTTTTGCGAGTCAACTGGTAAAACTTGCCGGCCGGGATATCCTCCCTTTCCCCGGCCCAGGAAAACCCGCCTATCAGTAATGGATGTCGTTGCCAAACCCTGCCGGGACGGGCATGATTGCCCTCCAACAACTTGAAAATATGAGCCTCGCCCTTGTCACCGGTTCCGCCGGCCTGATTGGTTCCGAAACCTGCCGACGCTTTCACGCCGAAGGCTACGACCTTGTCGGCCTGGACAACGATATGCGCGCGAAATTTTTTGGCGCGGAAGCCTCCACCGCCGGCACGCGCGCCAAGCTGGAAAACTCCTTGAAAAATTACCGGCACGAAGCCGTGGATATCCGCGACCACGACGCGGTCAACCGGGTTTTCGCCAAGCTCGGGCCGTCCCTGAAAGTCGTCGTTCACACTGCCGCGCAGCCCTCGCACGACTGGGCCGCGCGCGAACCGCACACGGATTTCACGGTCAATGCGCTCGGCACGCTGAACCTGTTGGAGGCCGCGCGCCAGCATTGTCCCGAAGCCGTGTTCATCTTCACCAGCACGAACAAGGTTTACGGCGACACCCCGAACCGGCTCCCGCTGCGCGAACTGGAACTGCGCTGGGAAATTGACCCGGCCCATCCGTATCACGAGGGCATTGACGAAACGATGTCCATTGACCAGACCAAGCATTCGCTCTTTGGCGCGAGCAAGGTTGCCGCCGACATTTTGGTGCAGGAATACGGACGCTATTTTGGGATGAAGACGGCGATTTTTCGCGGCGGCTGCCTCACCGGCCCGGCGCACGCGGGCACGGAGCTGCACGGTTTTCTCGCCTACCTGATGAAATGCGCCGCGACCGGTCGCCCCTATCGCGTATTCGGTTACCAAGGCAAACAGGTCCGCGACAACATCCACAGCCACGATCTGGTCGAGGCCTTCTGGCAATTCACTTTGAAACCGCGCTCTGGCGAAGTCTATAACCTGGGCGGCAGCCGCCATTCCAATTGCTCGATGCTCGAAGCCATCGGCCTGTGCGAAAAAATCAGCGGTAAAAAATTGGATTACACTTACGTCGAGGACAACCGCATCGGCGACCACATCTGGTATATCAGCGATGTGCGGAAATTTCAGAAACATTATCCCAACTGGAAATACCAGTTCGATTTGCAAGCCATCCTGGAACAAATCCACGCCGCCGTGGTTGCCAGTTGACGATTTGTTTATGAAGCACGCGGGCGGTTTTTTTATCTGTGTTTCATCGGTGAAAATCTGCGGCTAAAATTCACCTCGTGTTGCCTCACCAAAAAATTGAATCCGCCCTGCAAGCCGCCGTCCGCGCGGTCTTGCCGGACGCCGATGTCTCCGCCGTTTTAGTCCGTCCCTGCGACCCCAAGTTTGGCGACTACCAAAGCAACGCGCTCATGTCGCTTGCCAAGACGCGCAAACTCAATCCGCGCCAGCTCGCCACCGATGTGCTGGCGAAACTTGATGTTTCCGACGTTTGCGAAAAAGTGGAAATTGCCGGCGCGGGCTTCCTGAATTTCCGGCTCAAGCATTCGGTCCTCGTTGAATCGCTGCAATCCGCCGCGCGTGGTGAACATTTGTTCTTCGCCAAAGCCGCGTCGCCGAAAACCGTGGTTATTGATTTCAGTTCGCCGAACGTCGCCAAGCCGATGCACGTCGGCCACATCCGCTCCACCGGCATCGGCGACGCGCTCCAGCGCACGCTGCGCCTGCTCGGCCACCGCGTCATCAGCGACAACCACATCGGCGACTGGGGCACGCAGTTCGGAAAACTGCTGCTCGGCTGGAAACAAATTCTCGACCGCCCCGCGCTCGAACGCGACGCCATCGCCGAACTGGAACACCTTTACAAAGTCATCAATGCCGAGTGCGACGCCAATCCCGCGCGGCTCGAAGCAGCCAAATCGGAACTGGTGAAACTCCAGGCTGGCGACACCGAAAACATTGCCATCTGGAAGGAGATGATCCGCCTCTCGCAGATCCAGTTCGACACGATTTATGCGCGGCTGGGCGTGAAGTTTGATTTCGCACTCGGCGAAAGTTTTTACAACCCGTGGCTCGGCGAGGTCGTGGCCGATTTGCTGGCGCGCGGCATCGCACGCGAAAGCGAAGGCGCGGTCGGCGTGTTCAGCGACGGCTCGCTGCCGCCGAAGGAAGACCCGTTTCTTGTCAATCGCGACGGCGAATGGGTGGCCGATCCCGCGCTCGTGCGCAAGAGCGACGGCGGTTTTAATTACACCACCACCGATCTCGCCACTGTGGATTATCGGCTCAAGACGTGGTCGCCGCAGGAAATTATTTATGTCGTGGACGACCGGCAGTCCGGACATTTCAAAAAACTGTTCCTCATCTTTGGCCGCTGGAAGCCGGACGCGGCAAAGACAAAGCTGGTTCACGTCGGCTTTGGCAAAATCATGGGCGAGGACGGTAAGCCGTTCAAGACGCGCTCCGGCGACACGGTGAAGCTCGGCGACTTGCTTGATGAGGCGGAAGAGCGCGCCTACAAAATTGTTTCCGAGAAAAGCGCGGAGCTGCCCGAAGCCCAGCGCAAGGAGATTGCGCGCGTCATCGGCCTGGGCGCGGTGAAATACGCCGACCTGCTGCCGAACCGCCAGAGCGACTACATTTTTAGCTGGGACAAGATGCTCGCGCTGCAAGGCAACACCGCGCCGTATTTGGTTTACGCCTATGCGCGGATCAAGAGCATCTTCCGAAAGGCGGCGGAAACATTCAACATTCAACATTCAACGCCCAACATTTATTTGTCCGCGCCGGAAGAACTCACGCTCGCCAAGCATCTGCTCAACTTTGGCATCACGCTCGAAGCGGTGGCCGAGGAATTGCGCCCGAATTACCTGTGCAATTATCTTTTCGAACTCGCCGGCAAGTTCACCTCGTTCTACGAAAACTGTCCGGTGCTGAAGGCCGACGATGCCGCCACGCGCGATTCGCGGCTGGCGCTGTGCGATCTGACGGCGCGCGTTTTGAAGCAGGGTCTGGAAACGCTCGGCATCGAAACCGTCGAGCAGATGTGAATTGTGAAATCGCTCACCGAACAGCTTTGGTTTGAGGTGCCGGGCCGGCGCGGCTTTGTGAACATCACCGACACCGTGGCCGGACTGGTGCGCCAGAGCGGCGTGCAGGAGGGGCTTTGCCTCGTCAACGCCATGCACATCACCGCCAGCGTGTTCATCAACGACGCCGAGAACGGGCTGCTGCACGATTACGAAGTCTGGCTGGAAAAGCTCGCGCCGCACGCGCCCACGGCGCAATACCACCACAACCGCACCGGCGAGGACAACGCCGACGCGCACATGAAACGGCAGATCATGGGCCGCGAAGTCGTCGTGGCCATCACGAAGGGCAAACTCGACTTCGGGCCGTGGGAACAGATTTTCTATGGCGAATTCGACGGCGACCGCCGCAAGCGCGTGCTCGTGAAAATCATCGGCGAGTGACTCCGGCCGAGACATTTTCCGCGCTGCTCCGCGGCCACACGCTGCTCACTGCGCTCGCGCCGATGCAGGACGTGACGACGCTCCAGTTCATGCGCGTCGTGGACCGCTACGGCGGGCCGGAGGTTTATTGGACGGAATACTTCCGCGTCCACGGCGATTCGCGGCCGGAAAAGTGGATCCTCGATTCCATCACCAAAAATCCCACCGGCAAGCCCGTTATCGCGCAGATGATCGGCAACGACATCCCCGCGCTCGTCCGCAACGCGAAGCTGCTCCAGCAGTTTCCCGTCGCCGCGATTGACCTGAACCTCGGCTGTCCCGCGCCCATCGTCTATCGGAAGTGCGCCGGCGGCGGGCTGCTGCGCGAGCCGCAGCGCATTGACGCCATTCTCGGCGCGCTGCGCGACGCGGTGATTATTCCGTTCACGGTGAAGACGCGCATCGGCTTTGAATCGGCGCAGGAATTTGATTCGCTGCTGCCGGTGTTTGCGAAGCACGCGATCGACCTGCTCACCGTCCACGCGCGCACGGTCAAACAAATGTATCGGCCGGGCGTGCGCTACGATCTGATTGCGCACGCGGCGCGCGAATTAAAATGCCCGGTGCTGGCGAACGGCAATGTTTACAGCGCGGCGCAGGCGCAGCAGCTGCTGGCCGAGACCGGCGCGCGCGGTTTGATGATCGGGCGCGGCGCGATCCGCAATCCGTGGCTGTTCGACCAGATTCGCGCGCAGTTGCGCGGTGAAAAAATAAAATTGCCGACTGGCCGCGACGTGCTGGCTTACATCCACGAGCTGTGGGACAACGAAATCACGCCCGGCGTGCGCGAGTCGGCGCAGGTGCAGCGGATGAAAAAGTTCACCAACTTCATCGGCGAGGGTCTCGGCGGGAAATTCCTGCACGACATCCGGCGCGTGGAGACGACGGCGGATTTTTGGCGCGTGTGCGGGGAGTTTTTGGATCACGACCAGTCGCTGACGCTGGAGCCGCCGGCGATTACCGAAACGCCATTGGATTTGCCGTCGGCGTTTTGAAAATTACTTCAGCTTGATACAAAACTCGCTCGCGGCGGTGATTTTTTCCAGGTCGCCCTTGTAAAATTCGTCGCGGTAGTTGTCGGTTTCGAGCAGATGCTGGCGCAATTCCTTCTGGTCGCGGTGTAAAATGTATTTCAACTCCTTCAAGTTCGCCGACCAGCGGAAGCCGTTGAAAAATTCCGCGCCGGCGAACTGCGTCTTGTAAAGCGCCGCGTCCGAGTAGCAGGTGCCCAGATAAAGATGCTTCTTGCCGTGCTCGGCAAAGAGCGCCGCCGCCGAGGTCATCATGAACATGCCGAGGTTGCGGGCGTAATAATTCAGATCGTAGAAGGCGTAGTAGTAAAATGCCAGCGCCTTGCCTTCGAGATAGAGCGTGGCCACGCCGATCTCCTTGGCGGTCGCCGCATCGGTGAACACGAGCAAATGCGAAATGATCGGCGCGCTGAACAAACCATCGAGCCGCTCGAAGGTCATCACGTCCTTGCCGAATTTGATGTCGGCGTAGGTCTTGAAAAACTGGCGGCGCTCGGGCGTGTAATCAAATTTTTCGCGCGGCACGAGCTTGACCTCGATGCCCGCGCCTTTGCGGAGGATGCGGCGGTTTTCGGACGAGGGCTTGAACTTGGCGAGGTTCACGCGCACCTGACGGCAGAGATAAAAGCGGTCGAGCTGGCGCGAGGACGGCAGGAAACCGGCGTTGAAAATATCCGCCGGCGTCTCGTCGGGTTCGGGAATCGCCCAGACGGCATACGGGAACTGGTAATTCTCGTAGTCGGAGTTCTGCTCGGAGAAGAGGAGTTTCACAAATTTATTGAGCCACAGATTTTCACAGATGAAACACGTCTGTAGCATTGATTTAGACAAAGAGAGATTAGCAGAATATTGGTAAAACTAAAGACTATTTGGGTTAAGCCACCAGAATTTCCGGCTATTGGCGGTGGCCTTCACTGACCGTTTCACTGACAGTGCCAGTGTGGAGTGGTCGGCATTCATTGATTCAGGCGGGCAAAACCTCGGCGGGAAAGTAGCAACGATATTTGGCGCGCGGATCGGTGGGATGACTGCCCAGCGGGTCAAACCGGCCTCACGGATGCTGCCAGACACCGCGCCGCAGGCACCATCGCCGACTCCTTGCCGCCTTCCAACGCCTTGAGCAGATTCGCCAGCGCCGTGTCGCCTCATCAAGCACGGCGGGATAATAGTTTTTGATTATCTCGCCCGGCTGCTCTTTCCGTTGTTGCAGTTGCAGTTCCCCCAGCAGTGCGCGCGATTTCACAAGTTCCAAAATGTAATTGTCCCGCCAGCATTTCGCCCATGACCAGGTCGGCACTTTTTCGTCAACGCCTCCTTGCTCGCGATGGCTGGTTTGCGTTTTTGCGCCCAGTTCCGCCGCGTAAAATCACTCTTGCGTGTGGATTCTTCATGCGCTCTTTGCATCACGGCGAATGAGCAAATTATCGTGGCAAAATCATCAATCGTTTTTGGGTGTGGATTTTCCCATCTTCCAGCGTAATGACATCCAGCCCCAACTCGATGATTCGGCGAGCTTGTTGTAGGCGACGCGCGGTGGCAAACGCGAAAACCGATCCAAATTCTCCAAAATTAGCACCAGGTTTTGGGTTTTGATATTGCCCGCCTTGAGCGCCACGATCAGCTCGCCCAGCCGCCCGCGTTCAATGTTTTTCCCCGTCCACCCGGACACGCCCAAATCTTCGTAGCGCGTCTCGTTGAGGATCAGGTTGATTTCTCGCAATATTCCTGCGTCCGCTCCAACTGGCGGCGGTGGGCATCCCCGCCCGCCAGCTCACCTTGCTTTGCGGAGGAGAACCGGATATAGCTAATGGCATGAGTTTTCGATTTCACTATTGCTTCGGCGTTCTTAATAATGTGATTTACTTGTTTTGTAAATCACCCGCCCAATAGTGCAAATCTGTGGCTGAAATAAAATGAAAATCCTGATCACTGGCAGCTGTGGTTTCGTGGGCAGCACGCTCACGCGGGCGCTGCTGGAATCGTCGCCGGGTTTGCAGATTGTGGGCGTGGATAATTTCATCCGGCCCGGCAGCGAACTCAACCGCCGAGAACTGGCCAGGCTCGGCGTGAAGATCATCCACGCGGATGTCCGCAGCGCGACGGATTTCGCGACGCTGCCCGCCGCCGATTTTGTGATCGATGCCGCTGCGAACCCCAGCGTGCTCGCCGGCGTGGACGGCCAGACCAGCTCGCGCCAGTTGCTCGAACATAATTTGTGGGGCACGGTCAACCTCCTCGAATACTGCAAGACGCACCGCGCCGGCCTGGTTTTGTTGAGCACCAGCCGGGTCTATTCCGTGCCGCCGCTCGCCGCGCTGCCGGTGGAAGTCCACCAGCGCGCCTTTCGGCCCAGGCAAACTGAAAAATTGCCGGAAGGGCTCACGGCTGCTGGCGTCAGCGAAACATTTTCCACCGCGCCGCCGATTTCACTATACGGCTCCAGCAAACTGGCGAGCGAAACCGTGGCGCTGGAATACGGCGAAACTTTTGATTTTCCCGTCTGGATCAACCGCTGTGGCGTGCTGGCGGGCGCGGGGCAATTTGGCAAAGCGGACCAGGGCATCTTTTCGTTCTGGATCAATTCGCATTTGCGCCGCCGGCCGCTGAAATACATCGGCTTTGACGGCGGCGGCCATCAGGTGCGCGACTGCCTGCATCCGCGCGACTTGGTGCCGGTGCTGCTGGCGCAGCTGAATCATAGCGGCAAGGACCGGCCGCGCATCGCCAATTTCAGCGGCGGCGCGGCCAACGCCATGTCGCTGGCACAACTTACGGAGTGGTGCGATGGGCGCTTTGGCAAGCACACCGTGGCCGGCGACGCGAACCCGCGCCCTTTCGACATTCCGTGGCTGGTGCTGGATTCCACGCTGGCGGAAAAATCCTGGGACTGGTCGCCGAAAATTTCTTTGCCGCAGGTGCTGGATGAGATCGCGCGGCACGCGGAGCAGAATCCAAACTGGCTGGAGATTTCCGGTTCCTGATGAATGCGCCCAATCCATCCGCACCGAAGCTGAAATTATTTTCCGTGGTCATCCCCGCGCGCAACGAGGAGGAATCACTGCCCGCGACGCTGGAGCATCTGCACCTGGAATTTTCCCTGAATCAGGTGCCGCACGAAATCGTGGTGGTGGACGACGGCAGCCAGGACGGGACGTGGGCAGTGCTGGCAAAGCTGAAGGAAAAGATTCCCACGCTGCGGCCAATCCAGAACCCCGGCGCGAACGGGTTTGGCCGCGCCCTCACGTTCGGCCTGCGCCATTGCACCGGCGACGCGGTGGTCATCATGATGGCCGACGAATCGGACGACGCGCGCGACGCCGTGCGCTATTGGCAACTGTTGAACGAGGGCTGGGACTGCGTGTTTGGCAGCCGCTTCGTCAAGGGCGGCGGGACGATTGATTATCCGGGGTTCAAGCTGTTGGTGAACCGGCTGGCGAATTTTTTTATCCGGTGCATTTTCCAAATCCCTTTGAACGACACGACCAACGCGTTCAAAGCCTATCGCCGCCCGGTGATCCAAGGCTGCGAGCCGCTCATCGCGCCGCACTTCAACCTGACGGTGGAAATTCCACTCAAGGCCATCGTGCGCGGCTATTCCTGGACGGTGGTGCCGATCACCTGGCGCAACCGCCGCTTCGGCGAGGCGAAATTGAAACTCAAGGAGATGGGCAGCCGCTATTTTTTCATCTGCGCGTATGTCTGGCTGGAAAAATATTTCAGCCGCGGCGATTACAAAAAACGGTAGCGGGCCGGCCGAAAATCCGGTTGCCCGACTGCGGGCTGGACGGCACAATTCACCCGCGTGAAAATTCTGATTGAATGCGCAGTGCCGGCTTTGCTGGCGCCCGGTGGCACCCAGGTTCAAGTCGAACAGACCAAGGCCGGTTTGGAAAGCCTCGGCGTCGAGGTGGAATTTCTCCGCTGGTGGGACCGCGGACAGCACGGCGATCTCATCCATTATTTTGGCACGCCCAGCCATTCCTTTCTCGACCTCGCGCGCGGGGCCGGCCTGCCCGTGGTGCTGACCAATCTCTTTACCGAAACCTGCAACCGGTCGGATGCCCGGCTGGCGGTGCAAGGCTGGCTGATCCGGGCCGCTCTGAAAATTCCCGCCGCGCGGCAGGTGAAACACCAGTTGAACTGGGCGACCTACGCTGACGCCGCCCACAATGTGGTGGGACTGCACTGCGAAAAAAACGTGCTGGAAACCGTCTATCGCGTGCCGCCGGAACGGATTTCCGTGGTGCCGCTGGGCTTGCCGGAAAGTTTTCTCCGCGCCGTCACCGGCCGCCGGCCGGCCGCACAGCTCATTTGCACCGGCACCATCACCGGCCGGAAATATTTTGTGGAACTGGCTGAAATGGCGCGGGCGGCCGAAGTTCCGGTGCTGTTCGTCGGCAAGC
>Ga0316224_1002241_pt1 | contig 18472 bp, 23 predicted proteins | sample TBH18013metaG_FD_206254 | JGI IMG/M metagenome (GOLD analysis project Ga0316224, IMG submission 206254) | Freshwater microbial communities from Trout Bog Lake, Wisconsin, USA - TBH18013 | ecosystem: Environmental > Aquatic > Freshwater > Lake > Hypolimnion/Profundal zone | place: USA: Wisconsin... | reverse complement strand
CTTCGTCCAGTTTGAGCAGTTCGTCAATCTTCGTTTCGTCCCCTGCCCCGCGCGTGGCGAGGCGCGAGCGGATGAATTCGGTCTTTTCGCGGATCAGTTTGATGTCGAGCACGCGCCAATTTAAGAAACGCGCTTTCCCACGGCAAGCCGATTGGGTTTAATAACGCCGATGCAATTGCCGGAAAAAATTAATTCCGTCTTCCGCGCCCCGCAACTGACGCGCCGCCGGATGCTCCTCGCCCTGGCCATCGCCGTGGCGGCGGACGGCGGACAGCTCCTCCTCGGCCCGCTCGGCTGGGCGTTCCTCGACCAGGCGATTGATTTTGTCGCGATGATTCTGGTCAGTTGGATGATCGGCTTTCACATTTTGCTGCTGCCCACGTTTGTCATCGAACTCGTTCCCGTTCTGGACGACCTGCCGACCTGGACCGCCTGCACCGCCGCCGTCATCGCCCTGCGCAAGCGCGAACCGCGCGCCGCGCCGCCGGCAATTTCCTCGCCGCCGGAAAAGCCGACGATTGAAATCTGATTGAAAATTGCGCCCGCACACGGCAAATTATCCTCGCTATGCAATCTGTTTTCACCGGCCCCGTTTACGTCGTGCGCGACAACATTGACACCGACCAGATCATCTCCGCGCAATTTCTGAACCTCGTGCCCACCATCGCCGAGGAATACGAGAAGCTTGGCAGCTACGCCCTCGACGGCCTGCCCAAGTCGCTTTACCCCGTCCGCTACGTCAAGGAAGGCCAGCTCGACAGCGATTATCCCATCGTCGTCGGCGGGAAAAATTTCGGCTGCGGCAGCTCGCGCGAACACGCGCCCATCGCGATGGGTTCCGCCAACTGCCAGCTCGTGCTCGCCGAAAGTTTCGCGCGCATCTTCTTTCGCAACTGCGTCGCCACCGGCGAACTCTATCCCTGCGAAATCACCGAGCGCCTCTGCGAGGTGCTGAAGACCGGCGACATCGTGACCGTGGATCTCGACGCCGCGACCGTCACAGTCAAGGCCACCGGCAAGGTCTACCATTTCAAGCCGCTTGGCGACGTGCGCCCGGTGGTGGACGCCGGCGGCATCTTCAATTACGCCCGCGCGAGCGGGATGATAGCGAAGTAACATTCGCAAATGAATCTGCTTCCGATTCCCCGTTCGCTGCAAAGGCGTCCGGGGATTTTTCTTTTGCCGAAACAAAAGCCGCTGAATGGAATCAAGGTTGTCCGCACCAATACCGCGCCGAACCATCCTGAAGGTTACGCGCTGACGATTTCCAAAAGCGGAATTAAAATTTCCTTCCGCGAAACCGGCGGCCTGCGCGCCGCGTCGGCCACGTTGCGGCAATTGCTGCGCGAATACGGACGCAAGCTGCCGTGCCTCAAGATTCGCGACTGGCCTGACTTTGCAAGGCGCGGCGTGATGCTCGACATCTCGCGCGGCCGCGTGCCAAAGCTGGAAACCCTGCTCGACCTCGCGGAGAAACTTTCCGATTTCAAGATCAACGAGCTGCAACTTTACACCGAACACACCTTCGCCTACAAACAATACAAATCCGTCTGGCAAAGCTGGGGCGCGCTGACGGCGAAGGAAATCCAAATCCTCGGCGCGCGCTGCCGGGAACTGGGCATTGACCTCGTGCCAAACCAGAATTCCTTCGGCCACCTGCGCCAGTTTCTCGCCGACCCGCGCCTGAAAAAGCTCGGTGAACTTTCCGAGCCTTACGAAGGTGGCGATGCCGCCACGGGCAATCAGGACTTTCTCCGCCGCCCGACGACGCTGGCACCGAACCATCCCGGCACCCTGCCCTTTCTGCGCGGCCTTTACGACGAATTGCTGCCGAACTTTTCCGGCAATTTTTTCAACGTCGGCTGCGACGAGACTTGGGATTTGGGCAAAGGCCAGAGCAAAAAACTTTGCGCCGTGAAAGGCAAAGGCCGCGTCTATCTGGATTTCCTGAAAAAGATTCACGGCGAGGTTTCTGCCCGCGAACGAAAGATGATGTTCTGGGGCGACATCATTTTGAAACACCCCGCGCTCATCCGCGAACTGCCGAAGAATGTCATTGCGCTGAACTGGGGTTACGAAGCCGGCCATCCGTTCGCCAAGGAAGCCGCGCAGTTCGCCAAGGCAAAAATTCCCTTCTACGTCTGCCCCGGCACCTCGACGTGGCAAACCATCATCGGCAAGCACGACAATGCCCTCACCAACCTCCGCGCCGCCGCCACGGCTGGAAAGAAGTTTGGCGCGCTTGGCTTTCTCAACACCGACTGGGGTGACGGCGGCCATCCGCAGCCGCTGGCGGTGAGCTGGCCGCTGTTCGCCGCCGGCGCGGCGCTCGCGTGGAATGCCAACGCGCTGGATAAAAAAGTTCTCACCAAAGTTTTGAGCCGCGACGTGTTTGAAGATCCGACCGGCAGGGTTGCCGCCGCCGGATTCAAGCTGGGCTTTGCGCATCAGAAACTTGGCGTGACAGCGGCGAATGAAACACCGCTCGGCACGGTCATCGCCGCGCCGAGGCCGGCAGAGCAGGAATTGTTTTGCCGGAACGGACTGAAATGGTTCGCCAAGATTCCGGCGCAGAAGATTCTCGCGGCTTTGAAAGAAATTCAGAAACAGCGCACTGCCCTGCTCCGTGTCAGGCCAAGTTCGGACACCGGAAAAATTCTGGCGCGCGAACTGGACTTGGCGGCGCGGATGGCGGAGCAGTCGTGCAAATTCATGCTGTGGCAGCAGGCGGTGATGGCGGGAAAGAAATTGGCGGCAAAAGCGCTGGCAAAAAAAGGCGTCCGCGAGCTGCAAAATTTGGAAAAGGATTTCAACGGCTGCTGGCCGCTGCGGAACAAGGCGACGCCGAGACATTGCACGCCGTTCCTGCGCTGGCGGATGGACGACTACCGGCGCGGCGGCTGGTCTTAATACTTGCCCGGAAACCTCGGACGCGGCTGGATCGGCGGCGGCACGGGCATCTTGCCGGTAGTCCTTTTGGGCGGCAACGCTGTCACCGGCGGCGGCTGTGGCATTGACGGAATCACGGTTGGCTGAACCAGTTTTCCCGGCAAGGCCGCGTCGCCAATCTTCATTTCTGGAAACTTCATTTCGCCCATCTCAAAATCCTTGAACGAGCCGGCCGCGCCGAGCGTGGCGAAATCGGTTCTCGCCATGGTCGGCTGCACGGGCGCTTGCAACGCGTCATAGCCGTTCACCACCCAGTCGAGTTTTCCGGTCCCGACATCAATCATCAGGCCGTGCACCGGAATTTTCGCGCCGATGAGCGGGCTGCTGCGCGCAAGGGCGCAGGCCTTGATGACGTTCTGCCGTTCGCTGCCGAACGTGCCGAAGAAGTCGTTCACGTTTTCCGGCAATGCGCTGCGCTCCACGCCGAGCGCCTTGAGCCTGTCCAGCAGCACCGTCGTCGTGGTCTTGGCGACCTGGCAATCCGTGTGGCCGATGATGGCGATTTCGCGTCCGCCCTTGACCGCGCACGCGAGCGCGAGCGAACGCATGGTGCTGCTCAACGTGCCGGTGATGATGTTGCCGGCGTTGCGCAGCCAGATGAAATCCTCGGCGGGCAAGGCCAGCGCGTTGGGGAAAAAAGCATTCAGGCGCGGGTCAATGCACGTCAGCGCGATGACCGGCAGCGCGTCCGCGAAGTCGGCGGGATGCAGGCCGGCGCCCGTGTCACCGGCGACGGCGCGGTGGTTCAGGTCAATGATGGCTTCGAAGAGGCGCATATAATTACAGGGCTTACTTCCAAGGTTGCACCGGCGGTGGTTGTCCTTGAAACAACCACCTCAATTCCGTCTGTGCTTCAGCCACCTGCCAGTCTGCCATACCATCCCGCCAAACCAAAGTTGAGCGTCTCACTTTGCCCTCGGCCACCAATTTCTTAATCGCTTCAAGTTCCATCTCGCCCCTGTCCTGATCGTCAACCGCGATGTGAAATTTAACTGCCTCCGGCACCGGCGACGGCACAGCCTGTAGCAAATTAGACGAATTCGTTTCCTTTTTCTTGCACGCCCATTCCATCATCTTAAAAAGATTTGTGATAACTGCACCTATAAATGCCACTACAACTCCTGCAACTACGAGAATAATAGTGAATGCCACATTTTGGAAATCAGCTTGTCTTTTTTTGAGCACAGCTAAATTCCCCCTACAACTTGGACATGTCCTGGCCGTATCAGAAATCATACGGCCACACTCTGGACATTTAATCATCATATTTTTGCTTCTTTAAGTTGATTTTGAGACTACGCCAGACTTGCAGGCTTCAATGGCTACTTTTGCCAGTTCTCGAATCAGAGCTTTCAGGTCTTGAACAAATTCACCTGACAGTATGCCGGCCATGGCTTCGTCATCCAAATTGCGATGCTTATTCCACCGCGCCCAAGCTGGCCACCATTCTGACGATTTACACTCCGCAATTTTCGCGTTGTTAAATATCTGAACAATCTCGGTATTCAAAGCACTATTGAGGCTGATATATTTGAAGCCGAAAAAGAAATTATTGTAATTACTGGATTCGCAAACGATCCCAAAGCACAAGTTCCGCGCTTTTAATTCCGGCGTTGTAAATATGTATCCCTCTTCTATTCCGCCTTGGCCTGAAAACCTCTCTAATACATTCAAGCCCAGCTCACAAATATAGGGTTCAATCTGTGCATTCAATTTTGCTAGGATGGCTTTGCGGATTTCCAAATTCGCATTTCGCAGGCTAACATAGGCCATGTAGCTTTTTTCTTTGTCCTTAAGGACGGCTTCGACAAGTTCTTGGTTCATACGCGTGCTGGTATTTTGTTGGGTGAGATCTTTAATTAGATGGATATATTGTGTGATTGTCTCTCGGACACCTGGTGTGTTCGTCGCCTCCTTGCGGCAACATTCCAACCACCGCACGATGTCGCTCCGGTAAGAAACCAAACGCAAGTTTGACCCGACAGATTTTTCAGCACCGTCAGGCGGGCTGTCTTTGTTGAGCGTCAGGTAAAGCAGCATCGCCTTGGTATCATATTCGTGGTATCGCTCCAACTGCTTCTCCTGTAAACCCGCGTAAATCTTATTTTCAATCACAATGCGGCGGTGTTTGCAATCGGCGATCTCAATATCCATCCTTCCAAGCGAACCTATGGAAACTTCGGTGCTTACGCGTGCCGACTCGGCGTCGAAATCTGTATCTGGAATGTTCAAAACCTCCTTAAGAAAACTTTTTAAGAAAACGGCACCCTGACCATGTGAACCCAGAGGATTTAGGAATTCCGCCAGGATTGGCGAGTGGGTGCGGACTTCGTAATGACCGACGTGCAAGATGTCGAAAATGTTGAAGCGTTCACCTCTGGCCTCGACTAGCGCCGACTCATAGTGGCGGATGTTCTTCGCCAAAGCGAGCAGGTGGATGGCATGGTATTGAAGGTCGGCGGCGTTCATAAATCTTCCCGTCATTTCACACCCCAAACAACCGCTTCCGTTCCGGCCGGCGCACGAAATAATAAATCAGCGCGCCAATCCAGTGCGTGAAGATGATGACGAGAATCCAGATGACCTTGTCGTTGCCAGCGCTCGGCTCCTTGGTGGCGCAGTCCACGAGCATCCAAATCCAGAAGGCCATGCAGGCCAGTCCGATTGACAGCACAAACAGGATCAACAGCAGTTCAAATCCGCCTAATAACATGGCTTTGCCTTTCTTTAATTGGTGTAGCGTCGAGCCTGTGGCTCGAATCATTCGGCCACAGGCCGAACGCTACACTTTCGTTTCGCCGGCATCGTCCTTGCCCATCGCCTTCTTGAGCGCGGGGATTTGTTCCAGCAGTTTCTCGAACTTTACGCCGGTCAAACTCTCGATGATCGGCGGCAACTGGCTGATGATCTGGGTCACGTCGCCGGTGAGCTTGCTCGCGCCGCCGCCGGGGCCGTTGCCGGAATTGATGATGACCATCTTGTCCATCTTGGACAGCGGCTCGCTGACCTTGCCGGCAACTTCCGGCAGGATGCGCACAATCATTTCGATGACGGCGGCCTCGTTGTATTGCTTGAACGATTCGGCTTTCACGCGCATGGCTTCGGCGGTGGCTTTGCCCTGGGCTTCGATGACGGACGCCTCGGCCAGACCACGCGCTTTGTTCGCATCGGCTTCGGCCAAGCCCGTGGCTTTCACGACATCGGCGCTGGCAAAACCCGTCGCCTTGGTCGCCGAAGCGGCACCGGCGGCTTCGGTTTCCAACTGGAACTTCTTCGCGTTCGCGAGCGTCTCAACCCGATAACGTTCGGCGTCGGCGGGTTTTTGGATGGTCGCTTCCAGCTCGCGCTGCTTGCGGAGAATTTCCTGCTGCTGCAACTCGATGTTCTTCTGTTTCTCAACGATGCTCACCTGCACCTCTTCCGCCTTCACCAACTGGCCGGTTTTGAAGCGTTGCAAATCATACGCCAAGTCGGCCTGCGCCTTCTGCACGTTCACGGTCGCCTGATACTGCGCGACGTTGGACTGATAATCCCGTTGCGCCTCGGCCACTTTCGTGTCGGCCTGAAACTTCGCCTCCTGCCCGGCCTGGTTCGCCTGCGCGGAACGGATGACGGAATCGCGGTCGGCCTCGGCCTGCGCGATGATGGCGTCGCGCTTGACCTGCGCGATGCGCGGTTTGCCGAGCGCGTCGAGGTAGCCCTGCGTGTCGCGGATGTCGCGGATGGTGAAGCTGACGATGCCGAGACCCATGTTCGCCATGTCGCCGGCGGCCACTTCTTGCACCTTCGAGGCGAACGCATCGCGGTTCTGGTAAATCTCCTCCACCGTCATCGTCCCCAAAATCGCGCGCAAGTGACCTTCGAGCGTCTGCATCGCGATGTTCTTGATGTCATCCACGCTCTTGCTCAAAAACTGTTCGGCAGCGGTCGCGATGGAAATGTCGTCGCCCTTCACTTTGATCTGCGCGACGCCGTCCACCTTCACCGGCACGCCTTTGCTCGTGTAGACTTCCGGCGTCTGCACGTCAATCGTCAGCAGTTCCAGCGAGAGCACGTCCACTTTTTCCTTCACCGGAATGACGAAGGTGCCGCCGCCCTTGACCACGCGGAAGCCGACTTCCTTCACGTTGCCGTCGGGATCGGTCAGCTTGCGCTTGCTGCCGGAAATGATCAGCACCTGGTTCGGGCCGGCCTTCGTGTAGCGGCTCGCCCAGATGAGCGCGATGACGAACACGACAAACAGCACCGCGCCGGCGGCGATGACGACTTTGAGCCAGGACGAGCCGGAGACTTCCGCCTGGGCGAGCAATGGGATGAGGTTCATTTTAGTTGATTGTTATTAGTTGATGGTTGAGAGCTAAATTCATTTCACCGCTTCGACGTAAAACTGCGTGCCGACGATGCGCGTGATCTTCACCGTCTGGCCGGTGGCGATGGTTCCGCCCTTTTCATCCCGCGCGGGCGCGGTGTAGCGCGAGCCGGACTGCACATAGGAAATTTCCCCCACGCCGTTCGCGGGAATCGGCGAGATGATGGCGGCAGTGGAGCCGACGAGATTGCCCACCTTGCCCTCGCTGGAACTTTGCGAGCTGCGGAAAACCTTGTTCAACCCCCACCACACCAGCACCGCGATGAGCAGCGCGCAGATGAAGGCCAGCGGCGCATGGAGCCACACGCTTTGCGTCGCGGGAATCTCGGTGAACACCAGGCCGAACGCGCCGAACGCCGTGACGAAGCACGCCAGCACCGTGGGGCTCAGGAAGCTCGCGCCGGGCATCCCATCGGAATTCATGCCCGCGTCCGCGTGGCCGCCCGTGCCGATGGCGTCATGCCCGCCGAACAGGTGGCCGAGAAAAGCGCTGATGACCGTGAACATCAGCCCGAACACCAGACAGAATGCGTAAATAATCATAAGCCCGTTCCATGTGGATGTGACGGTGCGATTAGAGCATCAATCCCGCCCGGATGGCAAGCGGGAAGCGCAAAATGTTGTGCACCGTTTTTCATCGCGCCCCCATCCAACCAAAATCCCCACCCGCGCGCAGTGATAATTTCCGACGATTTTTGGAATCGGCCCGTTCGCGCTTGCCAAGCGCGCCGGGCTTTTCCATGTTGGCCGCCATGCAATCCCACGAACTGCTCCGCGAGGTCTTCGACAAAAAGGCGGCCAAGGAAATTTCCGCCGATCTGGAGCTGTCCACCTCCATGATTTACAAATGGGCGCAGCCGCCCACCAACGAGGGCGGCATCGGCAACCCGCTCGACCGCATCGAGGCGCTCATCCGCAGCACCGGCGACGAGCGCATCGTGCAATGGATCTGCCAGCGCGCCGGCGGATTTTTCATCCGCAACCCCGCCCACCCGCCGCACCCGCATTTCCTGATCCCGGCCACCAACCAGATCGTGCAGGAATTTGCCGACCTGCTGGCCGTCGTCGCCAGCGCGGCGACGGACAACAAAATCACGTCGCCGGAGGCGGAACAGATTCGCGCGCGCTGGGAGGAATTGAAAAGTGCCACTGAAGGTTTTGTGGTGGCCTGCGAAAGCGGCGATTTCGGCACGCTCAAGGAGCCGGAGCTGACGCCAAGGCGCAGAGAAGCCAGGGCGCAGGGGGGAATTTAACGCAAAGACGCCAGGGCGCAAAGGCGCGGGGTTTGACCGGGCAACTTCATTGCCTTGACCGTCTGCCGAATCCTGAAAGGATTCCATCATCCAGCCCAAGGTTGCGCGCCCCGCGCCACCGTGGGTAAATACCAAAACCAGCAGCAGCCACCCGGAAGGGGTTGGATCAATTTCATGGCTGCCGGCAGATTCAACCCTTTCAGGGTTGAAAAATATAGGGTGGACGATGACCCAGGGTAGCGCGTGCCGCGCAACCCTGGGCTAATGGATTGCCATCCATACAGGATGGCTGGAAGGCGCGGGGTTGAAAATTCTGTTTTTGTTTTTCTTGCGGCCTTGCCCCTTGGCGTCTTGGCGTTAAAAGTCTTGCCTTTGGGGGCAAAGCAAAACGCCCGCAAATGAATGCGGGCGTTTGGTGAAAGAAACAATTTACTTCGCGGCCGGGGCGTTGGTCTGGACGGGCAGCGTGGAGAGCAGATTGCCCGCCGCCGGCGGTGGCGTCGCGGTGGTCGCCGGCGGCGTGGCGAGCGGTGCCGGGTTCATGGCGGGAGCCGCCATTTGTTTGGCCTGAACCTGCTTGAGAAAATCCGCCGCGCTGTTGTCCGCGTGCACCTTGTCATGCAGGTAGCCGATGAACAGGCAGAGGAGGATGAACGTCAGGGTGGCGTTCTTGGTGATCTTGGTCAGGGCGTTGCCGGAGCCCGCGCCAAACAGCGCGTCCGCCGTGCCCGCGCCGAAGGCCATGCCCGCGCCCGCATCCTTCTTGGGCAGTTGCACCAGCACCAGCAGGATGAGCAGCAGCGCGTTGCAGACCGTGACAAACGTCAATAGACCGACAATGAAATTCATAGGGCGCACAGTTTAGATGGAATTTTTGATGATGTCAGCAAAACTTCTCGCTTCCAGCGAGGCGCCGCCGACGAGCGCGCCGTCCACGTCCGGCTGGCTCATGAGTTCCTTGGCGTTGTTGGGCTTGACGCTGCCGCCGTATTGGATGCGCACCTTGCGCGCCACCTCGGCGTCGAACATCGCGGCCAGAACGCCCCGGATGAATTTATGCGCGTCCTGCGCCTGCTGGGTGCTGGCGGTCTTGCCGGTGCCGATGGCCCAGACGGGTTCGTAGGCGACGACGGTCTCAATCATCTGTTCCTTGGTGAGGCCGGCGAGGCTGCCGCGCGTTTGGGTTTCCAGAACTTTCTCGGTCAAATTGCCTTCGCGTTCGGCCAGGGTTTCGCCGACGCAAACGATGGGCTTCAAGGACGCGGCGTGGACAGCGGCGGCCTTTTTGGCGATGAGCGCGTCGGTTTCCTTCTGGAACTGGCGGCGTTCGCTGTGGCCGAGGATGACGTAGCGCACGGAAAATTCCTTCAACATACCGGCGCAGATTTCGCCGGTATGCGCGCCGAAATTATTCTCGCTCATGTTCTGCGCGGCGAGCTTGAGGTTGGAATCCAAGATGGCCTTGGAAACCTCACTCAGCGCCGTGAAGGCGGGAGCCACCACGACATCCACTTCCTTCACGCCCGCCAGGTCGCGCTTAAGGTCGCTGACGAGGGTCAGCGCCTCGGCGACGGTCTTGTTCATCTTCCAGTTGCCGGCAATGATCAGTTTGCGTTCTTTGTTCATATTGAGTTAAAGTTGAAAGGGGAAAGCAGAAAACAGAAATACGTTTGAGGTTGCGAGTTTTGTTTTCTTCTTTTTGATTTCTATTTTCTATTTTTCTGAAAGCGCCGCCACGCCGGGCAGCACCTTGCCTTCGAGAAATTCCAGACTCGCGCCGCCGCCGGTCGAGGTGTGCGTGACCTTTTTGTCCGCACCGTATTTTTTCGCCGCCGTTGCCGTGTCGCCGCCGCCGATGACCGTCGTCGCGCCGGCCTGCGTGGCCGCGACGATGGCGTCGGCCATGGCCTTGGTCCCCTTCTCAAAAGCGGGAAATTCAAACACGCCCGCCGGTCCGTTCCAGATGATGGTCTTGGCGTTTTTGATGGCGTCGAGGAAAATGGCCGTGGACTTCGGCCCCACATCGAGACCGAGCCAGCCGTCGGCAATGCCGGTGGCGTCGTCCGCCACTTTCACTTGCGCGTCGGCCGCGAACTTGTCGCCGCAAACATAATCCACCGGCAGAATGATTTTCTTGCCCTTTTCCTGCGCCTTCTTCATCAGGTCGGGCACGAGCTTCGCGCCTTCGGCGTCGTAGAGCGAATTGCCGATGGCCATGTTGTTGAGAACTTTCTTGAAGGTGAACGCCATGCCGCCGCCGATGATGATTTCATCGGCCTTGTCGAGCAGGTTGTTGATGAGTTGAATTTTGTCCGCGACTTTCGCGCCCCCGAGGATGGCGAGTAGCGGACGCTTCGGGTGGTCGAGCACCGCACCGAACGCGTCGAGTTCCTTCTTCATCAAATAACCGCAGGCGCGCTGCGGGAGTTGCACGCCGGTCATCGAGCTGTGATCGCGATGCGCGGTGCCGAAAGCGTCATTGATGTAAACATCGCCGAGCTTGGTGAGGCTGGCACGGAAGGCTTTCACTTTTTCCGGATCGGCCTTGAGCTTGGAACCGTCTTCGAGCTTTACCTTGCCCTCTTCCTCGATGTGGAAGCGGAGGTTCTCCAGCAGGATCACGTCGCCGGGCTTGGCCTTGGCGCAGGCGGCCTCAACTTCCGCGCCGACGCAGTCGTTGAGGAATTGCACCGGCTTGCCGAGCAGCTTCGCGAGCGCATCGGCGACGGGTTTGAGGGAAAATTTCTCGATGCGCTTGCCGTCCGGACGGCCAAGGTGGCTCATCAGAATCACCGACGCACCCTGGTCGAGCGCGTATTTGATGGTCGGCAACGCCGCCTCAATGCGCTTGGTGTTGGTGATGGCACCGGTGGCCTTGTCCTGCGGGACGTTGAAATCCACGCGGATCAGGGCGCGTTTGCCCTTCAGGTCGAGATCTTCAATAAACAGTTTGGCCATAAATTAAATTGGGATGTGTTTGCCTCGCAAACAAGGCCGGCAATCTTATCAAAGGTCGTCCGCCAGTAAAGTGAATTTCACTTTCATTGCGGCCGGTTCGTTCCCCTGCCAACCACCAGGAAACCGGCGCGGTCGGAAAGCGGCTTCCGGTTTCCTCCTGTTACACGCCGCCGCTTAATGGTTTCAAAATCAAACGCACGGCTCTTTTTCGGATACGGCCAGGACAGTGGACACACCCGGCAGGACGGGCAGAACAAATATGTCCATGCCATTTCGAATGACGGCTATTGGAACGATGGCTCCGCCTTTTACCTCGGACGGGTGTTGCACTTTCGGATTGGCAACCTGAACGTCCGCTACTGGCAGTATTGCAGCAACGGTAAATGGGCGGATATAATGTCGAGGCCGCCACGCCCGTGTCCGGCTTTCCCAACGGCCAGACGAAGTGCTCCATGGGCATCCCCGTTTGGCTGGCCGACCTGCACAATTATGTCACGGCGACCTGGTTCAATCCCGGCAACCTGATTATCCCGACGACGTGAGGTTTGCCTTCTATCAGGCCGACCATCCGTGGGAACCGTGGAGTTATATCGGACAGAAGTCCGGCGGTGAATTCATCGGCGACAAAAAACAAAACGTCAGCCGCTGGTATGGGCCATCGCTAAGCCCAAAGTTTATCCGCAACAATCCTGACGGCAGCGCGACGGTCATCATGACCTACTCCGGTTCGAACTGGTAGAACCGCCCGAACAGCTTGTATAAATGCAACTCCTATCGGGTCATCTTCTACGCCCATCCGCTGCCCAAGCTGTGGGAAACTTTTAACGACACCGCCGCCACTTTTTCCGCCGGCTGGAACTACCGGATCAACCGCAGCTTCGGCGACTATCAGGACGATGTCCATGTCACCACCAATGCCGAGGCTAATTGCGACTTCAGCTTTCGCGGCGAAGGGGTGGAAATCCTTTCCGAGAAGTTCGCCGACCTGGGCAAGGTGAAGGTCGTCTTGGACGGCGAGACCCAGGGTAACTTCAGCCCGTATCAAGACCCAATGCCCCGGCTCTATCAGGTCCCGTTTCACCGCAACCTGAACCTCGCCCTCGGCCGGCACAATGTGCACGCCATCAACCTGTCCGCCGCCGGTGCCGGCACTATCATTGATGGCATCAAGGTCTATGGCGGTGACTAACCTGCCGGCTTATGCCCGGGCACTAAAACTTTGTGCCGGCTAGGAACAACTTATTTGTTGACTTATATTAGGGATAACTGGTTTAATCACCTCCATGAGTTCAATCAATAACTTATCCATCCAACAACTGCGTCAGGCCGCCAATCTCAAAGAGAAGATTGTCACGCTTGAAAAACAACTCGCCCAATTGCTGGGCGCCACCGCCAAAGTCGCCGCCGCGCCCGCCCCGAAGAAAAAAGGCGGCATGAGCGCCGCCGGCAAAGCGCGTATCGTCGCCGCCCAAAAAGCCCGCTGGGCCAAGATCAAGGCCGCCAAAGGCAAAGTTGCCGCCCCGGCCGCCAAGCCGGCCAAGAAGAAATTCGTCATGAGCGCCGCCGGCAAGGCCCGCATCGTGGCCGCCCAGAAAGCCCGTTGGGCCAAGATCAAGGCCGCCAAAGGTGCCGCCCCAGTCGTCAAGGTCGCCGCTCCGGCGGCCAAGGCCACCAAGCCGGCCAAGAAAAAATTTGTCATGAGCGCCGCCGCCAAGGCCAAGATTTCAGCCGCCGCCAAGGCGCGCTGGGCCAAGATCAAAGCCGCGAAGAAATAACTGCCACCGCATTTGCCCGCAAGCCGGAGTCGTCATGGCTCCGGCTTTTTCTTTTGCCCAAGCCCGCCGACGAAAGAGGAAGGATTTTGCCGCCGCAGAACAATTAATTGTCCGCACTTGATTTTCCGCCGCCGGTGAAGCAACTTGACCGGCACAAATCGGTTCAACCACAACAAACAAAAATAACAAAACCATGGCCCACGAACTCCCCCCGCTGCCTTACGACAAGGCCGCCCTCGAACCCCACTTTGACGCGTTGACGATGGAAATCCATCACGACCGTCACCACAAGGCGTATGTGGACAACCTCAACAAGGCGCTCGCCGGCAACGCCGCGCTGGAAGCCAAGTCCCTCTGCGAACTCATCAAGGATCTCGCATCCGTGCCGGAAAACATCCGCGGTCCGGTGCGTAATAATGCCGGCGGCCACGCGAACCACTCCTTCTTCTGGAAAATTCTCGGCCCGAACGCCGGCGGCGCGCCCACCGGCAAACTCGCGGACGATATCAAGGCCACGTTCGGCAGCTTCGATGAGTTCAAGGCGAAGTTTGAGGCGGGCGGCATCGGCCGTTTCGGCAGCGGCTGGGTCTGGCTCGTGTCCAACAACGGCAAGCTGGAGATCGTCTCCACGGCCAACCAAGATACTCCCGGCATGGGTAAGGCTATCGCCGGCTGCGAAGGCAAGCCCGTCATCGGCTGCGACGTGTGGGAACACGCCTACTACTTGAAATACCAGAACAAGCGCGCCGACTACCTGAAGGCGTTTTGGAACGTGGTGAACTGGAATGCGGTCGCCGAGAAATACAACAACTGTGACAGCAAGTGCTGACCTGATTTGAAAAGCAAAACGCGCCGAGGCAAGTCGGCGCGTTTTTTTATTTTTCGGATAAGATCAAATTCCCCGCGTCGTCACAATCTGATTCCCCTTGCCGAGGACGACGACCTGCGGTTTCCATTTCTTCGCCTTCTTCTGGCTAACGGCGGCGAAGTTCATGATGGTCAGCACGTCGCCCTTTTTGCCGAGGTGCGCCACCGCGCCGTTCAGGATGATTTCGCCGGCGCCCCGTTTGCCCTTGATGGCGTAAGTCTCCCAACGCTCGCCATTGGCCATGTTGCCGCAAAGGATTTTTTCATACTCCTGCAGGCCGCATTTCTCCATGAGGTCGGCGGAAATGGTGAGGCTGCCTTCGTAATTTACGTCGCCGCCGGTGACGGTCGCGCGATGGATCTTGGATTTGAGCAAAAAAATGTCCATGGCTTATTTCAGTTTCAAAAAGTTTTTCAAAATCGTCCGGCCGCTCTCGGTCAAAATACTTTCAGGATGAAATTGCACGCCCCAGATGGGCAGCGTCTTGTGTTTCACGCCCATGATTTCGCCCTCGTCGGTCTCGGCGGTGATTTCCAAACAATCCGGCAGCGTGTCGCGCTTGATGACGAGCGAATGATACCGCGTGGCGAGAAACGGATTTGGCATTCCCGCGAACAAATCTTTTCCGTTGTGCTTAATCGGCGAAACCTTGCCGTGCATCATGCGGTAATTCACGACGACTTCCGCGCCGAACGTGTGGCCGATGCACTGATGACCGAGGCAGACACCAAAAATCGGAATCCCCTCGTCGGCAAACGTGCGGATGACATCATTGGACAAGCCGGCCTCGCGCGGCGAACACGGGCCGGGCGAAACCAAAATGCGCTCCGGCTTGAGCGCGCGGATTTGTTCGATTGAAACCTCGTCGTTGCGCCGCACTTGCAAGTCCGCGCCCAGTTCGCCCAGGTATTGCACCAGATTATAGGTGAACGAATCGTAATTGTCCAAAACCAGAATCATTTTCGGTCGGGCAATGTAGCCCAAAGGCTCGGAAATGAAAGGATAAATCGGGTTCTAGCCCGCCGTCAGCGCGGCGCGGGCGTCGTCCGCCGCGCCGGTCTTCTCCAGAAAATAATCATAGCCGCCGACATACGGCGTCACCTGGCCGGCGTTGACGTGCAGAACCTTCGTCGCCAGATGCCGGATGAAATGCACATCGTGCGAGATGAAAACCAGCGTGCCCTCGTAACGCTCCAGAGCCAGCGTGAGCGACTCGACAGTGTGAATATCGAGATGCGTGGTCGGCTCGTCCATCAGCAAAAGGTTCGGCGGATCCACGAGGAACTTGACGAGGTTCAACCGGCTCTTTTCCCCACCGCTCAACACCTTCGTCAGCTTATAAATGTCATCCTTGCGGAACATGAACGAGCCCAAAATCGCCCGCGCCTCGTCGTCGCGCATTTCGGGCGCAACGGCGAGAACCTCGTCGAGCACGGACTTTTCCGGGTCGAGCGTGGCGGCGCGGTGCTGGCTGAAATAACCAATCTTCGCGTTGTGGCCGAGATCGCGTTCGCCTTTCTGAAATTCCACCACGCCGGCAAGAATTTTCAGCAGCGTGGATTTGCCCGCGCCATTCGGCCCGACCAGCACGGTGCGCTCGCCGCGCTCGATGGTCAGGTCAAGGCCGGCATAGACCTTGTTCGCGCCATAGGCCATGTGAATTCCATTGAGCGTCACCGCGCGCTGCCCGCCGCGCGGCGGCGGCGGAATCTGAAAACGGAACGGCTTGCGCGGCGCGAGCGGCTTCTCGATGAGTTCCATGCGCTCGATCTGCTTCAGCTTGCTTTGCGCCTGCGACGCCTTGGACGGGATGGAGCGGAACCGGTCGGCGAACGCCTGCAAGTCCGCGATTTCCTTCTGCTGGTTTTTGTAGCCGGCGAGCTGCTGGTCGTAGCGCTCCTCGCGCTGGCGCAAATAATCCGTGTAGTTGCCGGTGTAAGGAACCAGCTTGCGCTCGGAAATCTCATGCACCTGCGTCACGACTTCGTCCATAAACTCGCGGTCATGCGAAATCAGCAGCACCGCGCCGGAATAATTCTTGAGATAATTTTGCAGCCACAGCAGCGCGAGCAAATCGAGATGGTTCGTCGGCTCGTCCAGCAGCAATAAATCCGGCTCCATCACGAGCAGCCGCGCCAGGCGCGCCCGCATGATCCAGCCGCCGCTCATCTCGTTCGCCTTGCGGTCAAAGTCTGTCTCGCGGAAACCCAGCCCGCGCAGCATTTTCTTCGCCTTCGTTTCCGCCTGCGCGTCGTTGAGCGCGTCGTGTTTCGCGTGCGCTTCGAGGTATTCCGGCGAGGAAACGTCGCCGGCCTTTTCCAGTTCATGCAGCCTTTTTTCCAGTCGCGGCAGTTCGTCCACGCGGCCGGTGGCGACGTCTAAAATGGTTTCGTCACCGTTCGCCTCGGCCTCCTGCGGCAGATAGCCGACCATCGTCCATTCATCCCGCTGCACTTCGCCAGCGTCGGGTTCAAGCTGCTTGAGGATGATGGAAAACAAGGTTGTCTTGCCTGCGCCGTTCGGCCCGACGAGCGCGACGCGGTCGCCATAATTCACGGCGAACGACGCGTCTTCAAACAGCACGCGCCCGCCAAACGTCATCTTGAGATCTCGGATTGTCAGCATGGAAAAAAAGTCCGCCGCCGTTGGCCGGCCAGCGAGCCGGAAAGCTTAAGCCAGAATCGCCCGGCGTCAATTGCCCAGTTTCAAAGCTCTCCGATAAACCAATCCTCGACCTTTTTGCGCGCCCACGCCGTCTTGCGCAGAAACGTGAGGCTGGACTTCACTGAAGGATTGAACTGAAAACAGCGGATGGGAATCCGCCGCCCCATTTCGCCCCAACCGTGTCGCTGGACGAGTGTGTTAAGAATGGTTTCCAGCGTGATGCCGTGCAGCGGATCGCGCGGATGGGTGATGGGTTCAGCCATGAAATTAGCGGGCAAGGACGGCTTCAATCATTTCGACGGGAACCTGACAACCAAACTCGACCCGGCCGATTTTTTTTGCGAGCACGAATTTAACTTCGCCGCCGCTCGCCTTTTTGTCGAGCTTCATCGCGGCGAAAAGTTTTTTGCGACGGATGGCGTTCAATTTTAGCTTCACCGGCAGCCCCGCCTGGACAAACAGACTTTCAATGCGCGCGGCGTCGCCCGAGGGCAGGCCGAGACTTTTTTGCGACAGCTTGGCGGCGGCAGCCTGACCAATGGAAATGGCCTCACCGTGCAAAAACTTTCCGTAGCCGGAACTGTTTTCAATCGCGTGGCCGATGGTGTGGCCGAAATTCAAGATCGCGCGCAAGCCGCTTTCCGTCTCGTCCTGGCCGACGACCTCCGCCTTGATTTCGCAGCAGCGCGCGACAATGTTGCGCAGCGTCGCGGCGTCGCGCTGAAGCAGCTTCGAGAGATTGCGTTCGAGTTGCGTAAACAAAACGGCATCGTAGATGACGCCGTATTTGATGACCTCGGCGAGGCCGGAGACGTATTCGCGCTTCGGCAAAGTTTTCAGCGTGTCGAGGTCGCACAGCACAAGGCGCGGCTGGTAAAACGCGCCAACGAGATTTTTGCCGGCCTTGAGGTTCACGCCCGTCTTGCCACCGACGGAACTGTCCACCTGCGCCAGCAGCGTCGTGGGCACTTGCACGAACGGGATGCCGCGCAAATAAGTCGCCGCCACGAAACCCGCGAGATCGCCGACCACGCCGCCGCCAAGCGCGACGATGAAGGATTTTCTTTCCAGCCGGTGCGACGCGAGCTGGTCGTAACATTTTTCCACGACGGCCAGGCGCTTGGATTTTTCGCCGGCGGGAACGGTGATGAGAATTGTTTGGAAGCCGGAGGCGGCAAGCGATTTCAATGCCGCCTTCGCAAAATGCCGGCCGGCGTTGGAATCCGTGATGACGGCGCAACGCTGGCCGAGCTTGAGCTGTGCGCATTCCGCACCGAGCCGCGACAAAAGACCCCCACCAACCTTGATGGCGTAGCTGCGGTTGCCGAGCGGAACTTGAACGATGCGCATGGTCAGAGGATAAACAGCGGCGGGCGCGTGTCAAAAATCAAAAAAGCCGGAACAATCGCTGTTCCGGCTTTGACCTGAATTTTTTGCTGGCCGTCCGCAAGGACTTCAGGTCGCCATGTGGCTCACCGGCTCGCTCCATTCGCTGCGCTGGTTGCCCACGCCCAGCACACGGAGGCGGATGTTATACAGCGTGCCTGGCACGAGGCCTTCCAACACGATGTCATACGGGTCGGTAAAATTTTCACAATGCTGCCATACGCCCGACGGCGTGCATATTTGAACCTGA
>Ga0316224_1002238_pt1 | contig 18481 bp, 16 predicted proteins | sample TBH18013metaG_FD_206254 | JGI IMG/M metagenome (GOLD analysis project Ga0316224, IMG submission 206254) | Freshwater microbial communities from Trout Bog Lake, Wisconsin, USA - TBH18013 | ecosystem: Environmental > Aquatic > Freshwater > Lake > Hypolimnion/Profundal zone | place: USA: Wisconsin... | reverse complement strand
TGCAGACAGTTCGCTGACATTTACCAACAATGTCCAACCCGGCACCAACAACTTCTGGCGCATCCGGTCTTGGCCGTAATTGATTTACGAGGCGGGCTGAATCGTCAGGATGGTTTTGGTTCAAGTGAATTTCCCCTTTGGCTTTGGGGAGTTGCCCGTTATCTTGCGCGGCCATTAAAGTTCAATTTGCTCTCTTGGTTGACCACCGGAGGCCACTTGATTTTCACCTTACCGCCAGAAAGCCGACCAGCGTGCAGGCGATGGCGATGAAGGCCGCCACCAGCGATTCGCCGGCAACCAGGCCGGACGCAATGGGAATCGCAAACGCGTCGGAATTCTTCCGGTTATACTTCTGCCACACCGAGACGATCACCGCGCCGATGAGGAACGAAAAGGCGTTTTGAAACGGCACCACCCACGCGAGACCCAGCCCCATGGCAGACGGCAAAAACGGCTTCGCCTTCGGCCAGAGGTATTCCACCACCGGCAAAATCATCCCCACCATCGCGCCGATGACGATGGCCGTCAGCGCGGTGGACGGCAAGTGGTTGATGCCCTGCGTGAGGAGGTCGGCCACCGCGCGCCACATGTTCGTGGCGGGTGGGTTGAAGGCTTCGAGCGCCTTCTTGTCCGGCACCATCAGATACCACGCCGGCACCACGGCGATGACGCCGAAGAACACGCCGTAAAACTGCGCGAGAAACTGCCGGCGCGGGTTCGCCCCGAGCAGGTAGCCGCTTTTCAAATCGGTCAGCAAATCAGCGGCGGCGCCGGCGGCGGCGGCGGTGGTGCCGGCGGCCATTAAATTAATTGCGGCAATGCCCTTCGCGCCGGGCAGCACGGCGTAGAGGAGTTGTGTCACCTTGCCCATCGCGCCAATCGGCGCGGTGTCCGTCTCGCCGGTCGCCCGGCAGCACACGAGCGACACGACAAACGAGAACGCCACCGACACGAGGCCAAGCCACACGGCGACGTGGAACGCAAAGTATTGCACGACGATGATGCCGATGGTGATCGGCACGAGGCCGATGAACAGCCATGAGTTCGGCACCTCGACCGCCTCGGCCGCGTCGTGCGCGGCGTCGCGTTCGGACTTCTTGAAGATGAAGAAGGCGCGCATGACCGTGCGCCAGTTCATCGCCACCTGCGTGAGGCTGGAGAAGACCATCAGCGCCGTGCCGCCCCACAGCGCCCAGCGCGTGGGATTGAAGTTGCCCTCGGGCGACATCTTGAATGAGGGCATCCAGCCGGCCAGCCCGGCGTTCGCGGCATCCAGCGCCACGAGCGGCGGCGCGACGACGTAGTAAAGCAGCGCCGAGCCGACGAACATCGAGAGCGACACACGCAGGCCGGTGATCATGCCCGCGCCGACCAGCAGCACGCTCGGCTCGAAACCGAGGCCGACCATTTGGCCGCGAGCGAGCGGATTGAGCCAGCCGGTGAAATCCCATGTGTCCGGCAGATAGAGTTTGCCGGAAATCCATTCCAACCACTGCGGCAGGCGGTTTTTAATCTTCAGTTGTTCCACCAGTTCCGCGTAAGTGTGCAGCGTGCCGATGACCGCGCCCGCGCCGAGGGCGATGAGCAGCGAGTAGGCCTGCTTCAACGATTCGCCGCTCTTGGAATACAGGCTGCGCAGCGTCTCCGCCGTGGCGATGCCGGAGGGAAACCGGAGCTGCTCGTGGTTGATCATCTGTCGCTTCATCGGGATGGCGAGGAAGACGCCGAGCGCGGCGGTGAACAGGACGAAGGCGGCGGCGACCGGCCACGGCTGTTGCACGCCGGTGATGAGCAGCAGCGCGCCCAGCGCAGTCGCCAGCGTCGCGCCGGTCGAGGAACCGGCGGCGGTGGCGGTGGACTGCATGCAGTTGTTTTCCAGCACGCTCATCTGCGTGACGCGGCCGGCGAGCAGCTTGCAGATGGTGTTCCACACGACGAACGAGATGACGCACGCCGTGATGGACACGCCGAAGCTCCAGCCGATCTTCAGCGTGGTGTAGAGATTGGAAACGGCCGTGAACATTCCCAGGATGCCGCCCATCACGACGGCGCGCACGGTAAGCTGGCGCTGCGTGTCACCGCGATAACATTGCTCAAACCACTGGCGGTCCTGTTCCTCCGGCGTGCCGGTGAAGCCGGCCAGCGGCAACTCGTATTCCGCATCCGACTTGTGGGCGTTGGCAATATGCTCCGGATGATTCACGCGCGGCAAGATGGGCAAACCGCCGCGCGGGCGCGAGCCTTTTTATTTCAGGAAAAACCGGGTGTCCCAAGTGATGAGCAGCGGACTGGAGCACACAACTTCGGCGAGTTCCACGAACGGCACCTGCGCGTCGAGCCAGCGCGGATTTTTGGTGATGCCGTCCATCGAGTTCTGCGTGTTATTGCAGATGAGGTAATGGCCGACGCCCAAAACCATGAACGCCTCGATGCGGGTGCCAACGCCGTGCCGGGAGAACTCAAAGTCGCCGACGCCATATTTTTGGTTGTGCAGCTCGGTGCGCAACGGGCCGAGGTCGGCGACGAAGTTCTGAAGAAACTCGTCGTTGCGCGGCCCGGTGTAAAACAGCACGCGCGCCTTGTTCTCCGCCAGCGAGACCACGGCCCATTCGTCGAACACGGTGTCGCCGTAGCGGGCGTTCATCTGCAACGCGCAGTTCTTGATTTTGGCGGCGAGGTCGTCGAGCGTCATGGGGTTGAGCAGAGCAAATCCCGGGCCGGTGCTCAAGGTAATTTGCGCGGCGGCGATTGTTTCACCGCCGTGATGGTCAGCGTCGCGCCCCGCCCCAGCACCGCCAGCAACAGCGTGGCCGGCAAACTGATTGCGCCCAGCACGGGTGCCAGCAACACGGTGGCGACGGCGGAACCGTAGGATTTTTTTCCGCCAAAGACCTTCGCGCTCTGGCCGCGCAGCCAGTTGTAAAGCAGGTTGGGCCGCGCGCCGAGCCAGTTTAGCAGCGACTGAACGAAGCTGAAGCTGTCGTATTCCGGCGCCAGCGAACTGACCCACGCCGGCGCCAGCCCGGCCTCTTGCAAAATCCGCGACAGCGATTCGCGCGTGTGGTGCGACAGATGGCGCGGGCAGTCCAGATGAAACCAGCCGCCCTTCGTAAGCTGCGCCTCCGGGCTGCCGAAGTCGGGCACGGCGACCAAAAACATTCCGCCGGGCCGCAAAATACGAGCGACTTCCGCCACCATCGGGCGCGGGTCGGAAACGTGCTCAAGAACGTGCCACATCACGACGATGTCAAAGCTGTTGGCGGGGAAATTCAAATCCGGCAGCAGACCCACGCGCACCGGCAACTTTAAAACTTCCCGCGCAAAACGGCATGCTCCGTCGGAAAATTCCGTGCCGGTCACGTCACAGCCCTGTTGCTGAAAAGCCCGCAGCAGCAGGCCGCGCCCGCAGCCGATGTCCAGCACCTTGGCATTTTTTTGTTTCAACCGGCGCAGCACCTGCCCGGAACGCCAGACGTAAAGCCTTTCCTGTAGCCATTCCATCACCACCGGAAAACGCCGCCCCTGCTTGTCGCCGTAATAGCCGGCGGGATAATAGCGCCCGATGTCCGCCGGCACCGGCAGCGTGACCACCTGCGCGCACCGGCGGCAGCGCGCAATCTGAAAGGTCTCGCCACTGATGTAATCAAAGGCGGGAAAGAGCGTTTCTGTTTCGGCGGCGGGATGCGGACAGCTTTGCATCGCAAAAATTAGGCTGCAACCCGCCAGTCAAACAAGCCGAAACGGTGGCGAATAATATTTAGCTTTGCGGACGCGGAAAAATTCATATCTTCCCGCCTTCAGCCATGCAGCCAAAAACCGGAGCAGCCCGGCCAGCCGCCGCCGAAACCACCCTGAAAAAAAAGGCATGGCCGCATTATCTCCTATTGCTGCTCACGCTCGCGGCGGCGGCGGCGACATTGTTTAATCCGCCCGGCACGACCAGCAACCTCGACGCCCTGCTGCTCCTGCTCGCGGCCGCCAGTTCCATCGCCACGCTCGCGCGGACGTTACCGCTGCAAAGCGTTTTGTTCGCCGCCTTCATCACTGCGCTCATCGGCGGCGCGGCGCATGGTTTGAGCGCGCGCACCGGCCTGCCTTTCGGCCCGCTGTCGTTCGGCGCGACCAGCGGCCCGCAGCTCTTCAACACCGTGCCGCCGACCGTGCTGCTGCTGTGGATCATCGTCATCTTCAATTCACGCGGCGTTGCGCGGCTGATGCTGCGGCCGTGGCGTCGGGTGAAAACCTACGGCTTTCTGCTCATGGGGCTGACGGCGGCGCTGGCGCTGGCATTTGACTTTGCGCTGGAACCGTTCGCCCACATGAAACATCTCTGGTTGTGGGAGCCGACGAAAATTTCCCTGACGTGGTCCGGCGCGTCGCCGCTAAGTTTTCTCGGCTGGACGTTTGTGACGCTGCTGATTCTCGCCATCATCATGCCATATCTCATCCGCAAGCAGCCGGGCAATCCCAGCGCGCCCGACTACGCGCCGCTGGCCTTGTGGCTGGGCGCGATTGTTTTATTTTCGGTCAACGCTGCGCAGGCTGATCTTTGGCTGGCGGTGATTGTGAACATCGCCATCGCCGGCGTCGCGGCCATCTTCTCGTGGCGCGGCGCGAAGTGGTGAGTCAATTTTTCCGCGACACCTTCAACTTCGCCACGCGCGGGCCATCCATCGTCTCGACGCGCAGATCGAAATCGCCTACGCTCAAATAATCGCCCGGCTTGGGGAAACCGCCGAGTTTTTCTGTGACCCAGCCGCTCGCCGTCGTCGTGTTTTCGCCGTGCGGCACGGTGCCGATGATTTTTTCCAACTCGTGCAGCGCCAGCGTGCCGGCGGCCTCCCAAATGTTTTCACCGAGTCGGACAAGTTCGGATTTCTCCGTGTCAAACTCGTCCTGAATCTGCCCGACGAGCGCCTCGAGGGCGTTTTCCAAAGTCACGATGCCGACCGTCCCGCCAAACTCATCCACTACGATGGCGAAGTGCGATTTGCGGTCGAGAAACCGTCGCAGCAGTTTGTCGAGCGATGCGGTTTCGGGAATGTAAAACAGTGAACGCGCCAGCGGCAGCAGCTCCGCCGCCGTCTTCGCCCGCTCGCGCAGGGCATACAAATCCTTGATGTGAACCACGCCCAGCGTCTTGTCGAGGTCGCCGTTTTCACAAATTGGAAAACGCGAGTAACGGGTTTTTTCCGCCAGTGCCACGCACTCGGCCAGCGACGCAGAAGTGTCGAACGCCGTGATTTCGTTGCGCGGACGCATCACCTCGCGCGCCGTGCGATGCCGCAAATCGAGCGCGTTCAAAATCAAATCGCGCCGGTCGCCAGCCCCTTGCGCGGCGGCCAGCACCACGCGCAGTTCTTCCTCCGAATGCCGGTCATGCAGTTCGCCGCCGGCGAACCCAAGCCAGCGCAAAACGATTTGCGACGAGCGGTGCAGCACCCAGATAAACGGATACGAGATGCGATAAAACCAGTTCAGCGGCGACGCGACCCACAGCGACGTTTGGAGCGTGCGGCGGATGGCGATGGCTTTCGGCACCAGCTCGCCCGCGATGATGAGCAGGTAGCAGTTCACGAAAAAACCCACGGCGATGGCGATGGTGCCCTGCGTGTGTTCATTGGAAATTTTCAGCAGCGGAAAAACCGGTTCGAGCAGCGCGCGAAAGACTGGTTCCACCAAAACGCCGAGCGCCATGCTCGCGAGGGTGATGCCGAACTGCGTCGCGCCGATGTAGGAATCAATGTGCGCGACGATGTGCCGCGCCGTGCGGGCGCGGCGGTTGCCCTTGGCCGCCAGCGGCGCGAGCTGCGTGTCGCGGATGCGGACGAGCGCCAGTTCCGCCGCGACGAAAAAGGCGTTGAACAGCACCAGCGCCACCACGGCCAGCAGCTTGAACCCGTCATCAATTGCCTCGTTCCAATTCACAGTTTCACCTCGCCGAACATGAGTTTCAGAATGTCCTCCAGCGAAACCACGCCGGTCTCGCCGCCGTCGCGCGCCAGCACGATGGCGAGCCGCTGGCCGGCGCGCTGCATCCGGCGCAAGGCGATTTCCAGCCGCGTGCTGTCGTCGAGGAACAGAGCGGGCGACATGAATTCGCCGGCGGTTTTTCCCGCGTCCAGTTTTTCCACGAACAGCAGTGCGCCCACGTCGAGCATCCCGGCGATGCGTTTTTTTTGATCACGCGTTTCCCAGACTGGCAGGCGCGAAAGATTTTTTTCTTGCGCAATTTTCAAGGCGTCGTGCAATGGCGAGGACGTTTCGAGCGAGAAGGTTTTCGCCAGCGGGATCGTGATCTGCGCGACGGTGAAGTGCTGCAGGTCCAGCACGCGGTTGACCATCGCGTGCTCCTCGCCGGTGAGCGCCTGCGCGGCCTCGGCCATCACCGCGCGCATCTCCTCGCGGTTGCCGAAGAGCCGGCCGGTGAAGGCGCGCGACCCGCGCCAGCGCAGGACGGTCCGCGAAACGCCCTCGACCAAATAAACCAAGGGCGCCAGCGCCAGATGCACCAAACGGACGGCGTTGGCCGACGCGAGACACAGCCGGTTCGGATACGCGCGGAACAGCATCTTCGGCAGCAAATCGGAAAACGAATAGAACACGAACACGATGACCGTGAATAGCGCAACAATCAAGGAGGTCCGGCCGGTGAACCAGTCGTGCAGCTTCGCGATGACCCAGCCGAGGATGAAAAAGTTTACGAGCGTATTACCGACAAGAATCGTCCACAGAAATTTCTCGGGCTTCTCCAAAAAACCGTGGAGGATCTGCGCCTGCGCGTTGCCCATGCGCGCGAGCCGCCGCACGCGCAGCCGGTTCAGCGCGAACACGCCCGCCTCCATGCCCGATAGCAAAAATGACAGCAGCAGGCACAACGCTAGGCCGAAAAATGTGGTGAGGTAGCCGGTCATGAATTTTCCGAACAAGAAAACATCGAACATTCGACATTCAACGCCGAACGTCCAAGGCGGCAGCGCACCCGCCAATTGGAGGTTGGGCGTTGAATGTTCGTTGTTGAATGTTTCCTCATTTTACTTGTTGCACCAGCAGTTCGCGCACGCGGCGCTCGTCCGCGACCTGCGCGGTGAATTTCAAATTGGCGAACGTCGCCGTTTCGCCCGCCGCCGGCACCACGCCGAGCAGGTGCGTCAACAAGCCGCCCATCGTCTCGACCTCCGTCACGTCAGGCAGCGGCGGAAATTCGCGGCGGAAATCCTCCAGCCGCATCGTGCCATTCACGCGCCAGTGGCCGGGCGACAATTTTTCCAGCACGAATCCCTGCGGCTCCGTCGCCACACGGATTTTGCCGACGATGCCGCCGAGGATGTCCTCCATCGTCACCAGTCCCACCGTGCTGCCAAATTCATCCAGCACGATGGCGAGGCCGCGCTGCTGTTTCTGCAATGCGCGAAACAACAACAAAAGATTCATGGACTCGGGCACGAACGACGGGAACTCAATGGCCTCGGCCAGATCAATTTTCGGGTCGAGCAACAGCGCCCGCGTGTTCAGGATGCCGACGATGGTGTCCGGCATTTCGTCGTAAATCGGTATCCGGCGATGCTTGTATTTCCGCGCGGCCGCGAGCATTTCCTCCACCGTCGCTTCGTCGGAAATCGCCACCATGCCCGCGCGCGGGCGCATCATGTCGCGCGCCGTGCGCCGGTCGAGGCTGATGATCTGCAGGATGATTTCGCGCTCTGATTCTTCGAGCGTGCCCTGCTGCCACGCGAGTTCGAGCAGCTCTTGGTATTCCGCCTCCGTCACGGCGGCGGGCGGCGCCGCGTTGGCGGCGGCCTGCTTGAGAATCGCCGCGTTCGTCCATTGCGCGGCGCGGTAGAACGGCTTCGTCACGCGGCGAAAAACCAGCAGCGGCCACGCCACGCGCAGCGCCCAGCGTTCCGGCTGCCGCACCGCCAGTGTCTTGGGCAGCACCTCGCCGACGAGCAGCACCACGGCGGCCATCGCCAGCATCGTTAGGCCGAAGCCCCACTGCGCATCGAACACCATGCGGAGCGCGGCGGCGAGGATGGCGGCGTTGGCAAAAGTATTGCCGAGCGCGAGCACGGCCTGCAAGTCCTGCGGACGTTCGAGCAGTTGGGAAACAATTTTGCCGGCGCGAGAATTTTTTTCGGCCAGCTGCGCCACCTGCCATTTGCTCAGGGAAAACAGCGCCGTCTCCGCCAGCGCGAAGAAGAAACTCGCGCCCGCGAACACCAGCACCGACATGACCATCGCCGTTTCCACGCGCCCACCATAAGCGCAAACGGCGCGAGGGAAAAGGCGAATTGCAGGCGCCGCGCCCGCCCCAAAAAACGATTTGACAGCCGCCCACATTCATATCAATCTATCTGCATCCGTTGATTTGACGGACTCATAAAGAGTGGTTGAGGGACTGGCCCGCTGACACCACGGCAACCGATTGAACTTTGGTTTCAATGACAGGTGCCAATTCCAGCCCAAGCATCATCAGCTTGGGGAAAATGAGAAGAGCACAACCGTTTTGTCGCCCCTTCTCGCTGTGAGTCGGGGCTTTTTTGTTGCCCGGAGCAAATCGCCGGAAACCAAACTGATTATGAGTGAACATCACGGTTTTATGAAGGCGCTCAAGTGCCGCGAGTGTGGACGCGAATATCCGCTCGAAGCAACGCACGTCTGCGAGTTCGACTTCGGCCCGCTCGAAGTCGCCTACGACTACGAACGTATCAAGAAGTCGCTGACGCGCGCGGCCATTGAGTCGCGCCCCAAGACGATGTGGCGTTACCGCGAGCTGCTGCCCATCGCGGGTGAGCCGACCGTTGGTCCGCTCGTCGGCTTCACGCCGCTCGTCAAAGCGCCGCGCCTCGCCAAGGCGCTCGGCATCCGCGAGCTTTACGTCAAGAACGACGCCGTGAATTATCCGACGCTCTCGTTCAAAGACCGCGTCGTCAGCGTCGCGTTGAGCCGCGCGAAGGAACTCGGTTTTGAAACCGTCGCCTGCGCGTCCACGGGAAATCTCGCAAACTCCGTCGCCGCCAACGCCGCGAGCGCGGGATTGAAATCTTACGTTTTCATCCCGTCCGATTTGGAGCACGGCAAAATTGTAAATTCGCTCATTTACGGCTCGAACGTCATCGGCATCAAAGGTCATTACGACGAGGTGAACCGTCTTTGTGCCGAAATCGCCGGCAAGTTTGGCTGGGCGTTTGTAAACGTCAATATGCGCCCGTATTACGCCGAAGGCTCGAAGAGCATGGCGTATGAAATCGCCGAGCAACTCGGCTGGCGGCTGCCGCAGCACACGATCGTGCCGATGGCGTCCGGCTCGTTGCTGACGAAAATCCACAAGGGCTATCAGGAATTTGTGAAGCTCGGACTTGTCGCGAACTCCGACACGCACATTCACGGCGCGCAAGCCACCGGTTGTTCACCGATTTCCACCGCGCAACGCGCCGGGCTGGATTTCTTCAAGCCGGTGAAGCCCGACACCATTGCCAAGTCGCTCGCTATCGGCACGCCGGCCGACGGCTTTTACGCGCTGAAAGTCATGCGCGAGACCAATGCCTCCGCCGACGACGTGACGGACGACGAAATCCGCGACGCGATCAAGCTCCTGGCCGAGACGGAAGGCATTTTTGCCGAGACCGCCGGCGGCGTGACCGTGGGCGTGGCGAAGAAACTCATTGCGTCCGGCAAGATTCCGAAGGATTCTTCCACCGTCATCTGCGTCACCGGCAACGGACTGAAGACGCTCGACGCCGTGCAGAACCATTGCGGCAAGGCGCGCGAGATCAAGCCCAGCTTGCGCGAATTTGAAGCGCTCCTGGCGCAGGAAGAAAAAGTCAACGCCTGACCCACATTTATAATTATGTCAAAGAAAGTCCGCATCCCCACGCCGCTCCGCAAGTTGACCAACAACGAGGAGGTCGTCGAAATCAACGCCGCCACCATCGGCGAGGCGATCGTCGAATTGCAGACGCGCTTCCCCGGCATCCAAGAACGCCTCGTGGACGACCAGGGCGAGGTGCGCCGCTTCGTCAATGTCTATCTCAACGAGGAGGACATCCGGTTCCTCCAGGGCCGCGCGACCGCCCTAAAGGACGGCGATGAAATCAGCATCATCCCCGCGATTGCGGGAGGGTAGAAATAGTTTTTAATTTTTAGTTCTTAATTTTTAATTTCTATGGCCACGCCCAAAAAAAAATTACCGGCAACGAAATCCTCTTCGCCCACGCAGCAGCGCTTGTGGCTGATGTATCCACCCAAGCTCATCAAGCAGCCGTTCATCTGGGAGGTTGCCAAAAAGTTCAAGGTCGTGACAAACATCCGCCAAGCCAGCGTGACGGACGAAATCGGCATCGTCTGCCTCGAGTTGCAGGGCGCGCGCAGCGAAGTGGGCCGCGCTATCCTTTGGCTGGAGAAGCAGGGCGTGAACGTGGAACCGGTGGAAATCGGCGTGATCGCTGGCTGAAGCTTTGTCGGAGAAGAACAAACGGCGCGGACAACTTCCGCGCCGTTTTATTTTGCCTGACGACGACAGGAATATGTCGCGCCAGAGAAAAATTTCCTTAAAATCCGCCGCGTGTTGAAGCCGTTGATTCATTGGATGGAAAGTCAGGGCGCGGGAACGCCGTGGCTGTTTCTGGCGCTGTTCCTCGTGGCGTCGTTCCTGATGATCTGGCGGCTGGAGGCGATGAGCGCGGGCGGCTTTGAGGGCACGGTGCTGGGCACGCTGGTGATGCCGTATTGCTCGGGCATGGGCAACCTCATTTTCGCGTTCATTCTTGGCCAGACCGGCGGCTCCGGTGCGGACGTGATGACGAATTCCCTCGTCAACAATGTCACGAACATGACGCTCGTGCTCGGCCTGCCAGCAATCATCTGGGGCATCAACGTCCTGCCAAAAGCAAAATCCGGCGCGGCCAAAAAGAAAAAATCCGAGGTCAAGCTCAAGGCCAAAACCGAAGCGAAGGTCACGGCTAAAGCCGGCGGCAAAGGCGGCAAGGAACAGGAATTGAACCGGCTCTCGCTGCTGCTCACGCTGACGGCGGTCTTGTTTTTCACCGGCGCGGTGTGGGCGCTCGGGCGCAAAGGCAGCTTGAACTTCAACGACGGTTTGGTGCTGGTGGGATTATTTCTATTCTGGCAGGCGTTTCATATTTTTGAAGTGCTGAAGGCGAATGTGCGCCAGGGCAAATCTCATTTCAGCCTGATGCTGCCGGTAAATCTCGCGCTGCTCGCCGTCGGCGCGTATGCGATTTATGTCAGCACGGACTGGCTCGTGGCGTGGGTGCAGCATCACCACAGCGGTTTCATCAGCGCGAAGTATCTTGGCTGGTTGAGCGGCTGGCTGATGGTTTTGCCGAACGCGCTGCTGGCGTTTTACTACGGCTGGCGAAAACAGCCGGAAGTCGTCTATGCCTCGCAGGTTGGCGACGCACACATTTCCATCCCGCTGTGCCTCGGCATCTACGCGCTCTATCACACGATGGCCATGCCGGCGTTTTTTCAGACGGGCATGCTGATCCTGCTCGGCTCGACGCTGGTGCACATGTTTTTCGTGGCGGTGTTCGGGCGGCTGCCGCGCTTCGTCGGATTCGCGCTGGTCATCGCGTATGGCTATTTTCTAAAAAAAGGTTTGCTCGGTTGAAGCGACGGAATGAAGGGTTGAACTCCGTTGTTCTCCGGCCATATAATCGGCCTACAAAATTAAATGAGCGCGTTTCAAATCATCTTCACGCCGACCGCCGCGTCCGAACTGGCGCGGATGCCGAAGGAACTGCAGTTGCAAATCCTCGGCGATTTCCGCGGCTTGCCGCAGCACGTCATCGGCAGCGAATTGGACGATTTCGGCAAGCTGGAAAGCGACGGCCATACGTTGCACCGTTTCCGCATCGGCGACTATCGCGTGTATTTTGAGCGCCACCAGCTCGGCGTGCTCGTCCACCGCATTTTGAGCCGGCACACACTCAAGGATTTCTTTTTTCGCTCCGGCATCAAGGTCGGCGAAGACGAGGCGTTGCAGGAAAACCCCAAGTTCTGGGAGCTCATCGAGGCCGCGAAAACCTCGGAGAAATAACCGCGCGGTCAAATCTTCAGGTCGGCGAGCCCGGGGTCGTTATCGGACGCAATCTTCCGCATCTTGGTGATGGCGGATTTCAGGCTGCGCGCGCCAAACAAACTGGTTCCCGCCACAAACGTGTCGGCGCCGGCGCGGGCGCATTCGGCGACGGTCTGGTTGTTGATGCCGCCATCCACTTCGAGGCGGTAATTTAATTTCCGCTCCCGGCGCCAGACGGCGGCCTGCTGGATTTTTGGCAGGCACTCGTGAATAAAACTTTGCCCGCCGAAGCCAGGATTGACCGTCATCACGAGCAGCAGGTCAATCTTGTCAAGATACGGCTGCACCGCAGTGATGGCGGTGGGCGGATTGACGGCGAGGGCGACCTTCTTGCCGAGCGCGCGGATTTTCCAAAGCAGTTGCGGCACCTTCTCGCCAAGTTCGACATGGACGATGATTTCGTCCGCGCCGGCTTGCGCGAACGGCTCCAGCAGAATCTCGGGCTTGCCGCACATCAGGTGGACATCGAAGAAAAGTTTTTTGGCGTGCGGCCGGACGGCGGCGACGGCGGCGGGGCCGAAGGAGATGTTCGGCACGAACTGCCCGTCCATGATGTCGAGGTGCAGCCAGTCGGCGCCGGCGCGTTCGGCGCGTTCGGCCTCTTTTCCAAGACGGGTGAAATCGGCGGCCAGCAGTGACGGCGCAATGATCATTTCAAATGGTTTTTAATTTCGAGCTTTCAATTTTAAGTTGGGAACGGGGAAACTTAAAACTAAAAATTGGCCGCGCGCGTTTTAGCCGGGCGGCGCGTCGAGGCAGGCGCGAACGGTTTTGGTGAGCACCTGCGGCAGGTAGGGTTTCTGGAGATAGACGATGCCAGGGTCGAGCTTGAAATCCTTGCCCAGCATGTCCGCGCCGTAGCCGCTGGAGAAAATTACCTTCATCTTGGGATTGTCGCGCCAGATGTGCTCGGCCACTTCGCGTCCGTTCAGGCCACCGGTCATGATGACATCGGTGAAGACGAGGTTGATCTGGTTTTTATATTCCGCCCAGACTGCCAGCGCACTGGGGCCGTCCACCGCCTCGAAAATGCGGTAGCCGTGCCGGCGCAGCTCGCGGGCGACAAAGTCGCGCAGGTCGCGTTCGTCCTCGACGACGAGGATAGTCTCGCTGCCACCGCGCTGGCGGAATTGCGTCTCGGCATTTTCCGGGGCCGCCACCGGCTCACTGCTCGCGGGCAGGAAAACATGGAAGGTCGTGCCCTTGTCCAGCACGCTTTCCACCTGGATCCAGCCGTGGTGCTGCTTGACGATGCCAAAGACGGTGGCCAGGCCAAGGCCGGTGCCCTTGCCCAGTTCCTTGGTGGTGAAGAACGGCTCGAAAATGCGCGTCAGGTTTTCCGGCGGGATGCCGCTGCCGGTGTCGGTGTGGCTCAAACAGACGAACCGCCCGGGCCGCGCGTCCACCACCCGGCTGACGTAGGCTTCGTCCAGATATCGCTGGCTCACGCGGAGGGTGAGCTGGCCGCCACGCGGCATGGCGTCGCGGGAATTGACGGACAGGTTCAACAAAATTTGTTCCATCATGCCCGGGTCGGCCTCGACCACGGCGGGTTCGCCGCTGAAATTGATTTGCAGCGAGACATCCTCGCCGAGCAGCCGGCCCAGCATCTCGGACATCCCGCTGACGAGCTGGTTGAGGTCAATCGGCCGCGGACTGGCGACCTGCTTGCGCCCAAACGCGAGCAGTTGCCGCGTGAGGCCGGCGGCGCGCTCGGACGCCTGCTTGATCTGCTGGGCGGAGACCAGCGCCTTCGGATCCAGTTGCTGCATGGTGAGCAGCGTGGCATGGCCGAGAATGACCGTGAGGATGTTGTTGAAATCATGCGCGATGCCGCCGGCGAGCTGGCCGATGGCCTCCATCTTCTGCGACTGGCGCAATTGCTCCTCCAGTTTTTTCTGCTCGCTGACATTGCGGAACAGGCTCAGCAGCAGGCGCGGCCTGCCGCCCATCTCCACATAGGAATCGGTGATTTCAAAAACCACCGAACGGCCGTCGTGCAGCAGGTAATCCTTGGCGCGCTTGCCCAGCAGGTTGCCGGACTTGAAGCTTTGCTGATGGCCCTTGAGCATCTTCTCCCAGTCCACGTGAGTGTCGTAGATGACGGTGAGCGGCTTGCCCTCCAGCTGCTTCGTCGGCAGCCCGACGAGCTGGCTGAATGCCTCGTTGACGGCGACAATGACGCCGTTCTCATCCGTGAGCCGCATGCCGTCCACGGAATTGTCCCAGACGGAACGGAACAAAGTTTCCGAGCTGCGCCGCGCCGTCTCCACCGCGAGCCGCTCCGTGATGTCGCGAACGTGGAACAGCAGCGCCGGCTGCCCCTCGAACTCCACGCGCACCACGCGGATTTCCACCGGCACCGCGCGGCCGTCGGCGCGGCGGCTCTCGCTTTCGATCCAGGAAACGTGGCCGTTGACGAGCTGGTTAAATTCCGCCCGCGCCTTTTCGCGGCGTTCGGCCGGCACCAGTTCCTCGATGGAATTTTTGCCGAGCAGCCACTCGCGCTCCACGCCGTGCAACTGACACGCGGCGCGGTTCGCGTCCAGCACATTGCCCAGCATATCCTCGACAAAGATGGCGTCGGGCGAATTCTCGAACAGCTCCCGAAACCGGCGCTGGCTGTGGCGCAGTTCCTCCTCGGCCCGCACGCGTTCCAGCGCGCCGCTGCACTGGTCCGCCAGCGTCTGTAGCGTGTGCAGGTCTGCCGGCGTGTAGCTGCCGGACATCCGGCTCTGGATGAACAGCACACCGATGACCTTCTCGCCCTTGCGGATCGGGGCGATCATCGTGGTGCCGTCCTTGTCGCCCGTCTCGTCGGCGGAAATCAGCTCCGCGCCGCGCGCGATGACGCGCTGCACCAGCGCGTTGGCCGTCTTGGGCTGCGGCGAGGCGGGAATTTCCACGCGCTGCCCATCAATGGTGGTGATGGTCAGCAGCGAAACCACCTCGTCCTTGTCCGCGTCAAACAGATCGAGCGCAAAGTCGTCCCAATGAAACAATTCGTCCGCCGCCTCGCAGATGAACATGGCCGCCGAAGAGGCGATGGTGATGGCGCTCAACTGGTGGCTCAATTTTCCGAACACGGAGTTGTGATGGGCGCTCCGCCGCCGGTCCGTCACGTCCGTCGCCATCGCCAGCGCGCTCAACCGCCCGCGAAACGCCAGCGGCGTCCAGATGACTTCCATATCCATCGCCCGGCCACTTTTGTGGCGATGCCGCCAGATGACGCCCTGACTCTCCGCGTCCCAGACTGAATTGCGAGCCGGCTGGTTCCGATCCGGCAGCCGCAGGTCATTCAACGTCATCGCCAAAAACTCCTCGCGGCTGAAGCCGTAATGCTGCATCGCCGCCTCGTTGACTTCGAGGATGGTCAGTTTTTCCAGGTCGAAAACCCACATCGGATGCGGGTTGCCTTGGAACAGCAGGCGGTATTGCTTCTCGCTCTGGCGCAGCTCGGTCTCGGCCAGCTCGCGCCGCGCCCGCTCGGCGGCCTCCGCCACGGCGCGCACGATGGACGAAGGCAGGCGCTCGCGGTTCTGCTTGAGGACGTAGTCGGTCGCGCCCGCCTTGAGGCTCTCGATGGCGGCCAGTTCACCGATGGTGCCGGAGAGCAGGATGAACGGCGTATGCGGCAGCTTTTCGCGCACCAGCTTGAGCGCCTCGATGCCGGTGAAGTTCGGTAGCCGGAAATCGGCCAGGATCAAATCCCAGTTTTCCTTGTCCAGCAGCTTGAGAAAATCCTCGCGCCCGGTGGCCAGCGAAATCGCCGCCGCCACACCCTCGTGCGCCAGCTGGTCACGCACCAGCTGCGAGTCAGCCGGATTGTCTTCCAGATGCAGGATGCGGAGCGGTTGGTTCATGGGCGGCCGGACACGAAATTATTCCGCACAAGCAAACACCACGCCGTTCAAAAGTAAAGCGGGATGATGCGCCAAGATGCGTTTGTTTTCGCCGTTGACATTGGGGCGCATTTCATTAGTCTTTCCGCCTCTTTGGAAAAACGAATTGATTGATTTATAAATTATGCCGAACACGAAGTCAGCCGAACGCCGGATGCGTAACAGCCAGCGCAAAAACCTCCAGAACAGCCGCGTCAAGTCCAAGCTGCGCCGCACCGAGAAAGAATTCCGCGCCGCCGTCGTCGCCGGCAAGACCGAGGACGCCGTCAAGCTCCTGCCGGGCGTCCACTCCGCGTTCGACAAGGCCGTGAAGGTCGGTGCCGTCTCCCGCCCCACCGCCAACCGCAAGAAATCCCGCCTCGCGCTCTATATCAAGGCGCCTCAGCCCGCCGCCAAGAAGTAAGGCGCGGTTTTTAGAAATTTCCTTTGCCCGCACGGTGTGGCTTAATGGCCGCCGATGCGGGCAATTTTCATTTCCATTTTCGCGGCGCTTTCAGTGCTGGCCGGCGGCCGCGCAGAAAATAATTTCTTCCCGCCGGCCCTGTCCGGCCAGACGTTCATCCACGACCCGTCCACCGTCGTCAAGGACGGTAACCGCTATTACGTCTTCGGCACCGGGCCGGGCATCCGCACCAAATCCTCGCCTGACCTCGCCCGCTGGGAGGCCGGCCGGCCGGTCTTCCGCGACCCGCCGGCGTGGATAAATAATTTTGTCCCCACGTTCGGCGAATACTTCTGGGCACCAGACATCATCCGCGTGGACGGAAAATTCCTCCTCTACTACGCCGCGTCCACCTGGCAGAAACCCGTCTCCGTCATCGGCCTCGCCACCAACCCGACGCTCGACCCGGCGGCGACCAATTATCTGTGGACCGACGGCGGCCCGGTCATCACGTCCACCAACGGCTACGGCTTCAACGCCATTGACCCCAGCGCATTTCTCGACGATGACGGCAAACTCTGGCTCGCGTTCGGCTCGTATTGGCAGGGCATCTTCCTGACCGAACTCGACCCGCACACCGGCCTGCGGCCTGGCACGAACTCCCCGCTATTTCATCTTGCGTGGAAGAATTCCATCGAGGCCGCGTGCCTGACGCGGCATGAAATGTTTTATTATCTCTTCGTCAACTGGGGCGAATGTTGCAAAGGCACGAACAGCACCTACGAAGTCCGCGTCGGCCGCGCTGAAAAAGTCACCGGCCCGTATCTCGACCGCGACGGAAAAAATCTCGCCGACGGCGGCGGCTCGCCGTTCCTGCGCAGCTGCGGACGTTTCATTGGCCCCGGCCACATCGGCATCGTGGCGGATGACCTGACCAACGGCCCGACACGGTTCAGCTATCATTACTACGATGCGGCCACAAAAGGGCGTTCGCAGCTGGCGATTGGAACCATTGACTGGTCCGACGGCTGGCCGGTGCCGGTGAAATAAATTGTTCGCAACGATCCATTAACCGGGTCGCCAGCCGTTGCCAGGCAAATCATCTTGACTTTTGAACAAATTTCGTATTAAAATTTCCCTTCTGGGAAAGATTCCAAGGAGATTCAGTTCATTATGAAACTTACAATTGTTCCGGTATTGTTTTTTGCTTTGCTTGCCTGTCAAATTAGAGTTCAAGCCGACACCACGGGTGCGATGCAGGTGAATATTTATCCCGCCGCCGCCATCACCAATGGCGCGCAATGGGCGCTGGACGACGGCGGCTGGCTCGCCAGCGGCACCACCGTCTCCAACCTCAGCCCCGGCACCCACTCGATCTTTTTCGAAAGCGCCTCCGGTTTCATCACGCCCGACGGCCAGACAATCACCGTGGTCTCAGGACAGACCACCAATGTCACCGTCACTTACGCCGATGCCCCGATAGGAAATGTGTCCGTAACCATCGTCCCCGCCGGGGCCAGCGCCAACGGCGCGCAATGGGCGGTGGACGGCGGCGTCTGGCAGGCCAGCGGGGCCACGGTGGCCGGCCTGAGCCTCGGCGACCACTCGATCCTCTATCATGACGCCGCCGGCTTCATCACTCCGGCCAGCCAGACCGTCACCGTGACGATGGGGCAGACCACCAATGTCACCGCCACCTACACCCCGCTCGGGAATTTGACCGTGACCATCGTTCCCGCCGGAGCCAGCGCCAATGGCGCGCAATGGTTGGTGGACAGCGGCAGCTGGCAGAACAGCGGCGCCACCGTCTCCAACCTCAGCCTCGGCGACCACACGATCACTTTCCTTAACGCCGCCAATTTCGTCACGCCCGCCAATCAGACGGTGACCGTCGTGTCGGGGCAGACCACCAATGTCACCGTCACCTACATCCCGCTCGGGAATTTGACCGTGACCCTCAATCCCGCCGCCGCCATCACCAACGGCGCGCTCTGGGCGGTGGACAACGGCCTTTGGCAAGCCAGTGGCACCACCGTCTCCAACCTCAGCACCGGTGACCATACGGTCATTTTTCATGACGCCGCCAGCTTTGCC
>Ga0316224_1002237_pt1 | contig 18486 bp, 23 predicted proteins | sample TBH18013metaG_FD_206254 | JGI IMG/M metagenome (GOLD analysis project Ga0316224, IMG submission 206254) | Freshwater microbial communities from Trout Bog Lake, Wisconsin, USA - TBH18013 | ecosystem: Environmental > Aquatic > Freshwater > Lake > Hypolimnion/Profundal zone | place: USA: Wisconsin... | reverse complement strand
TCACGCCATCCATCTGGATTTGGCGTTACCGACCCTGATCTGCCTTTTGAGGGGATGAACACCAAGGCCCGAGTGGGATACCTAAAAAACCGGCATCCGCAGATCAAGAAGCTCTTCGAGTCGGGAGATGAGCTGGAACACCGCAAGCAAAGCGCTGATGCTTACCGCCAACTGAGGATAGCTTGGGAACGCGCTATTGAGGAAGTCCTGTTACGTAATGTGGTTCTGCGCTTCCGGAAAGGAATTGAAACCCAGCGATTGGCAGGCGTGACGGTTGAGGATGCGGACTATGTTGCTGTGAACACTTGGATGTCGAAGTGTTCCAACTATGCTCATGACCAAGCGCTATTGGGAGGTGTAGAAGTGCCCGAGCCTGATGAGTTGCTGGAAGACATCAATGCATTGGATCAATGGCGAGTTGATATAGATAAGCGCGGCAAAAAGCTTGAGGAAAAACGAAAGGCGGGGGTATGACGACACACAATGCCGCTCTCACTTGGCTCCGTATCGCTCTCGCCAACCCGACCATCGATTTTCGCGACGGTCAGTGGGAAGCTATCGACCAACTTGTGAACCAGCGCGGGCGAGTGCTTTGCGTGCAACGCACCGGATGGGGCAAGAGCATGGTCTATTTCGTGTCGGCCAAGCTGATGCGGGAACAGGGTGCCGGGCCGACGCTGATCATTTCTCCGCTGTTGGCACTGATGCGCAACCAGATTGAGGCGGCCAATCGTCTCAAACTGCGCGCCGAAACCATCAACTCGACCAACTCCGATGATTGGCAGGCCGTGCGCCAACGGCTATTGAACGATGAGATTGATTTGCTGCTGATCTCCCCGGAGCGTCTGGCCAATGATGATTTCGTGACCAATACGCTGTTGCCCATCGCGGCGCGCATTGGATTGCTGGTGATTGATGAGGCGCATTGCATTTCGGATTGGGGGCATGACTTCCGCCCGGACTATCGGCGCATCGGCCAGATACTTCGTCTGCTGCCACGGAACATTGCGGTGCTGGCAACCACAGCTACGGCGAATCGCCGCGTCGAGGCGGATGTGGGCGATCAACTCGGTGGCGATGTATTGGTTCAGCGCGGCCCACTGGTGCGCGAAAGCTTGGCGTTGCAGGTGATGCGTTTGCGCAATCCCGCCGAGCGGCTGGCCTGGATGGCTGATCAAATTCCGGCGCTTCCTGGCAGTGGCATCGTTTATACGCTGACCACGCGGGATGCCGACCGGGTTGCCCAGTGGCTGAGAGAAAATGATATTGAGGCGCATGCCTACCATGCGGGTAAGACGGACGAAGAGCGTCAGGCTCTCGAAGCTGCGTTGCTGGGGAACAAGATCAAGTGTCTGGTGGCAACCACGGCGCTGGGCATGGGTTATGACAAGCCCGATCTGGGTTTCGTAATCCATTACCAGACGCCGGGTTCGGTGGTGTTCTATTACCAACAAGTTGGGCGGGCGGGGCGCGCCATCGACGAAGCCTTCGGTGTGCTTCTATCCGGTGACGAGGAAGACGATATCAATGCTTATTTCCGCGACTCGGCTTTCCCGCCGGAGTGGCAGATCGAGCGGATACTGACGGCTTTGGAAGAATGCGAAACCGATGGCATGACGGTGCGGGAACTAGAGCGTGTAGCCAACCTGCGCCAGTCGCAGATTGAAAAGGTATTGAAGCTGCTAGTGGTGGAGGATGCTGCTCCGGTAGTGAAGATCGAGTCCAGATGGAGCCGAACCGCCCAGCCCTTTCGGCTGAACCGGGAGCGTATCGAGCATTTGACCCAGCAGCGCGAGAAAGAATGGGCTGAGATGCAAGCCTACATCGAGGGGAAGCAATGCTTGATGCAGTTCCTGGCGGCGGCGCTGGATGATCCACTGGCTCAACCCTGTGGCAAGTGCGCAGTCTGCCGAGGTGCTCCCGTGGTTTCTCTCGCCATTTCAGATACACGACTGATCAAGGCGCAGCGTTTCGTTCGGCAAAGTGAGATGTTGCTGGAATTAAAGAAGCAATGGGACATTTCTGCGCTGCCCACCTATGCCGCGCAGTTTTCCTGGAACAAGGCAAATATTCCACAGAATCTTCGCGGCGAAACGGGGCGCATTCTTTCCCGCTGGGGCGAGCCGGTATGGGGCGAGATGGTCGCGAAGGGCAAGTCGGAGGGGCGCTTTGCGGATGATCTGGTGGCGGCTTCTGCGGAGTTGATTCAAATACGCTGGCCAATGGAATCACCCCCTGCATGGGTTACCTGTATTCCTTCGACGCGTCACCCTGAACTGGTGCCGGACTTTGCCATGCGCTTGGCCGCAGCACTGGGGATTCCATTTCGCCCGGCGTTGATCAAGGCTCGCCATACTGAGGAGCAGAAGGGCATGGAGAATCGCTACCACCAGTGTCACAACCTGGACGGTGCATTCGCGGTTGAGGTTTCGGGGCCGGAATTTTCTGGGCCAGTGTTGCTGGTGGACGATGTATTCGATTCTGGGTGGACGCTGACACTTGCCGTAGCTTTGCTCCGGCAGGCGGGCAGCGGGCCGGTGTATCCTTACGCGCTCGCGACTACGACTGCGAAATAAATGTGCGAAATTAAAGACGGAATGATGAAACATGAGTGAAAAATCGACAGCCAATCTGTCACCTGATACCGAGGCGATTTTATTGCTGTGCGGTCGCTTTGGCAGTGAGCGCGGCGAGCGTCATGCTCCTTTGACGCAGAAGGAATATGAGCGGCTGACGAAGTGGTTGCTGGAGTGCAAGTTGCGCCCCAGCGATTTGCTCGATGCCAATCCGGCTGGACGACTGAATGACTTGGTTCACGCTGGCCTGGAACCGGCGCGCGTGGAGTCGCTTTTCGCACGGGGAACCGCCTTGGCTTTGGCTTTGGAAAAATGGCAGCGTAGCGGCCTGTGGGTGTTGTCTCGTAGCGATGCAGCTTATCCGAGGCGTTTGAAGAAAAAGCTTGGGCAGTCTGCGCCTCCATTACTGTATGGCGCTGGCGAGGTATCGTTACTGGACGCAGGCGGGTTGGCGGTGGTCGGTTCGCGAGATGCCTCGGAAGCGACTCTCGAATTCACCCGCGACGTGGCCCGCGCTTGTGCAAGCGATGGATTGGGCGTGGTCTCCGGCGGCGCCAAGGGGGTGGACGCTGCCGCAATGCAGGGAGCAGGCGAAGCCGGTGGCGTGGTGATCGGCATATTGGCCGCCGACTTGCTGCGTGCCAGCGTCAATCGGCAAAATCGAATGGGCATTCAGTCCGGTCAGCTTGTGTTGATCTCGCCGTTCAATCCCGAGGCCGGCTTCAATGCCGGAAATGCGATGGCGCGCAATCGTTATATCTACGCCTTGGCCGATTATGCGCTGGTGGTTGAGTCCGCAGAGGGTGAGGGTGGTACATGGGCTGGTGCTACTGAGAATTTGCGCCATGCATGGACGCCGCTTTATGTGCGCACACCGGGGGAAAGCCCAGGCAATGCGGCACTCATCGCAAAGGGCGCACAAGGATTTCCCAACGAAATTTCCGAGCGCGCATCGATACGCGAATTTCTGGAAAAAACTTGTCAGTCCGACACCTCGTCATTGTTTCAGCAGGCTGTTGCAGACGGTTGCGTTGCGTTGACTGCGCAACCCGAGCTTCCGTCCGCTCCGGTTGATGTTGCCGCTGCTCCAGAGTCGGAGAGTGTGGCAGATGTGGCACCATCCGCAGGAAATGATATGTTTCAAGATTTCCTTGCCAGACTGTCCTTGCTGCTTGGTGAAGCGGCAAAAAGTGATGAGGAAATCCGGCTTGCACTGGGCTTGGAGAAAGGACAGATCAAGGTCTGGCTGGCAGCAGCGGTCGAACAGGGATTTCTCGAAAAGCGGAAAAAACCGGTGAGCTATGCGCTACCTCGCCAACAGGCGCTTTGCTAATAAACGTATGAGCAACGTGCTTTCCATGCCTGCCAAACGCCCTCTCAAGGCGGTGAAACTTTCTCCTGATCAGGATGAACTCGTAAATATCCGCAATACGCTCGGTTTATCACAGCACGTTTTTGCAGAGAACATAGAAATCAGTAAACCGCGATTAGTATCATACGAACAGGGCAGAACTTCCAGTGAGCCTGAACGCATTATGGCTGAAGCCAGAGCGCTGCTCAAAAATGGCGGGCGAGTTAAAAGTGACCGGTATGCGGATATGGACATGCCTGAAATCATAGCCGAGTGGGCCAACGATCTGAAAATAGGCTACGCCGATGATATCCAATTATCCAATTTCATCGGCGCAAGTGCAGGTGCGATTTCTCGATGGAAGAATTCAGAAACGCGCCCCGAGCCTTCGATGCTGAAACAATATCGGGAGATTGTGCGCGATCTCAAGGCCAGGCTTGAAAAAAGCTCTGTAGTTAATTTTCGTAACGTAATTCTCAATGCACAGTTGCCGACCTGACTTTTCTGATGAACGACCAGGCGGCTAAAGCCGGTTACGCAAGAAATCCAAGTCGTGCTTAACAAGGTTTGCGCGCCGCTTGGTTTCTTTCCATGAATAATGTTCGCTTATGTAATTATTGTAGCTTCAAAAATAAAGGAATCAAATCAAGCCAGCTTCTTCGCTAAATCCTCAGCCCTCGGATGGTAATACCGGGCCAGCATTGCGGCGGTTTTATGTCCGGTGATTTTCATGAGTTCGTGCATGTGGAATTTATCAGCCAACCGCGAGCAGCCTTCATGGCGCAGGTCGTGAAAATGCAAGCCTTCGATACCGGTACGAGCGCAAGCGCGTGTCCACGTCTTATTAAAACTATCTGCTGCTGTCCATCTGTAAAACACTCTCCCGCTGATGTGGCGAGGCAGCGACTTCAAAGATTTCAAAGCGTCAACAGCACGACTGGATAACGGGATTGACCTATCCTCTCCGTTCTTCGTATCCAGTAGCCGAGCCGTTCTTTTGTCCAAATTAACATGCTTCCACTGAAGATCAATCAACTCTCCGAGCCGGGCTGCCGTCTCAATTCCGACTATCACGATTGCCTCAAGTTCTGGACTGGAAGCGCCGCAAGAATACAGTAGATATTTTTCTTCCGTTCCTACGAACCGCCTTTCCCGCCCTTTGGGTTCAATTGGGCGCTTGACGTTCAGGCATGGATTGACTGCAACGGGAATGCCCCATTCCTTTCCTGCCAAGTCGATTATTTTTGAAAGCAGGTTGATTTCTTTTTTGACCGTGGACTCTGCAACAGTCTTTAGCCTGGTATCTCGATACTTGCTTATCATCTCACTTGTGACACTTGATAGCGCGTATTCGCCAAATACGGGTTCAAGCGCATTTAATGCAGGTTTAAGGTGCTTGCCACTCAGCGAAGGCATAACGTCCTTCCTATACGTCGCTATCAGTTCGCTAACGGTGTTTCTCTCTGCCTTTGTCCGGTCAAAGAACAAGCCGCGCTCAATAGCGACCTCAGTTTCTTTTGCCCACCGCTCAGCATCATCCCGATAGGTAAAGGTTCTGCGTTGGGGTGGATGCCCTTTTTTCCTGACTTCCGCTTGCCACTGCAAATCACCGCGTTTCCGAATCGCTGCCATAGTTTTTTTCCTATCCAGTGCGTCAAGAGTGCGTCAAGAATAGCAAATCATGGCTTAATGTCAATTAGAATATAGCATGTCCTATACCCTTGTAAGCGGTAGGTCGCCAGTTCGAATCCGGCAAGCGGCACCATAAAAACATAGGCTTGCAGAAATGTAAGCTTTTTGTTTTATAAGGTGTCAGAAATTTGTAGCTGATTTGTAGCTGTTTTTGATCAATCATTCTCAACCTCCTAGCGATTTTGAAGCATTCTATAAAGTGTGACAAAGTTGGTTAGACGTCTCACCATAAACTGCAAAGAGCAGTGTGGACACCTTGAATTCCTAACTTAATCTCCGACTGAGTTCTGGTTTCAACGGAATTAGCCAGTTTTTGCCGCCATCCGGGTCATCATCATCGTAAACTGGCTTGTTATCAAGACGCTTAAGTTGTTGCATTAGGATTAGCTTACGATCTAGTTCTGACATTTTATTTTCGTTTTGAATCAATTTCGCCCAGGTTGAGCCGAAATCGCCAGTACATGACAGACGTAACCAGAGTGCTGTAGCGAGCCTTTCATTGATCCATTTCAAGAAAGGGTCAAAGAGATGATCTTGCCATAGTGACTCGCGAGTTGGAAAGAGCACGGCAGATTCGCCTTTTTCATGTACGCAGATATCGCATTTGAAGCCGCCAAGTACTTGGTTCAAATACGTATCATAATCAATTAATGCATCCCACGGCTGCCCCTTCCACTCAACGTAGACGCCAAGTCCAGCACCCAACCGACTTGCAGAAAGATATACAGAAAGACATTTAGGGTAATTATTAATATGCAGCTCTACGCACTTGGAAGAAATTTTAGTCAGTCTGAAGGAAACGATAAATTTGGTGCGATTTTCGTTCAGCCAACGTAAAAATGAGCGCTGTATGCAGTCGTTCGGAAGATATTTTATGGACTGTAAGGCATGCTGTATACAGTGGCGCGGAAGACGTTTTTTTAACATGATTTTTCCTTAGCATTATTGGCAACGATATGTCTGCTGCCACAATCTTTGTTCCATTTTCCGGTTTCTAAATCTAAGAAATATTGCTGCCTGACAATCACTTCGACCCAGACACTCCCTATCCGCAGGCAATCACGTAGCGGCACACTCGGCTGTTCCACCCCATAACTATGCTCATAAAGGTCGTGAAATAAATGGCAGTGCGGTTCTGTGGCAAGCTGATTAGTTTCGCCATTACCTGATTCGCGGAAATCGATTAATTCTTTGTCGATAGTCTTTCTGTCAGGTTGGGAAACAAAAACTTTTCTTGTTGTCATTATGTTGTCACTGTCATCGCTTGCTTCTGGATCGTCGTCACGTAACATGAAGTCAATTTGAGTTTCGAATTCAAAATCACCCATCGGAGAATTCGGATTTTTAATCTTGTCTACCAATTCTGGCCAAAGTTCATGAGCAGTTTCTTGTACTAATGTTTCGATTTCGCCCAAGCTGCGGTTTAGCTTCATCAGTCGCTCGACTTCGCTGTCGGTAAACCTCTCAGAACCTTCTTGACCATGTCGATTTTCGGAAAATCTAGCTTTAATCTTTTCCAGAAAAAAGGCATGACTATTGGCAATCGAGTTTGATCTATGTATTTCCTTGACCAAATCACGCAAAACTTCAAGCTCATTAAATGAAAGCATGATGAAACTCCTTAATATGAAAATATGGGCAGATAACCCAGTTGATATGTAATTGACCCCCCAGTTGTACCAACTTTCCATAAGCAAATTATCAACATATTGACGTCATAATACGTCGCAGTTCATATGCTTTTATGATTTCAGAAGAGGAGGCAGAGGTTATTCGTATAAGTTTTACGACAAACGATTGCAGGATCGCGACTTATTCTGACGTTTCATTGATTAATATAACAATTGAAGCAAAAGCAATTAGCGCACTTCAACTACTTACTTGAGGATAAATTTACTATGCCACAAATAATTTCCACCCCCGAAGAATGGTTTCGTACCCAGGGGCGCGACTTGTATGTAATAAAACATACAAAAACCCGAGGAAGACTTTCCAATAAGAAATTCATTTCTGATCAGAAAATATTGCACGCTTGGTTTGAAGAAAATCTGCCGAAGACCCAAATAAAAATTATCGGACCTTCTGAGAGCAGCGGATGGATAGAAGGCGGCCCTCGATTTATAACTGCTGATTTTGATTCAGCTGCACTTACCATTTTTAACGAAGCATGGGGAGTTCAAACACCGTGGCAAATCGAAACTTGGTCATTTTCTGATTGGCGCAAGCGAATTGAGTCCTTGAACTTATTTTCATCTCCAGGTTGTACCGTAAAGGCACTTCGGTGGTGGGATACACCAAGAGGAATATTGCTTCTTAACGCATTCACAGAAGGTATCTGTTCAGGAGGAGCTGAAGATTTCGGTGAGATTTTCCTTAACCTTAGAGACGGCTGGTGGCGGTTACAACAACTATTTCCAGAATTCTCTGAACATAGTGCAAATACGTTTCCGTGTGGAATTTTTTGGCCTATGGCGGATAAGTCCAACCAATCGCTCATGGTGGTTGAGTTTGTATGGAAGGCCGCGTGGGATTCCAACAACTATGCAAAAGATGTTCAAAATAAAATATCTTTATTAAATGCAATAGGAATTCCAGATGACATGCCAGTCGATATTTCCGTAGGAGATTTTTGAGCAACTGCACTCTGTTCATCGATGGAATCCTGTCTCAGCGCTGCCGCGCAGGCTGATTCCGCAACATTTTTAGTATTGAATTCACTGCCGCCAACATGCGCATTCTTGCCGCAGGATTGGCTGTGTGTATCGTAATCTCAGGCGGAAAGAAACTTTGCAATGCCGCTTCCTGCTCTATCCACAGCAGCACATCGTATCCCGTGCCCCTCTGGTCATCGCCCAAATCGTGATCCAAAGACAGGTGTGATACTCCTCCTTCCTTCATCAACTTAATTGCTTCATCCGGCCAGCGCACCTGAACCCAACCATCAGGTGCAACGCGTTCATCGTCCAAAAATACTTTCATCGTCCAAAGATGCTTTCAACTAGTGCAGCTTTTAATATTTTTTCTGTTATGGATTCATCTGTGTTCATGGCTATATGTTCGAATCATTGAAAAAATTATTGGAGCTTATCCCCAACCTAAATCATCCAGGTCAATGAAGTTTCCTGTAATTCTCTCAGTTACGCGGCAATAAACACCACTTGTTGTTGGTCTAAAAGTGAAACTAATACCACCTCCCTCATCACCATAGTAAGGGAGAGGTCTGGGAAGTGGTTTCTTGAGGCGAGATAACATTGCCTCTCCCTTTTCTGATAGCAGGCCCAAATCTGACCTCTTCTGCATACTCTCAAGCAAACCAGGACGTTTATCCCTTTCGAGTTCCTCCTGCATTTTTGCCGCCCTTTGCGTAACAACAACCAACCACTCCGCAAGTTTTTCCTCCTGCTCCTTGGTCAGTTCAAACTTTGTATATTCATTCATATTGTCTAGCCGCCTCAGCCAACATTCCCCCGATCTTTCTTCGTAATGAGACAGGAGAAATTACCTCAATATTGGAGCCATACGACAATATCCACCATTCCAGTTGCTGTGATTCAGAAACTGTTGCTGTCAGTTTCACGAATTCACCCACTTTTTCTAATTTTTGATCTTCTGATAAAGGGGTTCCTTCAAGAATACGTGCCAGCCAATCTGGAATATTGGCTTTCAAGCGGATTGTCTTGCCATTTGCAAGTTGTAGTCCGCCTGATTGGATATGCTCGTCCAGATCAAAACCTTCTGGCCGTATAACAGCCTCATATATTCGAGTTGCTTTGCTAACACGATGTATAGCATACGAGTGAACATCTTCATGCTCACTTGAGCTTGCAATCAAATAAGTCACAGCACCGCAATTTACAATAGCAAATGGATGGAGCCGCCTAGTTCTTGGTTCTTCATCCCCTAAGGAGCGATAATCAACATCTAATTGTTCATCATTGAACAAGGCTTCCTGAACCGTACTCAGAACTTCTGAATCAATTTTGGGCGGAATTAATGGCAAGCTGGGACTAATTGACCTGACCTTATTAGCCCACTTCGCTTGGCGGGTTTCTTGGCTCGACAAAGTTTTCTCAGCCTGCCTAAAGCGAGTGTCCAACCCTTCCAGCATTGATGTAGGCAATAGAGGTTTAATTGTTTCTTCGACAAGGTGTAGCGACATTGCCTCTGGTACCGTCATTGCGGGTAAATTTAGAGAAACTCCTTTAGCCCACTTCCAACCATGCGGGTTGCTTCTGTCATCCCGATCAAGTACAAATGCTGCAAAAAGTACATCCAAGTCGCGTTCAACTTGACGCTTTGATATGGGGTAACCTGCCTCGTTCAGTGCAATAGTCAGTTCCTTTACAGTTTTCCCCGTGCCAGCGGATGGGAGCAGTTTTAGCAATTCCCATTGTCGAATCAGAACAGACCCTTTATCTTTATGTGGCATAAGATTCTCACTTATAAACTTTACGACCTTCAAAAAACCACGCCAGCCTAACCAAATCCACCGAAACTTACCCTAATCTGCATCATCTGCAATAATAGGATCGTCTTCCCAATCACCTTCATCGTTTTTATCTACATAGTTTTCAGCGGCTTCAACTATTTTTGGATCGGTGTGCTGCAAAAGTGACTGAATGACTGCCGCACGCGAGCTTTTCCGAACCCTGCTAAGGTTGTCTGCAATATCAGCAGCCACACTCACATCGCGGCTGATCATTCTCAGAAACAATTGAGCTTCGAACATTTTCAATGCACGCTTGTTATTTGCGACCACCCGCACCACCTCTATACTCGCATCACGCGACAAACATTCCAGTTCGTCAAGCGGCAAAAATGACTTGCCTGCTACTGCACTGCGAACTTCGCTGGCTGGGTGATCAAACAGCTGAGCGAAGAAAACTCCGTAACGCCTATCATCATCTAACCAGCTAATAATATTTGCCAAGTCCGAATGCCCGATCGCAATAGACTTCTTGGAATCAATAGACAGTGTAATTTTCATAACCGATGCTCCTGAGGAATGTTGCCAATTGCAACGGTTATCACTTTAATACTAGTGCGCGTCATAATAAGACGTGATCAGTCAATTCTATCAAATAATTGTTGAGCAATTCCTTTTAGCCCTTCCAGCGCACCAACAGGCATCGACACACCCTGCTTATTGTAAGCCTTTGAAATTTTTGCTTCGGTAGGATTGATTCGGATAAGAAATCCATCCATGGAAAACTCTGCAAAACGGCGGATAGAAGGGAGCGCTGTACCTGCACCTATTTCAATGGTTACGGGCTTTTTAACCCTGCTTACCCATGCATCAAATTGATATCTCTGCCTTTCGACTCGGTCATCAATAAATCCCCAATCATTGAACATCATGATATTTGGCCGTGCGAGTGCATTGCAACGTTTGCAACGAGGCATAGGTGAAACTATGCTGCATTGTTCAAAATCAATTTCCGGTATAAATTCATGAGCAGACCATGTGAAGCAGTTGTTCATACATTGCAAAAAATGGATGCTGCCGTGAATTTCGCAGATTTCATTTTCGGAAAATCCTGCCTTTTGAAATTGCCCATCTACGTTGCTGGTGTAAACAAATGCTCCTTGAGACAGACTAGCAGCAATCTTGCGTAACAACTGAAAACCATCATGAGGGTTGGTATTTCGATACAGATTGAGCCTATGCCCATAAAATCCCCATGCCCGAGATGGCATACGTTCAAAAGATTCTGGAGAGGCAATACTATGAAAATCAATCTTGGCGTTGCCAAGTGCCGGATAAGCTTTCCAGAAACCCTCTCTGCCTCTAAAATCCGGCAACCCAGAGTCCACGCCCATTCCAGCACCGGCGGCAATCAACAACCCATCCGCTTCACGTATTGCCTGTGCAGCCCGTTGATATAGTTCTGAAATTGGTTCGTCTGTTGTTTTCATGACTTAATTATTCGTGAGTGATTGTTAGCGTATTTGCCGAAATATGGATGAATAAAATGATTCTACTGTTCCACTGAAATTGAGGCAGTTAAAATGTATCAGCCGGAATTTGACTGACGTGTTGCGGGCACAACGTTGCCATCTGATCTGGAACAAACTGGCCTGGCTTGCCGCAACGCTCACAGATTTTTAATGACCGATTTAATGCAATCATCCTAAGCTCTCTGATACGCTCATTTACATTCAAGTGCCCATCTACCGAAAACACCACAAAGCGGAGCGATCCTATCTTTTGCTTTACCTGTCTGCATAATGGCCATTCTGGTGAATCGGGACTCAATCCGCTTTGATGCGCTACTGCCTCAATGTCTTGTGCAAGTTTATATATCAGGTCAAACCAGCCATCATCGCACTCGAATCCGCGCTGCATGGAGGATTCGTGACGGTTACGAAATAACGCTGGAAAATCATCAAGCAGCTTATTTGATAGAATTTCGTTCATTGTCATCTACTTCCGTGCCACTCAGTCTATGACTGTTCCTCGCACTTCCAAATGATAAACCCGTCTATTATTGCCAAAATCTTTATTCCCACTTCTATCCAACGCAAACATAAATTGTAATTTTTTATCAGCGGACTCAATTAAGGATTCAACAGTCAGCCAAGGTGACTTGTCAGTTGTAAGTGTACTTTTTCGATCATGCAACTCGTTTTGCCGTAACACAGTTTGATATGCTTTTTCTAATTCCTTGCCTTGCGATATCAGTAATGACGGTGAATCCTGAATTGCACCAAGCAGCATATTCATTTGGATGTCTAAATTTACCTGATCTTGGTAGAGATAATAAGGCTTAAGCAAGATGCGGATAATTTGTCTACCGCAACGATAGACTTCGTTGTGATAGCGACGAACAACTGGTTCAAATTCGCCGGTTACAGTTCCCCAATCAACAGATTTAATAAGATTCGTGACTTTTTCACAATCACCCTGCTTGACTGATTCTTGAATCTGCACAAGTAACGAATAATTAGTTTCAAGATGTTGGCAAAAATCATTCATGTTTTAAACTCTCCAAATTCATCCTCATCAAAATCACTTGCATAATTAACTTTTCTGTATCCATCATTTGTGCATAAAAATTCAACGCCGCACTTGCTTCCATATTTCTAAACAATTACTTAGAATTCAACGTGACCTGAGCTAAGGCATGTAGCATCTCTACCAGATCGTCACGATTTGACATCTGGGAAACGTAAGTAGATTGTCGGAACAGTGCGCGTGAGCCAGATACCATTCACTGACTTAAAAAACTCATGCCCGTTGAGACTCATCGCAAGCGCTTCCACTTCAATCAAAATCGGCTCGCCATAGCGTCGTCCAACCTGAATTGCGGTTGATTTTTCGACAGACAAGTGAACATATTGCCTTGAACCTGCAACAAGTCCTTGCGCCCGGATTGACGATACGAAACGCAAGGCCGTCCCATGAAAAAGGATTTGTGGTGGCGTTTGTTGCTGTAGGTTTAGGTTGACCTGTAGCGAATGTCCCTGATTTGCGCGGATTTTTGTACCATCTGGATTGAGAGCAAATCGCTGCTTGTCGCATGTACTGACCACTTCGAGAAGCAATTTCATGGTCAGCTTTGTTCCATGTCCATTTGCGAGCCTGATTAGCTGGGTGATGTCGGCCCAACCCTCAGAGTCAAGTGTCAGTCCGATAGTATCTGGCTTGTGTCTGAGCACGTAGCTCAAAAACTTGCTTGTCGTTTGAAGATATCTGCTCATAGTAGATATGTCTCAATTTTTAAAATTTGATGCACGCTTTCCACCGTCACTTCGAAATTCGATGGCAAACCGGTACTGCTGATGTGCCGTGGCTAGGCCCCAATAGCTCACTTTTAAGTGCATAAAATTCAAATCACCTATTTGACTGACTCTTCCATTATTTCTTAGGTCAATGAAATACACTGTGTAGTCACGGTGAAATGCTGTGATGTACTCACAATCAAACCATCTATAACTATCAGGGGTATATATAAAGTCTGTAACTACAAATTTCTGATCAGGCAGCAAGTGGTTGAAGAATATTCCTTTAGTCACACCCCTAACAAGCGGATTAAATAGATATGGCAACGCGCTAGTTCGGATTTTTCCGTTCAGCAGAATGCGCTGGTAGGCATAGAGATAGTCAACTGTCTTTCCATCTTGCGATATAAACCAAACACCAGATACCGTGGATTTAGCCCAGTGGTATAGTGTTTCTTCTGCGTACTCAGGCTCCAGTTTGTGCAGGGTTATGCAACTATTCAACAGTAGTGCCTGTTCTGTTTCTTGTTTCCATTTGTTTACGTATTGCATTTTCAATTCATCTTGGGGCATCAATTGGGGTAACACCAATTCCTGCCTACCAGTTCTTTCGGTAATCTTGCGAATTGAATCATGCAGTTTGTTCAAATGGAAATCAGATAGAAACCAATTGTCAAAGGAGGTGGCAGTTGTCTGCGGATTGTGTTCCAGCATATGTTCAATATCGGCTAGGGCTTGATATTCAAATCTTCGACTATAGCTGGCATATAATTTCAACACGATCATACATTCAAGGGATGCAACCATTAGGCCTTCGTGAACGTTGTAACCACAATTGCAAATGATCTGAGCTACAGCATCTGGAATATGAAGAGACTTGGGTGTAGTAGTCCAAACTTGTATCTTGGATGCATTCTCCTGAAAAACACCTTTATGATGCCTCGTGAATCCGTCAACTCCTCCCGGGATCGATGAAGGGTTTGGGAACAGAATTTCTACCCTGTCTGCAGGACGAGGTTTTGCATGAAAATTTATCGCTAAATCTCCTATAAGCATGCCTTTATCACAAATGGACTTAGTTCTCCCAAAAGTCCTGGAATGCCTCCATTTATCCAGCGTGGCCTGCACGTCCTGCCGCAGAGCCACATCGCAAAGCTCTTTGACTGGCTCATGGGTGCACAAATCATTTGATGGTCGATTCATACCGCTTCTATTCTGATTTTTCATATTCGTTCGCGCACCACGTGCTAAATCTGATTAATCAACACTACAGGCAACATTCCAGATTGCTCCTCAATTTTAATATCCACATACAACGATCCAATACGAAATAAATCCCGCCAGTCCAGGCAACAATGGTGATAAAGCTGGTAATACAGATAGCAGTGATGCTCGCCTGCAAAATATTCGCACGACACAGCATAATTCACGCAAGTAGCGCCAAAGCCCCATTCAAGGTCGAGTGTGGAATATCTAAAGAACTTGTTCTTATATTCCATCAAAATATTGTCATCATTTTCCTCATATTCTGGATCATCTTTGCGCAAATATATGGTGATGAGAAAGGACAGGTTAAAATCCTCCATCCAGTCTGAAGGATCAGATTCTCGTGCCTCCAATTCCTTAAGCTTGCCAACCATGATGGGAAGATATTTCTCCTCTATCTCACGCAGTTGATCGTTTAACAAACGTAACCATGCTTTCTCAGCTTCACTCAGAGAATCGTAATCAGTTCTTGGGGCATTCAGGTAATACTCCTGCCGCGCCATAATATTTTGATGACTGGTTAGTTCGGAATTAAATTTCATATAGTCTCCAATTGTATTCAGTAATATCATTTATCTATAAAGATAACTGGTTAATGGCAACTCTCACGTCTTCGGAATTCTGCCCGGTCAATCCTTGCGTGAAAAATGCTGTTACATTATTTATCAACCATGTTTGCGCCTCAGCGCGTGGCGGTACATCTTTATTAATCAGGATGTACTCACCGAACCATTTGCCAAAAGGAACGCTGACTTCGTAATCAAAAACTCCTGGGTATATTCCATCTCGAGCTAAGGAAGCAGCATCACAAAGCATGGTAGAAAAGGAAACATAACTAACCAAAGCATCAACCATTTCTATACAACCTTGGCCCCAAGCAGTGATTACAGCGTCATAACCTGGTTTTACTGCATGCATGCCCTCCATGAAAAAAGCGGCAGTGATTAATTGAGCAGACATTTTGACTCCTATGAATTCATCAGTTTGGTTGCAGATTCGGATTTGCAAACACAATTAGCATCTCAGCTGTTAATCAATTCTTGCCTTCGATTAAATTGACTATCTTACTCAGGCCTACGTCATAATATGTCGCAATGCTGTTTAGTTTGAATTGTTTCTATCAGCCTACACATGCTCAAACAAATGCTTTTCGCCATTTGAATATTTGAAGCTATTGCGATGATTTTGACTTTCTTATGCCACTGCGCTTTTCCATAACTTTAAGGAGCTCGCTTCATAACGTATCTCCTATTCGATACTATCTGGTGAACATCACATCTGTTCCATAACTGTCAAAGTCCTGGCACAGACGGCCCCCAAATGGTTTCCACCTCTCTTGCCACCTCTGGAGCGATACAGGTAGTCTTCATAAATCAGCAAATTGATCTGTCCGCGCCGATATTTGCTGTGAACTTCTGGTTGGGTAATATATGCTTTGGGAATTTCTCTCTTTCGTTTCACGCCATCCCAATCCGGATCGAACGCCTCAATCCATCCGTTCGATCTTCCCAGCAGCAGAATCGCATGCCTACCCGAATTTACAACGCACACGGCAACCTGTTTGTTGAAGGTTAGCCTGCGAATTGCATCTGCTACAGCAACGTTATCGTAGTGATAGATTTTCAGCTTAGATCGAATTTGAACTGCTTCGAGTACAGTGCTGAGGTCGTTGCCGGGCTTCCCCTGGGTATAGACACCGTCTTCAGTAAGCACTGCATGAAGCAGTCGGTAGACCAGTCCAGATATTCGGTTTTTGTCCCGATACAAAACGAGCAAGCCGTTGAGCATCGAAGTGACCCAGCATGAGTACGGCAAAATTTGGTAAGAAAGCGGTTGCATGGCAAATTCACCAAATCTTTCCGAGCGGGTTATCTGTAAACAATCGACTGTCTCTTATATATCGCTGCATCATTGCCTCAGACTGATGTCCAGTTTGTTGGCAAATCTTCCAGGAACTCACCCCCGAATTGGCGGCACTCGTAACCAATCCCGCTCGCAAACTATGTCCAGAATATTGACTCTCATCGAGCCCTATTTGCTTCGCACGTTCCTTAACGATCAGTGCAACCGACTGGGGGGACAGTCCATCCCCAGTTATATTTCCGTTTCGGTCAATACGCCTGAACAAATGACCACTTGCGATTTCAGACATTTCCAGCCATTGCTTGACTGCCTGAACTGGTGACAACTTCCCTCGGACAAATGGAATAGCAATATTGCGTCCCTTTCCCATTTGATCGGTTTTGCTACGACGCATATGAATAATGATTCCTTCAGCCACAAATTGAATATCATCAACCTGAATGCTCACCAATTCAGAACGCCGAAACGCACCCGCGAATCCGATTAACAAAAGTGCTTTGTCACGAATACCTTTCAAACCATCGAGTCCTGTAACCATCTTGCGAACATCACACAGGAGTGCTGGTTTGACAAGGCGCTGTGCGGTACCATTTGTTCGACGTATGCCATGCAATGTCGCTTTGACCATTTCGGCGTGCGACGGTGACTGCAAACCTTTGGCCGTATGCGCCCGCCCAATTGCAACTACACGGCGACTGAGAGTTGCATACGACAACTTTTTGGCATGTTCGGCCAGATACGATGCAAGGCGTTCGGGTGATGCGGGAATACGGCCGCCCCATTTCAGAAAATGCTCAAGGTCATTGCTGTATGCGCGTCGGGTGTTCTCTGATAAGGATGCCAGCAAATACTGCTGAACTTGAGAGGACACTTTTTGTTTGGAACGACGTAAATCGATTACGTTTGTCATTTTCGCGCCCTCATTCAACTGTGACGTAGCGAAAGCACGTTTGCAGCAGATGGTCGAAATTCCCTGCAGTTGCTTCTCGCATGAACTCATTTTCCAGTGCAGGGTGATTGCTGTGCCGAATTCCGTGACGTACCTTGCTGAGTATCGAAAATGCATTCCCATCCTCACCAGTTAGTTGTACGACCGCATCGGTGTAGGGAGTTGTCCGATCTTTTGTCTGCACTTTGCTGCCAAGTATTTCATTCATGATCTATTCCTTTTGTTGTTTAAAATTGCTGGTTGGTGTGGTTTTATTGAGCGTAAAAATCTGCCTGCCTGAGTTATGGCATGCTTTGTTTTTGCGTTCTTGTGGATTTCTGCCTGATGTTTAGCAGGGTGTTGCGCGTGTTTCTTAGATCAGGCCGCGTTCGGCAAAACTAAGAACCTCTGATCCTGCAACGATGAAATGGTCGAGGGCACGCACATCCACCAATGCCAATGCTTGTTTGAGTGCCTGCGTCAGCATTTCATCTGATTTGCTGGGTTCGGCTACACCTGACGGATGGTTGTGGGCAAAGATGACTGCCGCTGCGTTATGTCTGAGCGCCGCCTTGACGACCTCCCTTGGATAGACCGATGTCTGGGTCAACGTGCCATGGAATAAGTCATCAACTCCCAGGAGCCGATGCTGAGCGTCAAGATGAAGCACTACAAAGGACTCATATTCTCTGCCCGCAAAGTGAATTTTCAAACAATCCTTTACGGCTGCGGGTGCATTCAATACAGAATCCCGCCTTAGCACTTCATTCAGCCATCGTCTGACCAACTCACGCGCCACAATAAACTTTTCTGGCAACTTGACTTGGTTTTGTTCTGAAGCGAATAGCTCGCCAAGTGAACCTCGATAGTGCTTTTGAGTTTGCCTAATACCAATAAGCTTCTGTAGCAACTCGGTATCAGATAGGCAAGCATATGAAACCTGGCTGTGAATGATGCCATAGCCCCGTTGGCCGGTCAAAATCCCCCAGTAATGGCCACTTCAAAATCCCCCACCCAGATGTACGTTTGATGGTGCTATAAAGCACCGTTTTTCGATCCATCAAAGCACTGGCAGGACGTTAACCTCA
>Ga0316224_1002236_pt1 | contig 18488 bp, 12 predicted proteins | sample TBH18013metaG_FD_206254 | JGI IMG/M metagenome (GOLD analysis project Ga0316224, IMG submission 206254) | Freshwater microbial communities from Trout Bog Lake, Wisconsin, USA - TBH18013 | ecosystem: Environmental > Aquatic > Freshwater > Lake > Hypolimnion/Profundal zone | place: USA: Wisconsin... | reverse complement strand
AGATGCAGCAGGTTATACTTTTTAATGATTCCTTCTGCCTGTGTACCCTTGCCACTTCCCGGAGGGCCGAATAAAACGATATTAAGCATAATGTTGGTTTTGCTGGGGGCGAATATAAGGAGAAATGAGCGAAGGGTTAGTGATGTATGTTACCTCTTTAAACTACCGCAGCCCCGCTTAGCCAAACAAGAGGTTACCGGCGACTAATTGAACCAATGTGCAATGGCTATTGGAAATAAAGCCAGTAGCACAATAATCAACAATGCCGCCCAATGCCCGAAATTGAAAGTATGACCGCTTAGGAACTAAAACTCCTTTGTCCTTGCGGTTGAAGTAAAATGGATAAACAGGGCTTTTGAAGTCCTCCTTATCTTTATCATCTTCCATTTTGCAGCTTGGCTCAACTTTGAATCAGCCGGTTGAAACAGTCAATCTGATTTACTGCACTACAAACTTCCTGGTAACCCTTTTTGAAGCATTATTGGCATCATCTACAGTAACAAAGTAAATGCCTTTGCTGTATTGTGTGGTGTTGAGTATGACGTTATCATCAAAGCGGGCGGCGGTAATAACGTTACCGGTAATATCGGTAATGGTTAACTCATGCTCGCCCTGTTGGTTGGCAAATACCTGCACTTTATCGGTAGCCGGGTTAGGGAAAACGTTGATGTCGAAATTATAAGTTGACGAAACCGGTTGAACGCCGGTTGAAATAAAGTTTTTGTTGAACACCGGGAAAGCGATGTTGCTTGGATTATCAGGCGAAAAATGAACGCGCTGAACTGCAACCCTTGGCAACATATCTACACCCTGAAAATTGTACGATTGCCCATCGCCGGGATTGCGGCGGAAAAACTCGCCGTCATTTAAAGGCAAATTGGCGTTGGCCTGGTATTTAGTGTAGTTGGCCGAGCTTATCAGTACCCGTATTTGATGACCCGGCGCCCAGCAGTATGATATAGGCAGCATCTTAAACAGATAATCGTAAATCTGGCCTATGTTAATGTTGGTATAAGGTATGTTTTTATCGTTCGGGTCTTCAACGCCGTTGTAGCAGGTGGCTGCTCCGGGTATGGTCATTGAATCTACCAGGGCACGGGCCCAGTCTCTGGCACGGGCGTTTACAATACCTTCCTGCACAAAATAAACCTGCCCGTTTGGCCATACATCGCAAATGCGCACATCCCAGTCGCAGTCAGTAGGCCCGCTGCTTACGCCACCGGGATTACTTTCGGCAAAAAGATTAACCAATGGGAAACCTGCAATGGTAAAAGTATCGGTAAATACATCGCTGTTAAATTGTATTACACCTTCGCGGTCCATAGTATAAGGAGCGTTGCTGCTATCGCTCATACGCATCTGGCCCTGGGTAATGCGGGTTCCATCGGGCGACATATCAACCATGTTGCTGCCACCTACTGTTAACACCGGGTTATCGGGGTCGCATACATACATGTCAAAGCCTTCATCGGTTGTGGGGGCATTAAAATTAAAAGTGCCGTTTTGATGCAGATACATGCGCTGCCATTGTATGTTTTGCGTTGGCGGAAACCTGTCGCAGGTGTTCCAGTAGTTGCCCACTTTATAGTTGTTGGGGTAGCCTGCTGCTGCATCGGCTGCCGAATCGGGGCCTACGGTATAAAAGCGCACATTAGGCACTTGCGAGAAGTCTTTGTAAGGCACGCCCAGAACCTTACCACCTGTGGTGCCGCTGAGAACGGTACCTAAGGTAGGCACAGATTCATAAAGCTGGGTTTCGATGCCATGGCCGATTCTTACCTCAATAGGCATGCTATCCAAGCCACCGTTGCCTGAAAGGAAGTTCATCATACCAACAAATGGCGTGATATAATCCTGCGAAGGCACCAGCACGAAAAGACTATCGGGTGAGCCGAGTGCCGTAGTTATACCTAAAAACTGCCATTGTGTGCTGCCCTTAATGATGAATTTAGGTTCGCCGATAAAATTACCGGCTGCGTAATTGAGGTTATAGCGATACCAAGTGATAAGGTCAGAAGCTAACACCTGGCTCAGTGGCAGGTTATTTAACGAAAAATTAGTGAGGTTGATCTGCGTAATATCATTTACGTTATTCGGGTAAACTCTGTCGCCCGTAACAGTAGATGCGGTAGTTTGGTGTGCCCAGGGGCCTATGGCTATTTTCTGCTTGTTTTTATTCGGTGTTTGCAGGGCGTTCATGGTGTAATTCATGGTGTTGATCTGGCCCTCGGTAAAAATATCCCACCAACCGCTTACGTGAAATGCAGGTACATCTAAATTACCGTACCTACTGTAAATCAGATTGGGTAAAGGTTGCTGGGTTACAGGGTCAACGGCCTCGCCGTTCTCATTTACCGGAGCGTCGCTGCCATCCATATCTGAGCGGCCTGCGCTGTTAGGATAGAACCCCGCAGGGCTAAGCGTGCCGTCTGACTTTAAAAAGCGATGCACGGTAAACTGATCAATAGCCAGTGTGGCAGCGTCAAATTTATCCTGCTGGTAAGTTTTTAAAACGCCATTCAGGCTATCGCTTTGCGGCAGGTTGTAATCGGCCGAGGTATGAACTGAATTTTGCCTGCTGCCGTCGGTACTTATCAGGTTATCGTTAATGATGTTGAAAATCTGGCCTTTTAACCAGGCCGATACGATGCCGGGTCTGAACACGCCATTATTAAAACCGGTAGCAATGTAATGCTCAGTGGTAGCCACAATCGGCATTAAACATTTTAACTCAGGAATAGAATCGGTGATACGATGGGCAAGCCCTAATTGTAGCTGCACGTTACCCAGGGCAGAGGCACCGAACATACCCAGGCTGCCGTTCATCAACTTCTCGTTGGTATGGGGCAGGCTGTCGTATAGGCCGGGTATAGTGAGGTCGCGGATAACTTTTACCGAGTTATAACCATCTTCATGCCTGTTGGAAAAACGAGGGTCGGAAGGTGGCAGGTAGTCAAGAATGTGGCCACTTGGGTGATATGGGTTTTTATTCCAGCTATCAGAATACATCGGAAAGTAATCGCCCTCTGAGCTGTAAGCGCCGCGCATATCCTGCTCTATGTAAATATAGCCGAGTAACGGAAGCACTGCACCCAGATCGTCAAAGCCGCCTTTGTTATAAGGTGTGCGGGTAAAAATGGCCGGTAGCTGGTAGGGGTTTGGGTTTGGCTGCCCGTTCAACGAGTCGTAAAAAATGATCTGTTGGCCGGCGTGTAAAAGGGTTATGCTGTCGGTTAAAATGGTATCGCCCAACAAAACAATTTTTCCGAGTGAAAGACGCAACGAGTCGGTTAACCGGGGCAGGTAAATATCGGTCATCAGTTTGGTGCCGTCGGGCATGGTAAACGGCATGGTAATTTTAGTTGCAAAGGCTGTTATGCCTAAAGAGCCGCCGGCTGAGGAAGTTTGTGCACGGCTATTGACCGAAAGCACTAACAGCATGAAAACAATTACAGGGGTGTAAAGTTTTTTCATAGTAAAGACAATTACATTTCAATAAATCAAAATCGCTTTCAATACTAATGTTAGTGCTTTTTTCTGATAAAAGAAAATGAGCGGAAGCACTGCGGTTTGGGAAGTTAAAAATTTGAAGATAGATCACTTCTTCTTCCACCTTTCAAGGTTGGGGATGCCCTTGGTAAAAAAGCCCGCCAGAAAGCCGGGGAAACCCATTTCTTTCATTTTGCCTTTGCAAAAATCCTGCATTTGCGCGGCCGTCCAATCGGGCTGTTTGAATTTGCCGTTTTGGTAGCAATAACTGCAATACATAGTGCTTTTGCTGCCATTGGCATTAGTGCCACCACCGGCCGGGTCTTTTTTAAGCGGCATGCCGCAACTTTGGCAATTGCTGTAAGTCTTTTCCATCCTCAATTTCTTTTTGTAAAAATACAAAGCGCATGGTAATAAGCTAATGACCCATGTTATGGCTATGGGGGTGCGAACCAATAATACTGCGTGTGGGTACCCAATCCTTTTTTATTTTTGACCCCATGAGCGAAAAAGGAAAAGCGAAGATTGATAATGTTAATGTGAAGGAAGAAACTGCCGTATTGGTAGGACTAATAACACAAGACCAAACAGAAGAACAAACCAAAGAATACCTGGCTGAGTTGGAGTTTTTAGCACTGACTGATGGGGTTAAAACGCTGAAAACGTTTGTGCAGAAAATGGCGCACCCCGATAACAAAACCTATGTTGGCAAAGGTAAGCTGGAGGAAATAAAGGCCTTTTGCGAAGCGCGTGGTGTTGACCTGGTGCTGGTGGATGATGAAATTTCTCCTTCGCAACTGCGTAACATGGAGGAGGTGCTGAAGAAAAAAGTGCTGGACCGGGCTATGCTGATACTCGACATTTTTGCCAACCGCGCCCGCACCGTGCAGGCAAAAACGCAGGTAGACCTTGCGCAACTGCAGTATATGTTGCCGAGGTTAAAGGGTATGTGGAGTCACCTTGAAAGACAGCGCGGGGGAGCTGGTACCCGGGGTGGTGCCGGTGAAAAGGAAATTGAAACCGACCGCCGTATCGCCTCAAAAAAAATAACCTCGCTGAAGGAGAAGCTGAAAGAAATTGACAAGCAGAATGTAGTGCGCCGCAAAAACAGGGGCGAAATGATACGCGTTGCGCTGGTTGGTTATACCAACGTTGGCAAAAGCACCATCATGAATTTGCTGGCGAAAGAAAATGTGTTTGCCGAGAACAAATTGTTTGCCACGCTTGATACCACCGTGCGCAAAGTGACCTTTAATGCCGTGCCGTTTTTACTGAGCGATACCGTAGGTTTTATACGCAAGCTGCCTCATCATCTGGTAGAAAGTTTTAAGTCGACGCTGGATGAGGCGATTGAGGCAGATATACTTTTGCATGTGGTAGATATTTCGCACCCTGCATTTGAAGATCAGATGCGTGTGGTTACTGAAATTTTGAAGGAGCTGAATTGCGGAGATAAACCGGTAGTAGTGATTTTTAATAAAATGGACTTGTATGAGCAAACGCGGTTTGATGAATTTTTACCCGCAGAGGTAAAAACAGGATTGCTGAACGAACTGGAGGAAACCTGGATGGCCCGGACACACCAGAACTGCATTTTTATTTCGGCCACAAAAAACCGCAATACGTCAGATCTCAGACAACTTCTTTTTCAAAAGGTGAAGCAACTTTACCTGGAGCGGTACCCGTATAAGGCAGGTTATTTTCAGACCTATGAGGATTATGAGGGGCAGGGAGAAACAGATGGCGGAAGTGGAGAAGAGCAAGCGTAGGCTTTAAATACCAGCCTTACCATGACATGCAATGGGTATGACCGCATGCCGCAGCTGGTTTGTTGCAGAATGAAATAATATTTATACTTTTCGGCTTATTAAAGCGCCCCCGCTTGATCATTTTTTAACTTAAAAATTGTAAGCAATGGGATTTGTAAAAGAATTTAAGGAGTTTGCCATGAAGGGCAACGTAGTTGATTTGGCAGTGGGTGTTGTTATTGGCGCTGCATTTGGTAAAATTGTTACTGCACTGGTTAGTGACATAGTAATGCCGCCGATAACGTTTTTAACTTCGAAAGAAGGTGGAGACTGGCGCACAATCACTGTAGGGCCGGGTATTAAGATAGGTGATTTTGCCGGCACGGTAGTAGATTTTCTGATAGTGGCTGTTGCTATATTTATAGTGGTAAAAGCCATTAATACACTGAACAAGAAAGCTGATGAAGCTCCTGCCCCGGCGCCGGAAATTTCTTCAACCGATAAGTTACTGATAGAAATACGGGATGCACTAAAAAAGTAAATTGAAACAAAGGGCCGAAAGGCCCTTTGTTATTTCCGTAAGGCCAGCATATCGCAAGGGTTGAAACACGGCATATGCATGCATATAATAAATATATATAAAGTCAAATAAAATTCAGCGTGGCTTACACTTTTAAGTCAACGGGATAAATGCGAATAGCTAAACTATTGATTGTCAGTAAATAGCGTTTTTTCGGGTAAAAAAAATATAAACCCCCGGCGAGCAACTAAAAGGTACCTACCTTAATAAAAATGATGCCACCAATGCCACTTATATCGGCGCTGTTAAGGCCATTTAGCCTGGCGGCTGCGGCAATGCGGTAATTAAGCCCAAGCCCGAACCGGAAATACTTTGTGCAGTTATAGGTGGCGGTTACGGCAGGAACAATTTCGGCAAAATTATCTTTGTAAGTATTGCTGCCATAGGTGTATTGAATATGTCCCCAGCCGGCGCTTAAACCCGGTTGAAGAGAAAACAATTTATTATCGAACAGAATATAACTAAAGCCCAGGCCTACGTAGCGATGCACAAGGGTAACCGTATCGGAGTGGTCGTTGGGGGTTACAATTTTTTGAATTTGGTTATGACTTGCAAGGCCATCGTAAATGGCGCTTATTACAAATTTGTGGTTAACCACCCAGTTTAAATTTACGCCAAAATTACTGCCTGCCCGGGTTTTAAGTACCTGCACTACCGAAGCATCGATACCCACATAACACCTGCTGCTGAATTTTGTGGCCTTAAAGAACGGCTGATGGGTGGTGGTGTCTTCATTTAATTGTTGCGCAGAGGCCCCTGCAAACGCAAAGGCCAGCAACGTCAACATTAAATATTTAATCACCGGTTTCATGGCAAACGTTTCTGTTAATTAAGAAAGTAGGTCTAAAAATAAAAATTAACTGGTATTAGCCACGTAATTACGCAATTGAGTATTATGATCTACTCAAAAATCCGGTTTCTAAACTCTTGCTTCAACACCGAAAATGTTTGCCTTGGCTTTTTGCAGATGTAGATAGTTTGCCATAAATCTTTGTCGAAATCGGCATATGGATTGTACACCTGTTTAACCGCCACTACCGTTTCAAAAAAGGGCTCAAAAAAATCAATGCCGGCCTCGCCATTGGTAAAAGCTATAACCGTTTGGGGCATGGGGCCATCGGGCGCCCACAGGTAAAAACTACCGTGCAGCGAAAACGCAGAGGGAAGTTGGTGTCCGGACTTATAAAAATCTACCGCGCCTGCCTGGCTATAATGCTTGCCCCAGATAAGGCAATCTTTTTGCTCATTAGCCGGTAAACTATCATATACAGACTGCAGGGCCGCTAATGTTTTGTCCCATTTGTACGGACTATAAAATTCGTCACAGTCAATGGGATAGCGCCCATTTCCTTTTCCTAAATGCGCATAGCTTATAAATGTGTTTAATGGCAATACAGCCAGCCCCAAGGGCATCATCAGAGCGCCTGAAATTATGAACAACGCGGAAACCGGATAAATTACCCAGGCTTTTTGGGTCAGTATGTTTTGCTCAAACCAAATACTGCCGAAAACGAATAAGGTTATTACGGCCGGATAGAAATAGTATGCCTTGCTTTTACCCAAAGCCAGAAAACAGATAGATAAAACGATACATACGGCAACAGGCCGCCATGTAGTTTTATAGCGGGAGTTAAACATAAAAGCCGCACCGGCTAACCATAATACAGCGGTAAATGGGTTCAGCGTAATAATTAAATCTTTTATTACCCCTGCTACCGTTAAATGATTCAACTGTACTTCGTACAAGCGCGAAAACATAGCGAAAACCGGAAAATGATGTTGGTACTGCCACCATATATTGGGACCCGCAAAAATCAAAAACAAGAAAATATACCTCCAGCTTGATTTGGTGAGTATGGCAGTTCTGGTTCTTTCAAAAAACAGCAATCCGGCTAATCCGGCACCAAAAAATACCATGTCATATTTTGTCAAAAAACCTGCTGTAACGCTCAGAGTAAGGTATAGGAGGTATTTCTTGTTCAGTGTGGTTACAAACCTAACTAACTGGTAAAAGGACAGCAGCCAAAAAAACTGGCTGAAAACCACCGGCTGAAATAATTGCTGCGACCGGCCAAAGCATGGGGCAACCAGCATAAACAGCAAAGCCATAAATACTGCTTTTGTTTGGCCGCCCAGGGCTTGGGTTATCAATGTCACAAGCATAAGGATAAATAGTGAGGCTATGTGTGCAAAAAGGTGATTTACAAAAACCGACTGCGAGTGGAAAAGGTTCTGAATACAAGCCAGTAAACCTATAACCGGCGGAAACTCCATGAACCCCCAATCCAGGTGATGGCCGGTTTCGATATGCAAAAATTCGTCTCCCTGAAAGCCTGAGTCAAAATCGGCAATAACATGTATCAGCAACTTGATGGTGCAAAAAAACAAGATTAAAAGCGTTGGCTTCTTTAAGTTCATGCGCAGGGCCGGTTACTCTTATTTTCCGAAAGTTAACAAAAACGGCCAGTTGCCTTTTACCGGCTTTCGTGGAACTTTAAATGTGGCCGATAGCCTTAGCGCCATTGAAATTTTATTCTGATTAACAGACATTTGAAAGGAGCTTATAAAGTGATTTATTGTTAAAACAAGCCCGAAATCTTTGTTTGAGGTCTTTAAACAGGATCAACTGTCTATTAAATAAATTTAATCACGGCGCTGATATTAACTATTAACCTGAATCTTTTCTGTCAAATAACTATTTTCACGCGCCATGTATGCCATAATAGATGTGGAAACTACCGGGGGAAGCCCGATGTTAGACCGTGTGATTGAAGTTGCCGTTTTTGTATTCGATGGTGAAAAAATAATCGACCAATACGCTACACTGATCAATCCACGCCGTCCTATTGATCCCTATGTTACCAAGTTAACGGGTATTACTGAGGAAATGGTGAAAGACGCCCCTTTGTTTGAAGATATCCGCGAGCGCCTGCTGGAGTTGACCCACGAAAATATTTTTGTGGCCCATAATGTTAAGTTCGATTTTGGCATGATTCGCCAGGAATTTAAACGCATGGGTATTGATTTTAACCGAAAACAGCTGGATACGGTTAACCTTGCGCGTAAAGTATTGCCGGGATTTAACTCGTATAGCCTGGGCAATATCTGCGATAGCCTGGGTATTGAGATACTGGACCGCCACCGCGCCAAAGGTGATGCCGAAGCAACCGTAAAGTTGCTGGAGGTGATACTGAAATCGCCCAATGCAGGTAAGTATATTGAAATAGAGCTTAGCCATGGCATTGACCTGGACCTGCTTCCGCCATATTTATCGAAAGCCGAAATTGAAAAACTGCCTGAAGATGCCGGTGTTTTTTATTATAAAGACGAGGTAGGCAGAGTACTTTACCTGGATGGGTCAAAGAATATCCGGAAAAAAGTAATCACTGACTTTTCGGGACCGGCTGAAGGACCAGAGCGGAAGAGGATGTTTGAACTGATGCGCAGCATAGATTACGAACTGACCGGTAATGAGCTTGTGGCCAAGCTTTTGGCATATAAAGAACTTAAACGCCTTTTGCCCGAATTCAATAAAAAGCCGAAGGTGCAGGCCTTTACCCACGGTATTTTTTTAGATATGGATGAAGGTGGTTTCAGTCAGTTGAAAATTCATCCTTTGGAGTGGCCGAATGGCGAATTAATATTAAAGTTTGCCAGCAAGGCAGTGGCGAATAAAATATTGGGCAAGATCATTAAAGAAAATAATCTGCACGCGTGGTTTGCCCTGCGCTCAAAAATGAAGGAACTGGGCACTATTGATGCCAAGTCGCAGAAAAACTTCAATCATAATATTGAAAAGGCTGCACGCCGGTACCTGTATAAGCAGCCAAGCTTTTTTGTTATAGGCGCGGGTATTCATCCTGATGAGAACTCCGCTATCTGGATTGAGAATAACGTTTACAAAGGCTTCGGGTATTTCAATCCCGAATTAACCGAAGCTACACCCGCTAACCTGAAAGAGGTTATCAAAGAAGATGAGGATGATATGGAGGTTCAAAAGATCATCCGCGGCCAGATGCGGAAGTTAAAAAACTCGAAAGTGGTGCCATATTAATATACTTATATCCTTTACAACCCTCCACTACCACCCATGAAAGGATTTAAAACAATACTGTTTCTTACTATCAGCAATACCTTTATGACCTTTGCCTGGTATGGGCACCTTAAATTCAAAGACTTTAGCTGGGGTAAAAACCTGGGCATGTTTGCCATTATACTAATAAGCTGGGGTATGGCATTTTTTGAGTACCTCTTTCAGGTGCCCGCCAACGAACAGGGATTTAAAGATAATGGTGGCCCTTTTACCCTGGTGCAGTTAAAGACCATTCAGGAGGCCATTACGCTTACTGTTTTTATGGCGTTTACACTTTTGTTCTTTAAAGATGAAAAGCTGGGATGGAATCACCTGGCTGGCTTTGCGCTGATAGTGCTGGCTGTGTTCGTTATTTTTAAAAAGTGGAACTGAACATTTTGGAAGGCAAAAAGTAATATCCGGTATAAAAACCATAATAAATAGGGAATCAGAGGTATTTCTGAAACAAAAATGGTTCAGTTTCTGTTAGCACTTCGTTCACAAAGATTTAATTCTTATGACCAAAAAAGTTAAGTTTGCACCTCTTCTATGAGCGATAGCATTAAACACGAGTGCGGTATAGCACTTATCAGACTGCTCAAACCCCTTGATTATTATGTAGAAAAATACCGTACCATAGCGTACGGGCTCAATAAGCTTTACCTTTTAATGGAAAAGCAACATAACAGGGGCCAGGATGGAGCCGGGGCAGCAGTTATTAAGCTTGACCCTATACCGGGCAGCCACTTTATTAACCGGGCGCGTAGTATTACCAACCAGCCTATTGTCAACGTATTCGACCAGATTTTTTCCACCTTCCCGAAGGACCGGAAACCGCTGGACAGTGCGGTAGCCGAGGCCGATTGGTACAAAAAGAACAGCCCTTTTGTTGGCGAGCTTTTGATAGGCCACCTGCGGTATGGTACTTACGGGCGTAATACAGATAGCTATTGTCACCCGTTTATTCGTGAAAACAACTGGATGACACGTAACCTGGTGTTAGCCGGTAACTTTAACATGACCAATGTTGACGATCAGTTTAATATGCTGATCACCCTGGGTCAGCATCCGCGCGAGAGAAGCGATACCATTACTGTAATGGAGAAGATAGGGCACTTTCTGGATGATGAAGTGCAGAAGATATTCGACAAGTATAAGGATCAGAAATACAGCAATGCGCAGATAACCGATTTTATTATAAAAGAGCTGAGCGTGCGCCGTATCCTCAGCCGCTCGGCTAAAGATTTTGATGGTGGTTATGCTATGGCCGGTATGTTTGGCCACGGCGATGCATTTGTACTGCGCGATCCGCATGGCATACGCCCTGCATATTATTATTATGATGATGAAGTAGTGGTAGTGGCATCTGAACGCCCTGCCATACAAACAACCTTCAATGTGCCTTTTGAAAAGATACATGAAGTGCAGCCCGGCCATGCTTTGGTTATTAAAAAAGATGGCCGTGTAAAGCACGATTTAGTGCGTGACCCCGGCGTGCAAAAGTCGTGCAGCTTTGAACGGATCTACTTTAGTCGTGGCACTGACAAAGAAATTTACAGCGAGCGCAAAAAGCTTGGCGAATTGCTGACACCTGCCATTTTAAAAGCGATTAACTACGACTTTGAAAATACGGTTTTCTCATTTATACCCAACACTGCCGAAGTAGCTTTTTACGGTTTAATAAAGGGATTGGAAGACAATCTGGAAGATTACAAACTAAAAAGAATTACGACTGGAAAGGACATGGCGCCGGCAGAGCTAAAGCGTGTTTTGGATATGCGCCCACGGGTTGAAAAAATTGCTGTGAAGGATGTAAAGGCCCGCACCTTTATTACCGATGATTCATCGCGCGATGAGATGGTAAGCCATGTATATGATATTACCTATGGGTCAGTAAGAGGCGGCACTGATACATTAGTAGTAATTGACGATTCTATAGTAAGGGGCACCACGTTGCAGAAAAGTATTCTTTCAATCCTGGACCGGTTGAATCCTAAAAAGATAATCATTGTATCATCCGCTCCACAGATCCGTTATCCTGATTGTTATGGTATTGATATGAGCCGGATGTACGACTTTATTGCCTTTCGCTCACTTATAGGCCTGTTGAAAGACAGAAACATGTCGCACAAGCTGGATGAGGTATATGCGAAATGTAAAGAAGACGACCTGAAGCCGGTAAACGAAGTTAAGAACCATGTAAAAGATCTTTACGACCTTTTTACTACAGAGGAAATATCGGCTAAGATATCGGAGATAGTGCGGCCCAACCATATTTTCGCCGATGTGCAGATCATCTACCAGACTATTGAGGACCTGCATATTGCCTGCCCTAAAAATCTGGGCGATTGGTATTTTACCGGCAACTACCCAACACCGGGCGGCAATAAAGTTGCTAACAAGGCTTTTATCAATTATATGGAAGGTAAGCATGACAGGGCATATTAATTTCTGCTGCTTTTACCTCTCAGCGAAGCCCTGAATACGAACTGTTTGCTATGTAACAGGCAAAAGTCTCATTTATTATGCTATCTTTGCGCCGCATTTTATAAACACGTCATCACGAACGATGGCGGGATATCTGGTTCTGCGCTGATAATCTCCTGAATTATCACATTCCTTTCTCAGATGACTCACTCGCGTTCAGAGACATAAAACAATTTACGATCATGGAAAAATTCAGAGCCCTTGGCTTGAGCGAAAATGTATTAGCTGCATTGGAGAAAAAAGGATGGGAAGTACCGTCGCCTATACAGGAAAAAACAATACCACTATTGCTGAGTGGTGCAAAAGATATTGTTGGGCAGGCACAGACCGGAACAGGTAAAACCGCAGCGTTTGGCTTACCACTTATTGAAAGATTAGATGATAACAACAAAAATGTTCAGGCACTTATTCTATGCCCTACCCGCGAACTTGCTATACAGGTTGGCGAAGAAATAAACAGCTATAAAGGCGAAAAGAAATTTTCTATCCTGCCGGTTTATGGTGGGCAGAGTTATGTGATACAGGAACGCGGCCTTAAAAGAGGCTCACAAATTGTTGTGGGAACACCCGGTCGTATCCGCGACTTAATCGACAAAAAAACCTTAAAGCTTGATCACGTAACACACGTGGTTTTGGATGAAGCAGATGAAATGCTGAACATGGGCTTTGAAGAAGAAGTACGCGAGATATTAAAGTCGGTGCCTGCTGAAAGGAGAATGCTTTTGTTCAGTGCTACTATGCCGGCCCAGATATTAAGGCTTGCCAAGAACTTTATGAAAGACTACGACCTGGTTGAAGTAAAAAGCGAACAGGGAACAACGGCGCTTACTGAACAGATTTATTTTGAAGTGCGCGAGAGCGAGCGTTTTGAAGCACTTAGCCGTATCATTGATGTTGAGCCTGATTTTTATGGTATCATCTTCTGTCGTACAAAAATTGAAACCGATCAGGTTGCACACAAACTGAACGACAGAGGTTATGAAGCCGAAGCTATGCACGGCGATATAAGCCAGAGCCAGCGCGAATTGATCATTAAAAAATTTAAGGCGAAGAAAGCTACCATTCTGGTTGCTACTGATGTGGCTGCGCGTGGTATTGATGTAAACGACCTTACACACGTTATTAACTATAACTTACCGCAAGACCCTGAAGCATACGTTCACCGTATTGGAAGAACCGGTCGAGCAGGAAAGCAGGGAACTGCTATCACGTTCATTACTCCACACGAGTTCCGTGAGCTGCTTTTCATTCAAAAAATTGCACGTGCAACTATTAAGAAAGAGAAAGTACCTACCGTGCAGGACGTAATTGCTAAAAAGAGAAGCCGCATTAAATCTGACATCATTGAATTGATTGACAGCGGCGAATACCAGGAGTATGCAGCCATGGCCCACGAATTAATTGACGAAGGCCAAACTGCTGAAAGAATTATTGCTGCCTTGTTGAAATATACCTTTAAAGATGAATTGAATGAGCAAAGCTATCGCGAAATTAGTGAAGGCAGAGGTAATGCCAGCGGAAGTAATGTTGATAGCAAAGGAACTGCGCGTTTGTTTGTAGCCCTGGGCCGCGAACAGGATTACAGCACGGCGAGACTTGCTAAGTTCTTAGAAGAAGAAGGTGGTATATCGCAAAGCGCTATTAAGGACATTAAGGTTTACGATAAATTTTCTTTCATTACCGTAACTTTTGTTGAGGCTGAGCAGTTGCTGGCAGTATTCAACAAAAACAAAGGCAATAGAAAGCCATTGGTTACCAAAGCCAAAGAAAGAGATGGTGGTGGCGGTTCAGGCGGCGGCCGTTCTTTCAGCCGTAACAACGAAGAAAGCCGCGAAGGTGGTGGTGAAAGAAAGCCATCCTCTTTCGATAGAGAAAGGAAGCCATATAACAACGACAGGAAACCATACGCAGGCAAATCTGACTTTGTAAGTAAGCCAAGAATTGAATCTCCGGTTAACAGCGATGCAGGAGATACCGCTGAAGTGCGCGAACCAAGAAAAGAATTCGTAAAGAAGGAATTTGTAAAGAAAGAGTTTGTTAAGAAAGACTTTACAAAGAAAGACGGCGATACTGAAAACAAGCCGGCCCGCAAGAGAGAAAACAAAATGATGGATTATCTGGAAAAGCCGGTAAGTGATAAACCGGCAGTTGAAAAGGCGCCTAAAAAGAAATCAGATACCTCAGTAGTAGACGAGTTTATGAAAAAATTTGATGACGATCTAAGCTGGTAACATTGAACCAGCTAAAACACAAAGGCCGTAGTGATTTAAAACCGCTGCGGCCTTTGTATTTAACGTTCATTGCAAAACACCGTCGTTAAGTATGCAACGATGCTACAACCGGTTAAGGATTTAACCTGCCAAACGCAACCTTCACATCATCCTGGCTGCTGTTAGCCATAGCATGGCTAAAGCCAAAGGTCAGTTCTGTTTTACCCTCTTTCAGCTGCGCAAATATCGACTCTATAAAATCGCTTACCGGTGGTGCTGCATCATGTAAGCCTTTACCTCCTAAATCAGTATTCAATGCCGGCGGTATTACTTCAATAACCTCAATATTTTTGCCTTTTAAGAGGTGACGTGCTGAAAGCGTAAACGACCGGAAGAATGCCTTGGTTGCTGAATACACCGGCACTTTTGTAAATGGAACAAAAGCAAGGCCCGAAGTGACATTCAAAATTGTTGTCAGCGATTTTAACTTGCTGAAAAGCGCAGTTAAGTGAACAGGAGCTTCAATATTGGTACTTATTTCCAGTTTAGCACGTTCATAAAAGTTCTCATCGTCTATATTCATCCATTGTTGAATACCCGCATTGTTCACCAACACATTCAAGTCGCTGTGTTCTTTTTCTATCCATTTAAAAAGCCTAATTCTATCCAACTCAACGGCAAGGTCACATACATGTGTAATAACCGAAGGATGTTTATCTGAAACCTCTTTTAAAACAGATTCTCTTCTGCCACAAATAATAACGGTATTGCCCTCCTTTATAAATCTTTCGGTAAGGCCTAAACCAATGCCACTGGCACCGCCGGTAATTAAAATCTTGTTGTTGCTTAATTTCATGTTTGGTTGATTATTGTTCTATAATATTAGTTATTGATAACCACATTAATGGTTGTTTGTTCAACAATGGAGAATGAAAATGTCAGCCAATATAAGTAACTTAAAACTTGTTGGTTTTTAGTTACTTCGCAATTAAACCCCGTTATGAGAACTGTGCTTTGCTTTATATTACTGTTTACACAACTCGCTTTGCAAGCGCAAACCACAGGCGCTGAAACGACTCAGCCCTGGTTTCATACCACAACTATCTACCAGATTTATCCCCGCTCTTACTACGATAGCAACGGCGATGGCGTTGGCGATATACAAGGTATTATTCAAAAGCTGGACTACATCAAAAGTCTGGGTTATGAAACCATCTGGTGCTCGCCTTTTTTTAAATCGCCGCAAAGAGATTTTGGTTATGATATATCAGGTTACACCGAAATAGACCCGCAGTACGGAACCCTGCAGGATGCCGAGCAATTAATTGCCGAAGTGCATAAGCGCGGCATGAAAATAGTATTTGATATGGTGATGAACCATACCTCTGATGAGCATCCCTGGTTTAAAGAGTCTGCCTCTTCGCGTTCCAACTCTAAAGCCGACTGGTATTTGTGGCGCGATAAGCCCAACAACTGGGTGTCGGCGCTTAAAGCAAAAGGATGGCATTATGTAAAAGCACGTAACCAGTATTACTGGGCTAGTTTCCTTGACTTTCAACCCGATTTGAATTACCGCAACCCGGAGGTGAAGAAAGCTATGTTTGACGCAGTTAAATTCTGGCTGACGAAAGGGGTGGATGGCTTCAGGCTTGATATGTTCAACTCTATTTACAAAGATGCGCAGTACCGCAACACACCGGCATCGAGAAAAGCCGCTGCTGAAAATTTCGATACCAGAGGATTTAAAAGTTCTATTACCGGTTCTGTGAACCAACCTGAAGATTTTGAGTTTGCCAGGCAGTTAAGAAGTGTGTGCGATTCGTTCGGCGACAGGATGTTATTAGGTGAAGTTTACGGCAACCATCAAATGGTTCGAAGATTTTTGGGCAAGGATAAAAATGATGGTATTGGCCTCGTTTTCAATTTTGAGATGCTCAGGTTCAACTTTAGTGCAAATTATTTTCACCAACTTATCAGTAGCCTTGAAAAGGACTTTGCCAACCCGTTTATGCCGGTTTATGTGTTCAGCAATCACGACCGCCGCAGAAGTATGAAGCGGCTGCATGGCGATGTGAGCAAGGCGAAATTATTGCACTTTATGCAGCTTACCGTGCGCGGGGTGCCTTGCATGTATTACGGCGAGGAAATAGGTATGCAGGATGCCCGCTTTCCTTATGGCAAGGCATTGGATCCAATCCCTCATTTACACAAAGCGGTGCCGCGTTTTTTGGTAGATATAGTTGGCGAAACACTAAACCGCGATGAGCTGCGCACCCCCATGCAGTGGGACAGTACAAAAGCGGCTGGTTTTTCGAAAGCGGAAAAAACCTGGTTGCCCGTGCATACTAATTACAGGCAAGTGAACGTTGAGAAGGAAGAACATGACCCTAACTCGTTACTTTATATGGTTCAACAGCTTTTAAAAATCCGCCAATCAAGTAAGGCACTAACCACTGGCGGGCTGGAGTTTGTAGATACAAAGTTGTTGCCTAAAGGGGTTTTAGCCTATAAAAGAGTGGCAGGTAACGAAGAGATAATAGTGTTGCTTAATTTTACAAAACAGAAAAAAGAGTTTTCTTTACCGGGCACCTTTACCAGCATTCTTGCTGTAAACAAAACCGATGCTTACAGCAACGGAAAAATTTCTTTAGATACTTTTGGCGGTATCATCCTTAAAAAGTAAACGGTTCAAATTTTTCAGCTAACAAAACTAAGTGTATGAGAAGATCACTTGCAGTCCTGCTTATTGTATCCTGTCTTATTGCAAATGCACAGAACGTTGCCGTGCGCGGCTTTATTCTTGATAAGCAAACCAATCAGCCGCTTTCATTATGTGCGGTGCAGGTTAAAAATTCGCAGCTAGGCGCATTGACCGAGGACAATGGCTTTTTCGAACTGCCCCTGCCGGTTACCAATCTTACCGATTCGGTAAAGATCTCCTTCATTGGATATTTCCCTAAAACCATCTCTATAGCCGGCTACAAGCAGGGTGATACACTTAAAATATATCTCGAAACTGCCATTGAAACCAAACAGGAGGCTGTTATTGTAGCTGAAAATGCCAAAGGTGTTTTGCTTAAAGCAATTACTAATCTAAAACAAAACCTGTTCCGGGATTCTATTATTCAAACCGGTTTTTACAGGCAGTTTCATAAAGAGAATGGCACTTTTGTGCGTTTAATGGAAGCAGATATCAGTGTGGCCATAAACAGTAAAGACCCATACATGTATTCGTTCCATGAATTAGTGCAAACCAACCAGCAACGTCGTAGCGAGAGCTACGAAACCAATGGCGATAACCATGGCGACCATTTGGTAGACCTGCTTAAAGAAAACCCTTTCAGCTACAACAAGACGACGTTTTTAAACCCCAGAAACCTTGATTTTTTTGCCCCTAAATTTGAGCAGGAAGACTCAGACGGTTACATTATTAAAACGCAGTATAAGGAAAGCAGCAGCGCCAAACTTGAGCGTGCCAGGATCTGGGTGCAAAAGGGCACTTATGCTATTACCCGTATAGAGGTAGAAAAATTCCCTAACCCTTACTATGTTAAATCGAGATATGCTTTTGATTCCAGATGGCAACTGGTAAATGAAACTGATGTAGTGCAGCTAACCAAGTATCAGGGTAAATTTGTGGTAAGCTCGTTAGAGCGGGTTTACAACCACCATGTGTTGAACCGCCAGACCGGCCACGTTGATTATGTGGTGGAGGAAAGCTTCGACCTGTATTTTTATAAATACGACGCAGATAAAGTGGGCGCTAAAATAAAGGCGGGCAGGTTTTCGGATTTTACCAGTTTATACACCTCTAACTACAATTACAGCGACCAGTTCTGGAACAACTATGCCATGGCGAAAGAACACCCGCTGCCACATCAGATTGAGGCCGATCTGAGCCA
>Ga0316224_1002235_pt1 | contig 18496 bp, 20 predicted proteins | sample TBH18013metaG_FD_206254 | JGI IMG/M metagenome (GOLD analysis project Ga0316224, IMG submission 206254) | Freshwater microbial communities from Trout Bog Lake, Wisconsin, USA - TBH18013 | ecosystem: Environmental > Aquatic > Freshwater > Lake > Hypolimnion/Profundal zone | place: USA: Wisconsin... | reverse complement strand
CATCCGGTCAAACGGGTCGATGAATTGCTGCCATGGAATATGAGCAGCGTCCGAGCGCGACTGGATCAACGCGACGCCGCTTGAGCAAGCGACCCACGCGTGCCTGGCCGGACGCTTACACTTTTGGCTTCCAGAAGGCGACCATATACAATGACCGAACTCGTATACGACGGCTTTGACAAATACGGTCCGTACCAGAACAGCCCCACATCATCGGCACTGATCGCGCTGCTGAACGCCGCAGATTGGACCTGGTCGAGTACTACCGGAACCATCCAACTGGTGGCGCCGTTATCAGCGCTGGGCGCCGCGATTCAGACGTCGGCTGGCACTTATGGTGTCACCACCATCGGGAAGACGTTGGGCGCGAATTACTCGCGCCTCGTTGGTGGAATTCGGTTTAATCCTGCCGTGCTTTCAGGCAACGCCGGAACTGGCGGCTTTATCCAGTTTTCGGACGCCGCCACGGTGCAGTGTGGCCTGACGATCGACCCCGCCGGCACAATTTCGTTCCGGCAGGGTGGAGTAGCTGGCACTGCCGTCGCTGTGGGCGGAAGCATCGCGATCGGCGCCACTCACTACCTTGAATGGGATGTCACATTTGGCCCTGCCGGCTCTGCGTATCAAGTGTGGCTGGACAAGGTATCGTTATTCTCGGGCACCACGAAAACAATCATGTCCGCCAATAGTTATGCCAACGTCATCTCATTCGGCGTAGCCCCCGGGGGAGGAGGTAATGCTACCGTTGTTTGGGATGATACCTATCACTTCAACACTTTGGGCAGCACGAACAACGCGGTGTTGCTAACGAACCCTGTGGTCGAGACCACCTGGCCCATATCCGACAGCGCCGTTCAGTTTACCGTTGGTGCCGGCGTTCTCGGCTACGCCTTCAATGCATCGACGACGAGTGTGGCTCCCGGCGCCAACAAACTCTTCCTGCTGCCGTTTACCCCGACCGTGAACTGCACGATCGCCTCGATAAGCTGCCTCCCGGAAACGACCAGCACGACAGCCAATACGCAGGCGGTGATCTACGGGACCACATCCGGCGTCGCGCACTCACTGCTGTCAGCGGGGACGACTGTCACAGGCACCACAGCCGGAACCGTGTTGACAAGCGCCCTGACGACGCCACAGGCGTTGATCGCTGGCACCCAGTATTGGTTGGGGTTCATCACCGACACGAGCATCGCCTTGCTGGAATTCTCCACCACTTCGCTGCTCGGCGTGAGCGCGGCGAACACCTTCACATCGGGCGCTCCCGCGACCGCTCCCACGATGACCACAGGCGCGGCGACATGGCAGATTTGGGGCAATCTGACCGCCATGGCGCACAACTACCCTGTTGTGGCGGACAACCCGCAACTCGGTGCCTTGGGCTATGTGACGAGTAATACGGTAGGCAATGCCGACCTGTATGGCTTTACGCCGCTCTCGACGACCTCAAACCCGATTTACTCGATGGCGATTAAGGGCGTGATGGCTGTCCCGAGCGGAGGCGCCCGCACCGCCAATTTACAGGTCAAATCGGGATCGGCTACTGGAAACGGGTCGGCATCCGGGTTTTCGCAGACGACCAGCCCGCTTGGTTATGTCAGCTACTTTAGCACTGACCCAAGCACCGGAAGCGCATGGACAACCGCGGGCCATAACGCCGCCACGGCAGGGCCAGCCATCGCCTCATGAGTGCGCTTAACGCCAGTCAGGTCGTTCGCGAGACATTGTATTCGCCTGCGTCGCCGTCGATGAACGTCGGCGCAGTTGTGCGCGAGACACTGTATTCGCCTGCATCGCCGCGGATGAATGTCGGCGGGATCGTCCGCGAGACACTGCGTAGTGGGACGCCGTTGATCGCGCTGGTGGCCAGTCAGGTCGTTCGCGAGACACTGTTTTCGCCTGCGTCGCCGTCGATGAACATCGGCGGGATCGTCCGCGAGACACTGCGCAGTGGGACGCCGTTGATCGCGCTGGTGGCCAGTCAGGTCGTTCGCGAGACACTGTTTTCGCCTGCGTCGCCGTCGGTGAACATCGGCGGGATCGTCCGCGAGACACTGCGCAGTGGGATGCCGGTGATCCCGCTTGTGGCCAGTCAGGTCGTTCGCGAGACATTATATTCGCCTGCGTCGCCATGGATGAACGTCGGCAACGTTGTCCGTGAGACACTGTTTTCGCCTGGCACCCCGCGGATGAACGTCGGCGGGATCGTCCGCGAGACACTGCGGAGTGGAACGCCGATGATCGAGCGCTGGCTTCTCTCCTCTGGCCTAATATGACCTTTTTGCTTGCCCCGAGCGTCGAAGCGCGGGGGTTGGGCTGCGTCAACAGCCCGAACCGTGCGGCATGAACCGCACACGGATAAACCGCCCCGCTCCCTCGGCCGAGGGTGGGGCTTTCTGGATGCAGAATCACAATGGAGTCGAGTCCTCAATTAATCCCCTGCGCCCCGGTGCGGCCGGTGGCGGCTTATATCGGTGGCAAGCGCAACCTGGCGCGCCTGGTCATTGAACGCCTGCGGGTCATTCCACATGCCACCTATGTGGAACCATTTGTCGGGATGGGTGGTGTGTTCCTGCGCCGGCCGTTCAAGGCAAAATCGGAGGTCATCAACGATATCAGTCAGGATGTCGCGACGCTGTTCCGCATCCTCCAGCACCATTATGTGGCGTTCATGGACATGCTGCGCTGGCAGATAACCAGCCGCACCGAGTTTGAACGCCTGATCGCCGCCAATCCCGACAGCCTGACGGACCTGCACCGGGCGGCGCGGTTCCTTTACGTCCAGCGGACGGCCTTTGGCGGCAAGGTATCGGGCCGGAACTTCGGGGTGTCGCCGGGCAATGCCGGCCGTTTCGATGTCACGAAGCTCGGCACGATCCTGGAGGATGTGCATACCCGTTTGGCAGGTGTGGTGATCGAGCGATTGCCGTGGCCCGACCTGATCGCCCGCTACGACCGGCCGGAGACGCTGTTCTATCTGGACCCACCTTATCTGGGCAGCGGGGACGATTATGGCCCGGGCGTTTTCGTGCGCGCTGATTTTGAGCGGCTGGCAACCATTCTGGAGGGGATTAAAGGCCGGTTCGTGATGTCGCTGAACGATCACTCGGAGGTGCGGCGCATTTTCCAGGGCTTCGATATCGAGGCGGTTCAGACCACCTACTCGATCGGTGGCAGCCACCAGACAGGCGTCCGCGAAGTCCTGATTAGCCGCCCCATCTTAACCCAGTCTAAGCGGCCTCTTAGAGGCGGTAAATGAGCGGTTCAGACACTTGCGAGGGTTCTAAATTCAAGTGTCGGCGTTTCCAAAATCATGTGGCGCGCTTCACGGGCCGTTGGGGTGGAAGATGGCGTCGGGGTTGTAAGGGGGCGAGGCTTCGGTGGACGGGTCGGGCATGGGCTTTAATTCACTGTTTGTTCTCAATATCGGAGGAGGTTGGGGAGCCTGGTGGTGGATGCAAGGGGAAGAATTATGAAAATTTACTACTCTGATTGTGATCGAATGGGCTGTTGCGATCAGACCGACGTTTCGCAACGAGGCACCCCCGCTCCTCGGACGATGCGTCCGCTGGCTTACCCGAAGGCGAGACAATACCGGGAGCGGCGATCCCCGATAGCTGTTTTAGCGACAATGATACACGTATTTCGCGCATCAAAAGCGCGCATGGCAGGCATAAAATACACAACTAAGCGCTTGAATTCAGCATCAAATATGCGCAGTTAATGTGCGCCGGAGGTGGTGTTCGGCATGCGCTCGCAGGCCCAACCACTACGACCACAAATCCGCTATAGACCAACCGTCTGGCACACAAGATCATCATGACAAACAAGAGGCAAATGCGATGGCCGCGACAAACGAGAAGGTGCGCCTGAGCCTTCAGGTTTCTCAGGAGCTAAACCAAATGCTTGAGGAAATTGCCGTGAGCACGGGCACCAACAGAACAGACGTGGTGCGTCAGGCGCTTGCCTTGATGAAGATTGCACACTCCACAAAGCAGCAAGGCCGACATTTAGGGATAGTGAGCGATGCCAAAAAGCTGGACACTGAAATAGTTGGCTTGATTTGATACCATGCCGGATCATGAGAAAATCGACATAAGTGCGTCCCTTCGAGGGCAAGTGTCGGTTACACCGGAGGAAGACCCTTCGGACAAGGCCGCCCGCATCAAGCGGGAAGAACGGAGCGCCTTGATTGAAGACTTCAAAGGAATTGCCGTCTTCGTCGTACTTCTCATCGGCATATCAGGACTTGGCGTGATCTCGGCCTACGAGGGCCTATTTGACCCGGCTGCCTCCGCTGATACCAAAAGGTGGTCGCAAACCATCCTGTCGTCACTGGTAGCCGCGTCAATCAGCTTTCTGATAGGACGCAAGGTCGGAAAATAAACATCGCGGAGAATGAGTGGTACAATGGCAACGCGCAAAAAGGCCGCGTCGGCCGCAAGCAAGGTATTCCGCAACCCACAAGCCGGAATGCTGGCCAAGCGATCTGCCGCATCGAATATTGCCCAAACTCCGCGACGATCCGACAAGACCCGCCGGACATAAGACGAGCGGCTGGCGCATCAAACGACGTTGCCAGCCGCCGCCTTTGCTCTACGGCCTCTATTGAGTCCGGCCGAAGGGTCGGCCGACCCCCGTGGCAGGCCGAGGGCGTCGGACGATAGCGAGTTACCGAAGGCTACCCCGCATAAATCTCCTCAACAGTGATCGACACCCCCGGCGGATCCAACCGTATCTCTCCCGCCGTCAGCACCCGTATATCGATCGCTTCGCCATCATCGCGCCGCCGGTGATGAATAACCTGCGGCCGTTCGGCCCAAAAAATGAGATAGTGCTGCACTGACGGTATCTGAAAATAGGCCACCATCTTCCGGGTCAGGTCACCCTGCCGGGTGCTCGGCGACAACACTTCCACCACCACAATCGGGTCCGGAACCGAAACCCCGTCGCCCGGCAACGCATCTCCACACCGCGGCACCGCATCCGGCTCAAAATCGTTGTCATCGACCTCCACGCTCGCTCCGTCGCCATACACATGGCAAGGCAAACCAGCCGCCGCGACAGCCCGGCGCAATGCGAGCCAAACCAGCGACTTACGGTCCACATGGCTAAGCCGCTTCGGTGCGATCGCCACCACCAGCCCGTCGATCCGCTCAAACCGGCCGTTCGGTTGCGCTTCGGCCCATCGCCGGTAATCGGCGCGGGACACGGGAAGACCCGGTCCAACATCGATGGCGGTGTTAGCCATGAGGATACTCCTTGGCAGTTCGGCAAAACGACCGGACAAAGCCCCGGTAAGCCAGTGGTTCACATCTGCCGCGGCCACGAAACACCGGCGCCGTCTCACCCTCAAATCGGGCCCTCCCGCACCACAGGCATATTGACATAATACCGAGCATGCCGCCGTTCGCCAGCGCGGAGAAAAACTCTCTTCGCGACCATATCGACCAGATCCCGGGTCGCGGTCGCTGCCGACGCACCCGTGATGGCCGCGTAATCGCCAGCGCTCAATCCGCCTTTAAAGTCGTCCGGTCCGTCACGCAAAACCCGCAGCAACGCCTTCTGCTGCCGCTCGTTCAGCAGGCCCCGGACGCGATCGAGCAACCGGGTTTTCCCAATCAGGAATTCGACCGATGCTATCGAGCGCTGTTGCGCCTCGATCGCCACCGCCGCGAACCAATCGAGCCAATCAGTCAAATCGAGCCCGCTATTGGATCGCCGCAGCGCCCCGTGATACCCCCTGCGCTGACCAAGAATGGTCGCCGCCAACGCCGTCAAAGTCGGACGGCCAAGACTTTGAGCCAACGCTTTCTCGGCGACAGCGCGTCCGATCCGTCCATTGCCGTCCTCAAACGGACGCACACACCCAAAGTAAAAATGCGCGATCCCCGCTCGGGTCAGCGCCGGTAACGGGTCGGTGCCATCCGGTGCCGTGCGGTTGAACCAGTCGCAGAAACGCGCCATTTCGCGTGGCAAGTCGGCCGAGGGCGGAGCCTCGTAATCGACTTCGGCCGCATGCGCCGCGCCGGAGACAATGTGCATTCCCGCGGCATGGCGACGATATCTGCCCAAATCCCGAAGGTCGCGCCGGCCGTTCATCACCATCCGATGCCAACCAAACAACATGCCGTCCAACAAGGGTTCGGCGAACGACCGATGCAAATCGACGATCATGTCCGCGATGCCTTGCTCCGCCGGTTTGATGTGCCGCAGGTCGATGCCAAGACCCAGTTGTTGCCGGATCGACGCTTGCACGCTCACCCGGTCGAGGATCGCGCCCTCAATTTCCGCGGTCGAAACAGCCTCAAGGCTGAGTGCGTCAATGGCAAGCTGCTCCTGGCCGGCTGTGTCGAGGTGGCGGGTTGTTTCCAGAAACACCGCGCCGCCGACGAGAAATTGCGCCTCAGCCGCCGCGAGGCAACCGGACTGCCACGTAAACTCCGGCCACTCCACATGCTGCCAAGCCCATGGCATGATCGATAGACCCGCTTCCAATCGGTCATCATAGGGCAATTTATGATCGATAGAAATCAACTCTATCGGATATGGGCTGGGCGCCCCTTCAGATCCACATGTGAGGCGCGTTCGCGGAGTTTGAGTGCGACTTAATGCGCGATCGCATCGTAGCAGGCCGGCACGCCGCTCGACGCCACGGCCGTCAGGCCCGGCTTGTCCCGGCCACCTATCGCGGCACCGTCAGGGCACAGGTGGCCCGGACAAGCCGGGCCATGACGGCGGTGGAATAGCCTTACGTCAATCTCAAAGCGGATTGGTATTACAGGGCAACCCTCATTTGGACATCGAAGGCATCATACTCCGCCCGCACGCCTTCCTTGTCGCGGTCCAACAGGCCGGCGGCCTCCAACGCCTCAACGTCTTCGTGGACCCGCCGATAGTCGCGGCCGAGCGCAGCGGCCAAGGCGCGGATGTTCTTCGCGGGGTGCTGGTGGACATGCCGCAATAGCTCAAGCCGCTTTGGAGACAGGGTGCGAACCATGGTTTCCCAGCTTTCAAAGCCGACATGCAGTTCAGCGTTCTCAGGCGTAAGTTCCCCACGCTCCGCCCGACGCCACGCGTCGACAAAACGCTTGCCGACCAGTTCCAGAGTATCTCCGACATGAACCTGGACAGTCTTCGTCATCGGCCTTCTCCCTGGTCCCCGGCACGGACGGCACGCACGGCCGCCAGAAAATCCTCAATCAGCGTCTCAGGCGACACAAACGCATACGGGGTTTCGACCTCCAAAATGTGCTTGTGGTCCCCTTTGCCGCGCTCGTTGTCGAAAAGGACCAGGCGCTCACCCGGCCGCCCGTAGAACAGCGCATACTTGAACATGTGCGTTGCCGGCGGAACCGGCGACGGCACACGCCAGAGCCGCAGCGCCAGGATGGAGCCGTCGTCGTAATCCTGACGCTCATCAAGCAGCTTTTCTGCCCTGGCCACTCGCCGCCTCTCCTATGGCCTTTTAAGACATAACGGAGAGAGGCCGTCGCGTCAACAATTTTATGACATACAACGCCATAATGGCGCGACGTCAGGCGGCGGCCCTCGCCCTCGAACCGACCGACATCTGACGCCGCCTAAGGGACGCCCCCTTCAGATCGGCAGCCCACCATCGATCATGATGGTCGTGCCGGTCACATAGGACGCCTCGTTGGAGGCCAGCCACAGCATCGGCCAGGCGACCTCGACCGCCGCTCCCCAGCGGCCCATCAGACAGGGCGGATGCATCCCGGCGATCACCTCCGCGCCCAGGCGCTGCACATGAAATGGGGTCACCGTGAAGCCGGGACACACCGCGTTGACGCGAATGCCGTGCTCCACTTCCTCGCACGCCAGAGTCCGTGTCAGCGACAGGATCGCCGCCTTGGTGGCATCGTAGGCGCCCATGCCCTTACGCGGATACAACCCGTAGGCCGAGGACGTATTGACAATCGCCCCCCGTCCCGACGCCCGCAGATACGGCAGTGCCGCCCGGGTCATCGACACGTAGCTGAGCAGGTTGACCTTGACGATCGCGTCCCAGGTCTCCCACGGCGCATCGGCCACGGCTTCATAACGGCGGATGCCGGCGTTGTTCGCCAGCACGTCGATACCGCCGAACGCCGCCACGATCTCGGCCACCACGCGGCCGGCCTCACTTTCGATGGACAGGTCGGCGACGTAAGCCCGGACATCGGCACCCGGGACACGCGCGCGAATATCGGCGGCGGCGGCCTCGACCGCGTCCGGGTTCTGATCGACCAGCGCGACCCGAGCACCTTCCTCGCAGAAGATCTTGCCCGCGGCGGAGCCGATGCCACCCCCGCCGCCGGTGATGACGGCGATTTTGTTCTCCAGCCGGTTAGCCATAGCGGTGTCCTTCAAGACGGTTTCGATCGGCCGGGCATCACCCGCCAGCCCCGAAAAATCAAGACCTGTTCAGCCTGGATGTCACAACCACAACCGAACCGTCACCAACGCGCCGGATGACTCTCGACGCCGGTGCCGCCGATGCGACGCCACTGGCATGTTTCCGGCAACTCTGGCAGGTAGCGCGGCATGAAAGCAGGAATCGTTATCTTCCCCGGGATCAACCGCGAACGCGACATGGTGATCGCGTTAGAGGCCTCGTTCGGCGTCAGGCCGAAAATGGTCTGGCACAAGGACACCGACGTGTCGGGCCTCGACCTGATCGTCATTCCCGGCGGCTTCAGCTTTGGCGATTACCTGCGCTGCGGCGCCATGGCGGCGCAGTCCCCGATCATGCGCGCCGTCAAAGCCCACGCCGACCGCGGCGGCTACATCCTGGGCGTCTGCAACGGTTTTCAGATCCTGACCGAGGCCGGCATCCTGCCGGGTGCGCTGCTGCGCAACGCATCGCTGCGGTTCCTGTCGATGGACTGCCACCTGCGGGTCGAGCGCGCCGACACCGTCTTCACGCGGCAATACCAAACCGGCCAGACGTTCCGCAGTGTCATGGCGCACGGCGACGGCAACTATTTTGCCGACACCGCGACCCTCGACCGGTTGGAGGGCAACAACCTCGTCGCCCTCCGCTATGCCACCAAAGCCGGTGACGTGACGCCGGAGGTCAACCTGAACGGCAGCGCCCGCTCGATCGCCGGAATCCTGTCGCCGAACCTCCGGGTCCTCGGCCTGATGCCGCATCCCGAGGACCTGGTTGACCCGATGATGGGCGGCGCCGACGGGAAACCGCTGTTCGACGCGCTCGCCGCAGCGTAGAGCCACACAGATGAACCCAGTCGTTAACGAATCCCTCGCCCGCAGCTTCGGCCTCAGCGCCGAGGAATACGGCCGTGTGCTCGCCATCATGGGCCGCACCCCCAGTTTCACCGAACTCGGCGTGTTCAGCGTCATGTGGTCGGAGCATTGCAGCTACAAATCCAGCCGGGTCTGGCTGAAGCAACTGCCGACCAAAGCCCCCTGGGTCATCCACGGGCCGGGTGAGAACGCCGGTGTGGTCGATATCGGCGACGGGCTGGCCGCCATCTTCAAGATGGAAAGCCACAACCATCCGAGCTTTATCGAGCCCTACCAGGGTGCTGCCACCGGCGTCGGCGGCATTCTGCGCGACGTCTTCACCATGGGTGCGCGGCCGATCGCCAACCTGAACGCGCTGCGCTTCGGCCGCCCGGAAAACCCCCGCACCAAGCGCGTGGTCGATGGCGTGGTGCGCGGCATCGGCGGCTACGGCAATTGCGTCGGCGTGCCCACGGTCGGCGGCGAGATCAATTTCCATCCGGCCTATGACGGCAACCCGCTGGTCAACGCAATGACCGTCGGTATCGCCGCCAAGGACAAAATCTTCCTCAGCGCCGCCGCCGGCATCGGCAATCCGGTCGTCTATGTCGGGTCCAAAACCGGTCGCGACGGCATCCACGGCGCCACTATGGCATCGACGGAATTCTCCGCCGACTCGGAGGACAAGCGCCCCACCGTTCAGGTCGGCGATCCGTTCACCGAAAAGCTGCTGATCGAGGCGTGCCTGGAACTGATGGCCACCGACGCCATCGTCGCCATCCAGGACATGGGGGCCGCCGGCCTGACCAGCTCCGCCGTCGAAATGGCCGGCAAGGGCAATGTCGGCATCGAAATCGACATCGACCAGGTCCCGGCGCGCGAGACCGGTATGACGGCCTATGAGTTCATGCTGTCCGAGAGCCAGGAACGCATGCTGATGGTGCTGCGCCCGGATCGCGAGCAACTCGCCCGCGACATCTTTGCGAAGTGGGACCTGGATTTCTCCATCATCGGCCGCATCACTGACACCGGCCGCATCGTCGTGCGCCACCACGGGATCGTCGAGGCAGACATCCCGCTGGCGCCGCTGAACGACCAGGCCCCGCTGTACACGCGCCCGACCGTCGATACCCCCAAGCAGGAAAAGCTCAACCCGGCGCGCATCGAAGACCGCTACGGCCTGACCGCGGCGCTGGAGAAGCTGGTGGGCTGCCCCGATTTGTGCTCGCGCGCCTGGGTTTGGGATCAGTACGACAGCACCGTCGGCGGCCAAACCGTCAAGCGCCCCGGTGCGGCCGATGCGGCTGTGGTCAAGCTGGAGGGTCTGAAGCGCGCCCTCGCCCTGACCACCGACTGCACCCCGCGCTATTGCCTGGCCGACCCGGAAGTCGGTGGCGCGCAGGCCGTCGCCGAGGCGTGGCGCAACCTGACTGCTGTTGGCGCCCGCCCGCTGGCGATCACCGACAACATGAATTTCGGCAATCCGGAAAAACCGGAAATCATGGGCCAGTTCGCCGCCGCCATCCGCGGCATGGCCGCCGCCTGCGAGGCGCTGGACTTCCCCGTCGTCTCCGGCAACGTCAGCCTGTATAATGAGACTGAAGGCAAAGCGATCCTGCCCACCCCGGCGATCGGCGGCCTTGGCGTGCTGGACGATGCGGCGCAGGCCGTGGGTCTGGCCTTGCCGCCGTGGCTGGACATTGTCCTGGTCGGCGCCACCACCGGCTGGCTGGGTCAATCCATCTGGCTGCGCGAGATCGCCGGCCGCGAAGACGGTGCCCCGCCGCCGGTCGATCTGGCCGTCGAGCGCGCCAACGGCGATTTCGTCCGCACCCACATCCTGAACGGCACGATTCGCGCCTGCCACGATGTCTCAGACGGCGGCGTGCTGGTCGCATTGGCGGAAATGGCCATGGCCAGCGGCATTGGCGCCCGCATGATGGCGCACCCGCGCGACATCCCCGGCCACGCCTTCTGGTTCGGCGAGGACCAGGCCCGCTATCTCGTCGCCGTCCCCGACCACGTCTCCTTCACACGAATCGCGGAGGCGGCCGGGATTCCGGCGATGCGTCTCGGCACCTCCGGTGGGCAGAATTTGACTCTGCCGGATGGCGGCACAATATCGATCAGCACGTTGCGCGCGGCGCACGAGCGGTTCTTCCCGTCCTGGATGGACGAGACCAGCAGCTAAAGGGACAGCACGCGATGGCGATGGCGGCGAATGAGATAGAGGCTTTGATCAAGGCAGCGTTGCCCGATGCGCGGATCACCGTGGAAGATTTGGCGGGCGACGGCGACCACTACGCCGCCAACGTCGTCAGTGAGACGTTCCGCGGCATTTCCCGGGTCAAACAGCATCAAATCGTCTATGCCGCGTTGCGCGGCCGCATGGGTGGTGAACTCCATGCCCTTGCATTACAGACCTCGGCACCCGAATAATCTGCTCCAGAGGAGTTTACCACCATGGCCGACACGATTGCACAGCGTATCCAGGGCGACATCGAGACCAACGATGTCATGCTCTACATGAAGGGCACCCCGATGTTCCCGCAATGCGGGTTCTCGGCCCGTGTCATTCAGATCCTGACCCATATCGGCGTCCCGTTCCAGACCGCCAACGTGCTGGAAGACGCCGAACTGCGCGAGGGCATCAAGTCGTTCTCGCAGTGGCCGACTATTCCGCAGCTTTACGTCAAGGGCGAGTTCGTTGGCGGCTGCGACATCATCACCGAGATGTTCCAGGCGGGCGAACTGGAAACTTTGATGAAGGAAAACGGCGTCCCCGTTAAGGCGTAATTCCCGCCAGCGTTGGGGCTGCCTCGCTTCCCCACGGTCAGGGTCCGGCTCGTCCGAATCACAACGGTCGGGCGCTATAAAGGCAGCCGCTTTAGAATATCGCCGCCGCGGCATCCCCGCGGCGGCTATTTTTGTTCGTATTAACGAGATATTTACCATTTGCCGCCAGGTTTGGCTCTCCTTCGCAGGAGAGCCGCCATGCACGTTGCCGTCGTCATACCCGCCTTTAACATTGCACCGTTTCTGCAAACCGCGATTCTGTCTGTAATCGGCCAAACCCATAACGATTGGTCGATGGTGGTCGTTGATGACGGTTCGACCGACGACACGGCACTCATTGCCGCCGTCTGTCCGGACGCGCGTATCCGGCTGATCCGGCAGGACAATGCCGGAGTCTCCGCCGCCCGCAACCGCGGCATCGCGGCGTTCCTGAATGAGGCACCGGCGGCTCCGGTCGCCTTTCTGTTCCTTGACGGCGACGACTGGTTAGCCCCCGCGGCATTAGCCCGGCTGACAGCGTCACTACAGGCCGCCCCTTGGGCCGCCGCCGCCTGCGCCCGGTACGCTCGCGTTAATTTGATCGATGCATCATCGCCGCGATTGGCCACGCTGCCCCCCGGCGGGTGCCTGCTGGACCGCCTGGTGACCGGCAACCTCTTCGCCAATGGCGGCCATCTGCTGATCCGGCGCGAGGCGATCGAGGCGGCCGGCCGGTTTCGCACCGACCTGTCCTACGGCGAGGACTGGGAATACTGGACCCGCGTGGCCCTACTGGGAGAATTCGTGACCGACCGATCGCGCCAGCCGGTGTTGTTCGTTCGGGAACGCCCTGACGGGTCCTACCGCTCAAACGCCAGCAATGCCGCCGCGTATCGGCCTGCGTTGGATGCCATTTTCGGGAATCCGGCCATCACAGACCGGTTGGGGGCAAGCCACATGGGATGCCTCCGGCGGGCGGCGGACGCGGAGGTGGAGTGGTCGGTCGGCCGCGAATGGATCAGGCACGGGAACCGGCGACTCGGACAACGCTGGCTTGGCCGTTCGTTCTGGCGGGATCCGAACCCGAGGCGCCTTGCGTTGATCGGATTGTCGTTCCTGCGATTCGGACCATTCCGGCCGTATGCAACGCCGGGATGACGCTTTGTTTTTTTGTTCATCGCGCCACCACGATTGACTCATCGCCTGTATTCTGTGCCAACTATCCCGTGCAATCGTATTTTGGCTTGCCTTTCTGCGCTTCCGTCTTCGGGTGCCTCAGGAGGTCCAAAGACCCGATTGTCTTAAGCATCGTGTGATCTTACACGGTGCGTGGACGGAGAAGTACGCAGACATGGCTACCGGGACAGTCAAGTGGTTTAATACCACAAAGGGTTATGGCTTCATCATGCCGCAGGATGGCGGCAAGGATGTGTTCGTTCACATCACTGCTGTTCAGGCCGCTGGCCTCCGTGGCCTCGATGAAGGACAAAAGGTGTCTTTCGACGTTGCAATGGAACGTGGAAAGTCGACCGCGACCAATCTGAAGCCGATGTAAACCGCGATCGTCCCGAACCAACCTGGCCAGGGACGATCGCTAGCGGCTGCTGACGACAGGATTAAACGACCGGCTGAAAATAGCCGGTCGTCATCTTGCAGGAGGATAGAAACCATGGCCGTCGGGACGGTTAAATGGTTCAACGCGACCAAAGGATATGGCTTCATTATGCCGCAAGATGGCGGCAAAGATGTGTTTGTGCACATCACCGCGGTCCAGGCCGCCGGCCTCAAGGGGCTGAACGATGGCCAAAAAGTCAGCTATGAAGTTGCGATGGAACGCGGCAAGGCTGCGGCGACCAACTTAAAGCTGGCCTGATCGCTCGCCTGTCCGAGGGTTTTGCTGGTCCCGTTTCGGACGGAACCGTTTCCTGATTTGACCCGGCCCCTCGTCCGTAAGTGAGCCGGCCCATGTTTTCATTGACTGAACTGCAAGACGCGGCGGATAGCGTCCACGCGCATGCGCTGGTCACACCCCAGATCCAATGGCCCCTGCTCACCCAACGCTCGGGGGCCGATGTTTGGGTCAAACACGAAAATCACCTGCCAACCGGCGCCTTCAAAGTGCGCGGCGGAGTCGTATTCGCAGAACGTCAGGCCCGCGAGGGTACCGGTCGCGGCCTGATCTCCGCGACACGCGGTAATCACGGGCAATCGCTCGCCTGGGCGGGCAACCGATTCGGCCTGATGGTCACTATCGTCGTTCCCCGGGGCAACAGCCCGGAGAAGAATGCCGCGATGGCGGCGCTTGGCGCCACGGTGGTCGAGCATGGCACCGATTTTGAAGAAGCCCGGGACGAGGCGCATCGCCGAGCCGCTGCCGAGGATCTGGTGTTCGTCCCGTCCTTCGCGCCCGACCTGGTGAAGGGTGTCGCGACCTACGCGTTCGAACTGTTTCAGGCGGTCCCGGATATCGACGCCGTATATGTGCCAATCGGACTGGGCTCGGGAATTTGCGGCACGATCCTGGCGCGCGACCTGTTGGGGCTGAAAACGAAGGTAATCGGTGTGCAGAGCACTGGAGCCGATTGCTACGCGCAATCCTTTGCCGCCGGCCATCTGGTTCCCGGGAATCGAGCTGACACCATGGCCGACGGGATCGCGGTGCGACAGCCCGATCCGGAAGCACTGCGGATCATCCTTGGCGGCGCCGACCGAATCATCACCGTCACCGACCCGCAGATCGCGGCGGCGATCGCTGCCTATTGGACCGACACCCATAATCTGGTCGAGGGCGCGGGCGCGGCACCGTTGGCAGCCCTGGTTCAGGACGCTTCGGTGATGCGCGGCAAACGGGTGGCTCTGATCGCCAGCGGAGGCAATATTGATTTGGCGTTGTTCCGTTCCCGGGTGGTCTGAACGCAATGAAGCCGTGCCGGCATGGCGAAGCCCCCTGCCCCGATGCGTTAGGGATTGCCGTGACCCGACAGACCTGAAACCGGGTCAAATGTCGTGTTTCGTTACCTGAAAGCGCTCGTATTCATGCATGTTCACACTATGTTACGTCATGCCGGTGCAGCACGATCTAAGTAGATATCTGGTTGGATCATCGTCTGATCGTTAAGCTGGCTTCGGATATTTTTGTGGGAACCTGTCACATGACTCGCGCGCATTCCGTTATCGGGGTTGTTTCGGTTCTGGCGCTCAGCGCTTGCGCGGTCGCGCCGCCGCAGGGTCCCAGCGTCATGGCATTGCCGGCTCAAGGCAAAACCTTTGAGGCATTCCAGCAGGATGATGGAACCTGCCGCGGCTATGCATCGCAGCAAACCGGCGGAGCGTCGGCGGCACAGGCAGCCAACAACAGCGCCGTGGGCAGCGCCGTGCTCGGCACCGCCATTGGCGCCGGGGTTGGTGCGGCGCTTGGCTCTGTTGGCGGCGCGATGGGTGCCGGTGCCGCGATCGGCGGTGCAACGGGTCTGGTCGCCGGCAGCGCGATCGGAGCCGGCAATGCGCAGGCGGCAGGCGGCAACGTCCAGGCGCGCTACGACACCGCCTATACCCAATGCATGTATTCCCGTGGCAACACCGTTCAGAGCGCCCCGAGTGGTTATGCCGGCGGGTATCCGCCCGGATACTATCCGGGTCCCTATTACGGCCCGGGCTATTATGGCGGCCCCGCCGTGGTGGTTGGCGGCGGTTGGGGTTACGGCTGGCACGGCGGCTATGGGCGTCGCTGGTAGGCCGCACGCCGTCGTCGTCATTCCCAGGTGACAACACGCCCGGTTCGTATTGATTGAGCCGCCGGACGGACGCCAAACCTGGCGTTCGTTCGGCGGCTAAACTGCTTAATGCCAGCCGCCGTTGATCGAGGCGTACGGCTATTCCACATCCGCCATGGCCGTTCCCCGACTTGATCGGGGTATTGCCCAGGCCACCCGTGACTCGACGGTGCCGCAACAGGTGGGGCCCGGACAAGCCGGTCCATAACGATTATGTGCGAAACGCTTACAAGCCCACGCCCGAGCTGAAGATTCGGGCACAGGGCCTTGAAGGCGCTGCGTTCAGCCTTCCGGCGGTGCCACGGTAATCGGTATTTCACGCGCTTCCGGCTGGTCACCCAGACCTGGAGTCCGGTGATCGTTCCGTTGCTCGCCGTCGTCCTGGTCGCCCTGGCCGTCCTCGTTGCCCTGGAACCCATCGCCCTGCTGAAAGCCCCGGCGCTGGTTGCCCTGCGGGTGCTGCTGCTGCTGTTGCTGCGGGGCCTGACCGCCCTGGCCTTGCTGCTGCGCCTGGTTCATCGCGTTCAGGATACGGAAGTAATGTTCCGCGTGCTGGAAGAACGCCTCGGCTGTCACCCGGTCGCCACTGCTTGTCGCGTCGCGACCAAGCTGCAGGTATTTCTCAAACAACTGCTGGGCGGTGCCGCGGACGCGGATTTCCGGCCCGTTGCTGTCGAAAACATGGTTGCGATTCAGCGGAACGCCGCCGCCCGAGTGATGGCGAACCACCGGCCCACCGCCGCCGCCGCCGCCCGACCCACCACCGCCGCCACCGCCGCCTGAGCGATGGTTGCGACCACGCATGCGCTTCATGTTCATACTAATGCCGTCGTGCTTTCCCATTGTCGGTGGACCGTCAGGAATGTGGGGCACACACTAGGGGCGTTCCCGGGCTATTCCCTCGGCCAACCACGTTCCATCAGCTTTGATGATGGCACATGAAGGATTCCAAAAATGGACCTTCACGACCCGGGGCGCAGCCACGCAGCACCCCTGCCATCTTTTGATCGTACACGCCTCGAACGACCCTGCCAATCGGTTTTTTGTGCGATTCGGCCAGGTCAAGACAATCGCACGGGATATTTCGGCCAAATCGAGCCGAAGTGACGTCGCGAAACCCGCTTCCAGCGCCAGATCACCGACATGATGGGCCTGCCCCACGCCGAGTTCAAGGATTGCGGCTCCGGTTGGCTCCAGATGCCGCGATAACAGGGGCATGATCACCCGATAGGCATCGTAGCCGTCCCTGCCCCCATCAAGCGCCGTCCGCGGCTCGTGATCGGCGACCTCCGGCATCAGGGAGTCGATGTCGCCTGCCGGAATATAGGGCGGATTAGAGATAATCAGGTCGAAGCGCCCGCTCAGCGCCCGGGTCCAATCCCCCGCCATGAAAGCCGATCGGCCGGTTAGACCCAGCGTGGCGGCGTTGGATTTGGCCAGGGCAGCCGCGTCTGGCGAAAGGTCGAGACCAATCCCGAACGCGCCCGGAAATTCCGTCAACAGTGCCAACAGCAGGCAGCCGGTGCCGGTGCCGAGGTCGAGGATTCTACGCGGTGGCGGACGATTGGCGAAGCTTGCCAGGGCCGCCTCGATCAGCGTTTCCGAGTCGGGACGCGGGATCAGGGTGGCCGGGGAAACCCGGAAATCCAGACTCCAGAATTCGCGGTGGCCGACAATAAGGGCCAGTGGTTCGCGGGCAATCCGGCGGGTCAGCAACGCTTCGTATGCGACGGAGTCGATCAGGCGATCCGGGTCACGGATGAGATCCTCCCGCGTGAGGCCGAGCGCGAAGGCGAGCAGGATGCGCGCCTCCAGCCGCGGATTGTCCGCAATTCCGTCCAGGCGGGCCGCACCGTCGCGAATCGCCCGGGCGATTGTGGTGGAGGTCATGTCACGGTTGGCTGACAGTCGTGCCTGTCCGCCTTGATCGTGTCTGTCGCCTTCCGCCGTCATGGCCCGGCTTGTCCGGGCCACCTATCGCGGCACCGCCAGGGCACAGGTGGCCCGGACCAGCCGGGCCATGACGATGAGGGGGAGACGGTGTGCCCACCTGAAGCGATTATTCCCGGACGCCTCCCATCGCCCGCCCTCATTCCTCAGCGGCCAACCGAGCGGCCTGATCTTCAGCGGTCAGGGCATCGACAAATTCGTCGAGGTCGCCCTGCATCACCCGGTCGATCTTGTAGAGCGTCAGGTTGATCCGATGATCGGACACCCGGCCCTGCGGAAAATTGTAGGTGCGGATACGCTCACTGCGATCACCTGTCCCGACCTGGGACTTGCGGTCGGCCGACCGCGTGGCGGCGAGGCTGGACCGCTGCGCTTCATAGATGCGCGACCGCAGGATCTTCATCGCCTTGGCGCGGTTCTTATGCTGGCTGCGTTCTTCCTGCATCGCGACGATAGTGCCTGTCGGGATGTGGGTGATCCGCACCGCGCTTTCGGTCTTGTTGACGTGCTGGCCGCCGGCACCGGACGCGCGATAAACATCGATCTTCAGGTCGTCCTCGTTGATCTGGACATCGACTTCCTCGGCTTCCGGCAGCACGGCGACGGTGACGGTCGAGGTGTGGATACGCCCCTGACTTTCCGTGGCCGGCACACGTTGCACACGATGCACGCCGGATTCGTATTTCAAACGCGCGAACACGTTACGGCCGTTGACTTCGGCGGAGGCTTCCTTGATGCCGCCGAGACCGGTG
>Ga0316224_1002234_pt1 | contig 18500 bp, 16 predicted proteins | sample TBH18013metaG_FD_206254 | JGI IMG/M metagenome (GOLD analysis project Ga0316224, IMG submission 206254) | Freshwater microbial communities from Trout Bog Lake, Wisconsin, USA - TBH18013 | ecosystem: Environmental > Aquatic > Freshwater > Lake > Hypolimnion/Profundal zone | place: USA: Wisconsin... | reverse complement strand
AAGCACCATTTGTTTTTACCTGTGTTGGGCCTTGTAGCTATGAAAAAGCCGGGGGCAGGATGAAATGACATTAGTGCGGACAGAGGTAGGGGCGAAAAATTTTTCGCCCCTACTGCATAATCGTCATTTTTGCGTTATCAAAATAATTGCCCCTTACACCTTATATTTTATTGCGAAATATGCAGCATGAAAAGACCAAAGGGCTTGGCATTGTTTTTTGCAGGGTTGATTATGCAATCAATATCTGCCCAACAAACCTATCCCGATAACATTTATGCCGATACTGCCTTTGCCCCTTTTTACTATGGCGTAGCCAGCGGAGACCCTTTACAGGACCGGGTTATATTGTGGACCAAAATTGCCGGTAAGGATTCTTCAACATCACCCGTTATTTTACAATGGCAGGTGGCAACAGATAGCATCTTTAAAAATATTGTTAGCAGTGGCGAAACAACCTGTAGCGCTAAACACGATTTTACTGCCCATGTTGACGCCTCCGGATTACAAGAAGGACATCACTATTACTACCGGTTTAAAACGCCCGAAGGCAAGTATTCGCAAACGGGCCGGGCAGAAACATTATCGGGCGATTCGGCCAAGCATTTTAAACTGGCTTTGGTTTCGTGCAGTAGTATATGGTCGGGCTACTTTAATGCTTACAGAAAAATAGCTGAGCGGGACGATGTTGATTTTGTAATACACGTGGGCGATTACATTTACGATTTTGTAGACCAAAACGAGCAAGTAAGGGTGCCGGCACCTTTTCCCACAGAGCCATCGAACTTAACTGAATGGCGGGCAAGGCATACCTATTACTTATTAGATCCCGATTTGCGCACTGCCAGACAAAATAAAACCTGGATTGCAGAATGGGATAACCACGATACCCATTACAGGCACGGGCAATTAACCGGCATAGAGGGTGTGCAGGCCTTTTATGAATACCTGCCCATCAGAATACCTGACACCACCCAAATTGACCGGAGTTACCGTAGCTTTCATATTGGTAGCTTAGCTGATATAGACGTGGTTGATATGTACCTTTTTCGTGATCAGGGCGAGGAATACGCCCCCGGTAAAAAAACAATATTCGGCAATGTGCAGGATGCATGGTTTAAGCACGAACTTGTAAGCTCAAAAGCCACCTGGCATTTAATAGCTAACCAGGAAATGATGGGTAGCTGGTTAAGCCAGGGGGCACCCCGTTTTATACACTTGCCGGGCGATGGAAAATACTTTGACCCTAAAGGTTGGGATGGATATAATGAGGACCGCAACCGCCTATATCACTTTATTGACAGCAACCACATCAATAACTTTGTTGCACTGACAGGTGACATGCACATGTCGTTTGTAAATGACCTTACTACCGACCCGAAAAACAGTAAGGTTTACCATAAGCGCACCGGCAAAGGCGCGGTGGGTGTTGAGGTACTGGGCACCAGCATAAGCCGGGGAGGCATGGCTGAGCATCCGGAAATTCCACGGGCTTTTATCCCTCTTATTGAAAGTATCAGCCGCACCCTGAACCCGCAGGAGCGTTGGGTACACTTTTCAGAACATGGTTATGTTACGGTTGATGTTACCCCTGAACGTTGTGTGGCAGAGTTTTGGTATACGCCCATTTTATATAGGTCGGATACAGAAAAGTTTGCCAGGGGCTTTACAGTTAAGAACGGGGTTAACCATTGGGAGAGGAAGTCAAATAAAAATAGGAAAAGATCAACCCGCCTGAATTAACTGTCGAAGTTTTATTTAATTTAATAGTAATTATCAGCGTATTACTGATTAGTTCCACTCTAGGAACCTTAGCAAATAACCTTAACAATTGCTCATACGCCGCTTTTTTAGGAGCCGCAATTTCATTCTTTGAATAGTCGTACCCTTCGTCGCCCATCCATTTTAGAAGATCGCATTCATTTGTAGAGTAATAAAATGTGACTTTATATTTACCCCTTTTGGGGAAATTTCCCGGATATAATTTATCAAACGAATCCTTCAGAGGATCAAAGCTATCGCCTTGCATAACTTTAACAAAGTCGGTCAGCCTTATTGGATTGGTATTGCCACATAACTCCAAAGATTTGTGCTCCTGCAGCGAATCGGTCATGTTTTCAATTTTAAAATAAGCGTATGGATACCTAAGATTGAAAGTCGAACCATCTAAAGATTTTACCAGTTCGATCACTGAGTCTGTAGCATTTTTAATGTTTACTGATATTTTTGGAAGCTCGCCCAGACAATAGACGGTTTTTTCGCTTGTAAGCGTACAGAATATTTTACTTTTTTGACCCAAACTCGAAATTGGTGGAAATAATAGTATAAGTATTATACAGATGTTATGCATCATCACTTTTTGAGTTTTATACTTGCATTAAATTTAGGTCTTTAGTACTTCAATCTGTAATTCTTACTTTTACTGTTTAAATTTGGGCATGAAAATTTTCTTTTCTATTGCATTAATGTTGGGTATTGCCTGTAGCGTTTCGGCACAGCAAAGTAAAACAGTGCCCCTACCTATGCCCTATTATATCCGTATGATAGACTCCACCACTTCTATTGATGTGGTGTTTATGCTGGGGCAGGGTGGCAGCATATCGGTGGAGGGAAGAAATGCCAAACTGTTCAATTCATTTTTTGAGCGGGAGACTTGTCCTAAACTAAATACCCCGCAGGCAGGCACTATGATGTGGGAAATAAACGGCAAGGAGTTTCTTTCAGGCAGCTTCTACCTGGGCGATAGTACCGGCTGTTTGGTGATAAACAAAAACGGAAAAGAATACGTCAATGCAATTAATCCCCAGGGTACTAAATTTTTTAAATCTCAGGGCCGGAGGTAATAGTCCCGGCTCTTGATTCTTTTATCTATAAAACTGAAAGAAAAATGCCAAGCTTTGATGTAGTAAGTAAAGTAGACCCGCAGACGGTTGAAAATGCCATTAACGTAGCCAAAAAGGAAATTATTAACCGTTACGATTTTCACGGCTCAAAAAGCGAAATAGACTTTAATAAAAAAGACCTGACTCTGCTTTTAACAACCGAAAATGAAATGCGGATAAAGGCCATGATTGATATTATTATTAACCGTGGTTTAAAGCAGGGCATAGATGCCCGCAGTTATGACCTTACCGAGGAGTTTTATGCTTCGGGTGCTATGGTAAAACAAAACATTAAACTGCGCAACGGCCTCGATAAAGAAACCATGAAAAAGATAGTGAAGGCCATTAAAGATTCGGGGTTAAAAGTACAGGCCTCGCAAATGGATAATATTGTGCGGGTTACAGGTAAAAAAATTGACGACCTGCAAGGAGTAATGGCTATTTTACGGGGCGGCGATTTTGGCTTTCCCCTGCAGTTTGATAATATGAAATCGTAGAGAAATTATTTTACCAACCGGGCGCCAAACGCCGTAAAGCATACATAAAAAGAAAGACTATGGGATTTTTAGACCAGATGAAACAGTTGATGGAGATTAAGCAGAAGATGGAGGAAACCAAGAAACGCCTGGAGGCGATTGATGTGGTAGCCGAAAACGACTATGTAAAAGTAACGGCCAATGGCAACCGTAAAATAAAAGACATCAGTATTTTAAAAACTGACGATAAGGCCTTGCTGGAAGGAAAACTGCAAAGCGCAGTTAACGAGGCCCTTGAAAAAGCCGATGGTATAATGCAGAGCGAAATGCTTGGCGCCACCAAAGGCATGATGCCGGATATGCCGGGTTTGGGTTAATTTTGAAACCAGCTTAAAGGCATAGCAACAAAAACATGAACACAAAAATCATCGACCTGACCAATATCGGCTTATTACTGCTAGCATGCGCATTGGCTTATGTTATCCCCTTTGAGCTGTTTCTTTTTTCGTATGCTGTGCTGGGGCCTTTGCATTATCTTACAGAAATAAGCTGGCTTAAAAAACGCGATTGCTTTACCACCGGCAAACGCGACTATGTGTTTCTTGTTCTACCCTGCATTGTTTTAACCATTATTGTTTTGGTAAGCACCTACGGGCAGGCACCTATAGTAAGACATATTTACGCAGCCTTTTATTCGGCCTTTGGAGACCGGTTCTTTAACTTTTCGAACGTTATGATTTTTGTGGCTTTTTTCTCAGCACTGGCATTTGTAATGTTTAAAGACTGGGTTTATAAGTTCGTTTTCATTCTTACATCTCTTTTAGTAGGTATAATAGTTCAAAATTCCGAACCATTCCTTCTTTTTTTCGCCATTTTTCTACCTACGCTGATACACGTTTTTGTATTTACCGGGTTATTTATGCTGTCGGGTGCGCTAAAAAACCGCAGCGCTACCGGCATTGCATCTATTGTAGTGTTTATATTTTGCGGGGCAATATTCTTTATCTGGAGACCTGTATTTAATTTTTACAGCATTACAGACTACGCTCAAAAGGCTGTTATTCTGGATGGCCGGGGTTTTGTAAATCTCAATGTGGCCTTTATTAACTTTTTCAAAATGGGAAAAGTAAGTATGGAGCTGCTATTTCAAAGCCCGGTAGGATTAAGTGTTGGCAGGTTTGTAGCATTTGCTTACACCTACCATTACCTTAACTGGTTTTCAAAAACAGAGGTTATTAAATGGCATAAGGTGCCGGCCAAATGGCTGGCTGCGGTTATAGCGCTCTGGATATTTTCAGTAATGCTTTACGTATATGATTATAAAACAGGTTTAATGGCTTTATACTTTTTAAGTATGCTACATGTTTTTCTGGAGTTTCCATTAAACTATCGTTCTGTTATGGGCATTTGGGAGGAAACATCTACTATTTTGGGCTTCAGGAAGCCCGTTGTTGTTAAAAACAAAGTTTCCATAGTCGGAGCCCGAAAAAAATAAGCCGTTTTCTTGTCTGGATTTATCCTTTCGTTAACTTCATGCAAAACTAAGGTTAATGAAACGTTATGCCCTGTTGTTTCCATGCTTGTTTCTGGCGGTTTTTTCATGTAAAAAAGATAAGCCCTTTACCCAAAGCGCAAACGCTACTTATAGCAACGGTCCGGTTGATAGCCTGAAGATCAATCAGATCTCTATCCTGGCCAGCCACAATAGTTATCACCTTAAAACCGATTCGGTGGTATTTGCATTTCTGCTGCATGTTGACTCCAGCGGAATTTTAGGTTCGGGTCTTGATCCCCGAGAGTTAGATTATATTCATTTGCCTTTAACCCAACAACTTGTCAATTACAAAATAAGGGGCCTTGAACTGGACGTTTGGAATGACCCCACCGGTGGCCATTATTATTACCGGGGCATGTATTCATTAATGGGCCTGCCATCAGCCTCGGGAATAGACATTTTAAATATGCCGGGATTTAAGATCATGCATATTCCGGATATTGATTTCAACCCTACTAATTACACTTTTGTTGACGCGCTGACCGAAATTAAAACCTGGAGTGATGCGCACCCAAACCACCTGCCCTTATTTATAAATATAGAAACCGAAGTATCGGCCCCCGGCGACATGTACGCTCTCTCAAACTTTGTACATGCAGTGCCGTTTGATGCCACTGCTGCCAACGAACTTGACCTTGAAATTAAATCAGTATTCGGCGCTGATTTAAACAGCATTATAACCCCCGATATGGTGCGCGGCAATTACCCAACTTTAGAGCAGGCCGTCTTAGCCGGCAACTGGCCAACCCTGGGTGCTGCACGCGGAAAGATCATGTTTATTACCGACCCCGATGGAACATCAGGCGATGTATATATATCAGGCCATCCGTCATTACAGGGCCGGGCGGCATTTGTTTACGTCAACCCCGGAACACCCGAGGCGGCATTTGTAAAATTAAACGACCCCGTTGGCGGTTTTACGCAAATTCAACAGGCGGTTAAGCAGGGATATATAGTTCGCACTATGAGCGACGATGCTACCCTTGAAGCACGCTCAGGCGACTACACGAATCAGAATGCTGCATTTGCCAGTTATGCTCAGATTGTTTCAACCGATTATTACAAGCCCGACTACCGCGCCGGTACACCGGGCTGGTCCAATTATCATACTGTATTGCCAGGCGGCGGACCCGGACGTGTAGATTCTATTTCTGCACCAACGCAATTAGGCCTTGGAGTGTTGAGAGAATAATAACCTTTTCGTAACATTAAATCCTCCATTTTTGGACAGCCATGGCCGAGACGAAGAGAAAAGTAAAAGTGGTGGTTATCAGTGATGTTCATCTCGGGTTTATTGGTTGTAAGGCCAAAGAACTGAACAAGTATTTGAAGTCAGTTGAGCCCGAAATTCTGGTCATCAACGGCGACTTGATTGATATATGGCAATTCAGGTCATACTATTTTCCAAAGTCGCATACCAGAGTTTTACAGCGCATTTTCAAGTTTGTTTCAGATGGGGTTAAAGTGTATTATTTAACCGGAAACCATGATGAACTGCTGCGGCGCTATTCGGGCCTTAACCTGGGTAACCTGGAGCTGGAAGATAAACTGGTGCTTGATCTGGATGGCAAACTGAACTGGTTTTTCCATGGCGACATTTTTGATGTTACCATGCGCGGTTCGCGGTGGTTGGCAAAATTAGGTACCACAGGTTATGAATTGCTGATATTGATAAATAAGCTGGTCAATTTTTTTCTGGAGCTTTTTGGCAAGGAAAAAAGTGTGTTTTCGCAACAGGTAAAAGCAGCTACCAAGCGTAGTATTAAAAAGTTCAGCGATTACGAAATGACCGCGGCAGAAATTGCAGTAGACAATGGTTATGATTTTGTAATTAACGGACATGTTCATATACCGGTTATTAAAGAGATAAAGACCGATAAAGGGATAGTTACTTATTTAAACAGCGGAGACTGGGTAGAGAATATGACCGCCCTTGAATATAACGAAGGAGTATGGAAACTGGTATGGTTTAAAGACCTGAAGTTTTCGGAAGACTGGTTGAGTGTTGAGCCGGAAGATTTACCGTGAAATTTTCGCTGATATATTTCGGCTTATTTGATGCGTGTTTGTTGGGTAGATTAAAGAGGAATTTTATTTTTGAAGAAGCACGATATAACCTGCAACCTAAAAATCCAGCATACTAAAACCCAAACCTTTATTGCATGAGAAAACTCTTTACGCTACTAGCCGTATTCGTTGTTACTTCAAATTTAATTTTGGCTCAAACCGCAAGGATTTCAGGAACCGTTCTGGACGCCGATAACAAAGAGCCTTTAGGCGGGGTAATTGTACGTTACGATAAAACAAAAGGTGTAGTAACTAGCGAAGCCGGAAAATACGAGATAAATATCCCCTTGGGAGAACATGAGCTGATCATGAGTACCGATGGTTACAAAAATGACAAAAGGACTTTTTCTGTTACACATGATACTGTTATAGATGTGTTCATGCGTCCATCGGCATTACAGCTTAACCAGGTAGAATCGGTAAGCCAATACCGTAAAAATTCAGCAAAAGAAACTGTTTCAACCGAAGTTATTACTGCTGACCAAATTCATAATACCAATTCAACTGACCTGGGCGACGTAGTTTCAAGAGTGCCCGGTGTTTTGGTTCAAGATGGGCAAATTTCTATTCGTGGAGGAAGTCCTTATTCGTATGGTGTAGGTTCGCGAACTGCCGTAATGCAGGATGGGATGCCTTTGATGAGCGCCGATTTGGGCCAGGGCCAGGTTCAAATGGCTAACTTATCAGATGTAAAGCAGGTAGAAATCATTAAAGGCGCATCATCGGTAGTTTATGGCTCATCAGCCTTGGATGGAGTTGTAAATCTTATTACTTCGTGGCCAACCGACCCCGAGCCGCAAAACGAAATATCCGTCAGCAATACCATTTACGATAAACCTAAACTTGCCTATCAGAAGTGGTCTGATGCGCCTCCTTTCGGCAGCAACATCAACTTCATGCATTCTGAACAGATAAAACACCTTCAGCTGGTTATAGCGGGCAACATGTTCTATAACAGCGGCTACCTTTCACAAAACAGCGATTTCCGGGTTCAGGGTTTCTGGAAGTTAAGGTATCTGCACCCTAAAATTGAAGGCTTAAATTTTGGCGTGAACGGTTCTATGCAGTTTGAGCGCGAACAAACCTTCTTCATATCTAAAGATCTGGATAGTAACGCCTATGTATCAGGCGACGGCTCCAATGATAAATACCTTCGTACTAACATAGATCCCTTTTTGAGCTATCAAAACTCTAAAGGGCATCGGTTCACCTTTAATTCGCGCTATATGGACTTGTTCCGCGATGGCGGAAGTAAACCTGCAAACGCTGTTTCAAACGAATTCATCGTGTTTGACCAATACCAGTATAGATGGAAGAATATGCTTGTTATTTCAGCAGGTGTTCCCTTTAACGTTGCCTCGTCACGCAGTAACCTTTATTCAGGGCAGGATTTTTCATTCAATGCCGCTGTATATACACAAGCAGAGTTTGACTATAAATTCCTTTCGCTGCAAGCGGGAGTGCGCTATGAAGCGGCCGGTGTTGATACCGTAACCGTAAAAAACCAACCACCCATTTTTCGCATGGGCATTAACCTACAGGCCGCTAAAGCAACTTTTTTCAGAGCTTCATGGGGGCAGGGCTTTCGTATTCCCAGTATCGGCGAAAAATATATTGCGCAGCAATTTACAGGCAGCCTTTATATAATACCCAATGATACCCTTAAAACAGAAAACAGCTGGAACCTTGAATTTGGAATTAAACAAGGATTTAAGATCAAAAACTGGGTTGGGTATTTTGATGCCTGTATTTTTTGGGAACAACAGACAAATTATATACAATACACTGTGGGTATATACGAGAATAAATACAGTAACGGAACCAAAATTTTCCCCGATAGCGATGAGTTGTCAGTAGAGCCAGGGCATGTTTTGGGGCTTAAACCCTTTAATATTCAAAGCACCAGGGTTGCAGGATATGAAATAAGCCTGGCGGGCCAGGGTAATATGGGCCCATTAGGAGTACGACTGCTGGCAGGTTATACCTATACCTACCCGGGCGAGCAGACGCCTGGACAAAGCTATCCTATTGATCAGTTTTTAAAAGACGTATTTACATACAATTTTAAGCGGGTACCATCAGCATTTGCAGCCACAAACCTGGAAACCGGAGCCATCAGGCATTTGGTGCGTGGAGATGCTGAATTCAGTATCTGGAAAGTGTATTGGGGAATTACCGTATCATACGGAAGCACGCCGGAAAGTATACCTCCTTTGTTCGAGGCCGCATCTATCTTCCTTTTCAATAATGAAAATGCGCTCAGCACGTATTACAACGAACACTTACACGGTGATGTTGTAATAGATTTAAGGGCGGGTATTAAACTAAACGACAAGATAAAGCTTGGCTTTATTGTCAAAAATGTGGCCAATACTTTTTATGAGTTAAGACCCGGAATGGCCGAGCCCAACAGAAACTATACTTTGCAGTTTACCTATAACTTTGGCCGTACCAACACCAAGCCAAAAACAAATTGATTTTAATTGTTTAAAACAAAGCCCCGGCCTTTTGATGCGAATTGCCGGGGTTTTGTTTTAATAAAAGCCTTGCTTACTTGCCTGACGCGGCTGTATTTAAGAACTTTTAGTAATAAACTGTGTCGCTTCAGGTAATCAGCCCCGCCATTCACCGTTAATTTTTCGAACCTTTGCTGCAATGCCTGAGTGTATATTAATCAGGGCGGCCACGGGTTAAAATGGCCATTCCTAAATAACGGTTCGTTAAATAGAAACTATTATTGTAAAGGGCTTGTTAAACAAATGTCAGTTTCCGCCGTCTGAACTGAGTTATAGCCCGGCCCGGGTTTTTAGTATTGATAAAACGTATTGAGTTGCAGTGTAAACATTTAAAAATTTCGGGGCTCATCATCATCTGCATTTTGGTTGCACAAATAGCTTATGCCCAAGGGGCCCAAAAGCCAAACCCCGACCCTCCTGTCGACTCATTGAAAAAAGAAAAGAATTACGACAACAACCAGATGGACGTATTTGATGTGTTGTCATGGCTTTTTAAGCACCCAAAATGGCTTAAACGCAGAAAAGATGATTCTCCCGGGCCATTTATAGTTGTTATTCCTTACCCTAGCTATACCATCGCAACGGGAGTTGAAGGTGTAGCTCCAATTAATATATCATTTTACACCAACCCCAAAGAACGAACCCAGCTTTCGTTTTTTAATAACAACTTTCAGTATACACAGTTTAAGCAGATTATTGCCCTATCTGTCTCTAACGTTTATTTCGGGCACGATAAATGGGAATTGATCGGCGATTACAGGTTTTATAATTTTCCCACCTATACCTACGGATTGGGCAGCGAAACCTCATTGCTGAATGAAGATGGTATCAGTTATAACCAGGTACGTTTTTATCAGCTCGTTATGCGGCAGGTAGTGCCAAATGTGTCGGTTGGCCTGGGATATCACTACGACTATCATTACGGCATTACCGATTTTAATGCGCAAAATGGCATTGTCACCGATTTTCAAACTTATGGATTCCACACCCGCAGCACGTCATCGGGAGCGTCAATCAATTTATTGTTCGATACCCGTGACAATTCAAATACACCGTTAACAGGCATTTATTTCAATGCTCAGTTCAGGGCTAACTTAACTGCGTTTGGCAGCAACAGTAATTACAACTCGCTGACTGTTGAGTGCCGAAAATATTTCAGGTTGCCCACTAAATGGTATACTGAGTTAGCGCTTTGGGGTTATATGTGGCTTACCACCAACGGCAATCCTCCCTATCTTGATTTACCCACCACAGCCGGAGATATGTATAACAATACCGGACGCGGTTATGCATTAGGCCGGTTCAGGGGAAAGAATATGCTATATTTTGAATCAGAATTCCGTTTTTCAATATTACGCAGTGGCTTGTTAGGTGGTGTAGTGTTTGCAAACGTACAATCTCTTTCAGAATACCCCAGCAACAGCTTTGCTGCTTTTCAGCCAGGGGTGGGCATAGGTTTGCGGCTTAAATTGAATAAGAAAATAAAAACCAGCTCTGCGATTGACTATGGTTTCGGCACGGGTGGCTCCAGGGGCTTTGCATTTAACCTGAACGAGGTTTATTAAAGCAATAAAGGCTCGCCTACACCAATCATATTCAGCTCGCCCTTAATCTCGTTTTCGGCTTCCAATGCTTTTAAAATACGGTAAGGCTCGCCCAATGGTTCATCAGCCAAATCAAAAGTGCCATAATGCATGGGCACAAATCTCTTCGCCTTCAGATCGTGAAATGCCTGTAGTGCTGCATGCGGGCCGGTATGTACATCCTTCATCATAAACAAGGGGTAATAAGCTCCTACACCTATCATGGCAATATCAATATCAGGAAACAACTCGCCAGCCTGCTTTGGATAACCACAGGCACCTGAGTCTCCGCCAAAATAAATTTTGGCAGATCCGGCCTCAATCATAAATGCACCCCAGAGGGTTTCATTAATATCCCAAAGGTAGCGGTTGCTCCAATGTTGGGTGGGTAAGAAGGTGATCTTTAAATTTTTGACAGGCAGGTTGTATTGCTGATACCAGCCCGCCTCCTGGTATTTTAAGCCCGGTATCCAGCTGGCAACCAGCTTACCTGTATTAAGGGTAGTTAAGACTGTGTAGTTATTCTTCTCAGCCAGTTTTTTCAAAGTAAAATAATCGCAGTGATCTCGATGTGCGTGCGATAAAAGCACATAATCAATATCTGTAAAGTCATCAATGGCACAAGGCATATCACTATATCGCCTTACTACCCCTGATATGCGGCCAAACAAAGGATCAATTAATATGCGTATACCTCCCAGTTGCAAAAAGTAACTGGCGTGTCCAAGCCATACCAGTTTATCTTCTTTTCCTTTTAAAAAATCAGTGCTCTTATTTACATGCAGCCGCCATTTATCCTGCTTCTTTTCGTTTCGTTTATCATTTCGGGTAAACTGCCATTTAAGGAACCGCGAAAAGGTTCCGGTAAATCGTGTGTTAGGATCAATGAATCTGCCCTTCGATACCGGATTACCTTTCCAGCCAGGTAGGATAGTTACCAGTTCCTGATTTTTAGCATAAGTTATGTCAGCCATGGCTCAAAGAAAATTACTTTTGTTGTTTAAGACGCAACCCCCATGATAAATATTTTAAACCGCAGCCTTGTTATAGCACTGTTACTATCAGTTACCGCGTTTTCGTATGCCCAAAAAGTAACTTATGACGACTGGAAGAACCTGACTACCTCGGGCAAGTTACCGGCTGAGTGCAAGCTTCAGCGCAGCAACAATAACCTGGACCTGGTTAAATTCAAAGGTCGCTATTACCTGGCTTTCAGAACGGCCCCTACCCACTTTGCATCCAAAAAGTCGGTAATGTATATAGTAAGTTCCGTTGACCTGGATACCTGGAAATATGAAACAGAAATTGCCCCACAGCGCGATTTGCGCGAGCCTAAGTTTGCCGTTTATCATGATACGCTGAACTTGTACTACTTTACCGCCGGCACCAGTCTTTTCAGCTTCGACCCTCAGCAACTTTTGGTTTGCCGCACTGGCGGCAACGGTTGGACCAAGCCTGAAAGTGTAAATTTAGATGGCTTTGTGCCATGGAGAGTAAGGGAGAGAAAAGATACCCTTTATCTATCGGCCTATTATGGCAAAAACCTTTACAACAATAAGCATCAAAGCAACCTGCGCTTATTTTACAGCACCGATGCAATGACGTGGAAACCCATTTCAAGCGACCCGCAGGTAGATATTTTATCGGCCGAAGAAGGTGAGTTTATTTTTGATAAGAGCGGCAAACTGTATGCTACCGTCAGGCTTGAAGGCACCGGTGCGCTGGTATGTTCGGCTGACGCATCAAGTTTATATAACTGGAAGAAGGTGCGCATCAAATCCAAATTCGATAGCGCATTATTGTTTGCGCATAATGACGAAATATATCTTGTTTCAAGACGCAACCTGGATGGCGATATTGATAAGGTAAAAAACCGTACCAACGAAAAACAAGGGCGCGCCCGCAATCTGATACGCTATTCTATAACCCGCAAGGTTACTTCGCTGTACAAGCTCAATAAGCAGGATCTTACCATGAGCCTTGTAACTGATTTCCCCAGCACCGGCGACAATGCATTTGCCGGCATATCGAAGCTGGATGATAATAACTATGTGCTGATGAATTACAGCAGCGATATACATGGCAAAAAGAAGAACTGGATAAGAGGACAGCTGGGAAAAACCTATTTATACTGGACCAAACTTCATTTCGGCGAGTAGAACATTTTTGGATTTACAGTTAAAAGCCCATTTCGGCCAGCTTTTTAATAGCGCGCTCCTTATATGAGCCATTCGTGTTGGTGAGGTCCTGCAATAACGGCTTGGCAGCCTCTGAGTGGCCTTTTTTGATCAGGATATTGGCCTTATACCATTTAGAGCCTTCAATGTATTTGTTGCCCTTTTTAAGCAGTTTGTCGAAGTTGCTTTCGCTCTTGGCCGTTTTACCATTGATGTAATCGCTGATGCCGCCAAAATACAGAGCATCGGCATTGTCCGGTTCGCTTTTAAGTATCTTATCAAAATCATCGGCTGCGGTGCTGTAGTCTCCGGCGTTAAAACTCTTCATGGCATCATCCTGCAGGGCACCTGCATCCCTGCTATCGGCTTTAATTGGTGCTGTAGTTTTATTTGCTGCAACACTCATCCTTTTGGCCGTGTCCGTTTTGCTCTTATTTAGCGCCGTTTCGGAGGCCTTGGGGCTGACTGTTCCGGCAGTCTGTAGCTTATCTGGTTGATTTACTTTCGTATCCGGCACCGTTACGGCGTTATTATCCTTACCGTTTTTTGCTTCAACAGGCACCGGCTTGTTTTGAGCAGCGTTACCGCTAACAGTAATCGCTGCGGTATCTGCAGATGACCGCATACTTACCAGCGAATCGCTCATCGCTTTTGGTTTTTCCGTAACAGCCGCGGTGTCTTTCGATTGTGTAACGGCTGCGGCGGCGTTTTCTTTATTGCCGTTTACGGCCAGATTATTATCCTTTTTATTCAAAAAGTTAACCATTACAAAGCCTATTCCTATCAGCAAGCCCAATACTACCGCTGCCCAGGCGTAGCTTACCCAATGCATCTTTAATCCTTTACTTTCTTTTAACCCGCTGCGTTCGCGTACTTTTTTGTTAAGCGAAGAAATAGCCCCCTGCACTGCCGCCTGGTTCAGCGAACTTTGCAGACCCTCCAGTGCGTCCCGGGCAAAAGGATCTTCCTGCAACAGCTTTTCCAGTTGTTGCTTTTCTTCGGGGCCCAGTTTGTTCTGAAGGTAAGCAATAAGCGCCTCTTCAGTAACTACACCCTGCTCAGAAAGTATCACCTTGTCCTTTTTGGGCGCGCTCATTTTTTGCAGTTATATAGTTTTTCAAATTTCTTTTTCCGTTTTGTATAAAGCTCTTCACCTCGTTCAGGTTATACCCTGTTATCAATGATATCTCTGCATAGCTGCTTTGTTTCAGGTAGAACAATTCAATGCATATCCGTTGTTCCTCCTTCAGGTCATCTATACCCTCCTTCAGGTGTTCCAGCACAAATTCTTTTTCCTGCGCCTCGAGTAGATGTTGCTCTTCAGTATTTTCCACAACACCTTCGGCCTCCTTCTTCAGGTCTGCCATTCTCTTCTCCTCCTGCGAGCCTTTTCTGAAAAGCATCATGCAGTGGTTTTTAACCACCGTGTGCAACCAGGGTTTAAAAGCAGTAATGTGGTGTTTCTTCAGTTCGCTTATCAGCTTCTCAAATATCTGCATGGTGGCATCTTCCGAGGCAGCTTCGTTTTTAAAATACTTCATGCAAACACCAAATACCAGGTGGGTATAGCGCTGATACAATTCTCCTATATAAACCGTTTCGTGCGAGTTGCGGTAACGTTCAACCAGTTCTTCATCAGTAAGAATGCTATAGTCTTCTCCTTTAGCCAATTGCGAACTTGTTTTGCCTCTACTAAAATAGGAATAACAACACCATTATTCATATAATTTCAACACCGAACGCATGTTAAGTTTAGTAAATAGGGCAGGGGCTGCATCCCGCGGATAACCGGTAACAAGGCGGATATTAAGCCGTTAAAGAATTGCTTAAACCATCACTCGCAAACCCACGTGCGTACTTTTTTTACCTTTACAGCCCTTTAATTTTAAAAATCTGTGCATGTTGTATCGTTTTGTAATCCTTGCTGCTTTCCTGATATCTGTTTCTTCTTGCTCAACAAGTAAAAAAGCCAGCCGTTCGGCCAGGCTTGAAGAGAACCTGGATACCTTAGAAGTTACCGTATCCCGTGAGAACCCATACCGAGGCTCCGCCACTAAATTTTTTGACCTGATACACACCAAACTGGAAGTAAAGTTCGACTACACGAAACAATATTTATACGGCAAAGCTACCATTACGCTAAAGCCCCACTTTTATCCGCAAAACGAGTTGGTTTTAGATGCCAAACAGTTCGACATACATCAAATAAGCCTGGTAACCGGCGAAGGCACCAGCGAAGCCCTGAATTTTACCTACGATTCTCTTCAACTCAAAATCAACCTGGGCCGCACATTTAACCGCGACCAAACCTTTAAAATATACATCGATTACACCGCTAAGCCTAATGAACGTAAAAGCGGGGGTAGCGCCGCCATTAACGAGGATAAAGGGCTTTACTTCATTAACCCCCTCGGCACCGATTCTGCCAAACCCACTCAAATATGGACCCAGGGCGAAACAGAATCAAACTCATGCTGGTTTCCTACTATTGATAAGCCAAACCAAAAGTGCACCGATGAGATATACATTACCCACCTTAAAAAGTATGTAAGTCTTAGCAACGGGGTGTTGGTTTCCTCTACAAATGTGAATGATAGCCTGGTAACCGATTACTGGAAAATGGACCTGCCACATGCGCCATACCTTTTTATGATGGCTGTTGGTGACTTTAAGATCGTACAGGACCGCTGGAGAGATATACCGGTTAACTATTACGTTGAGAAAGAATACGCCCCTTATGCCAAGCAGATATTCGGCAACACACCGCAAATGATCGAGTTTTTCAGTCAGAAACTGGGCTTCGATTTTCCTTGGCCAAAATACTCGCAGGTGGTTGTGCGCGATTATGTAAGCGGAGCCATGGAGAATACTTCGGCTACGCTGCATGGCGAATATTTGCAACGCACTCCGCGCGAATTACTGGATGAAACCCATGAAGATGTGATAAGCCATGAGCTGTTCCACCAATGGTTTGGCGACCTGGTAACTACTGAAAGCTGGAGCAACATACCCCTTAACGAAAGTTTTGCTACCTACGGCGAGTACCTGTGGAATGAAAACAAATACGGCCGCGAATTTGCCGACTATAAATTCAGAGACGATTACCGCCAGTATATAAACGAAGCAAAAAGCAAAAACGTTAACCTGATCCGCTTTCATTATGATGACAGGGAAGATATGTTCGATAGCCATAGTTATGCCAAAGGCGGGCAGGTGCTGCACTACCTGCGCAAAGTGGTGGGCGATGATGCCTTCTTCAAGTCGCTGGAGCTGTATCTTAAAACCAATCAGTTTAAATCGGTTGAAATAGAGAATCTGCGCCTGGCTTTTGAAGAAATTACCGGTAAGGATATGCACTGGTTTTTTGACGAATGGTTTCTTAACTCCGGCCATCCGGTTTTAGATGTACATTACAGCTATGACCGCGACAGCATATTTATAACGGTTGAGCAAAAACACAATACGGATAATGAGTTAACCTACCAGCTTCCGTTTAAGGTTGGCGTTTGGCAAGGCAAGAGTTTTACCGACCAAGAGTTTACGCTTAAAAGAAAGTCGCAAACCTTTGCCATTGCTGCAGCGGCCAAACCTGATTTAGTAGACTTTGACCCCGAGAGAGCCGTATTGTGCGAAAGAAAGGACAATAAGACCACAGCAAACTATATTTACGAATACCACAATGCCCCTTACTTTTCCGAAAAACTGGAAGCATTGAGAAACCTTGCTGATGTACAAAAAGATAGTGCAGCGGCAAAGCAGGTGCTTACCGAGGCACTGAACGATAATTTCTTTTACCTGCGCCAGCTGGCGATTATGCGCATTGATGCAGGCAAAGACACTGCCATCTGGGCCACCATTGAGCATATGGCAAAAAACGATAAAGAAAGCTCGGTACGCAAAGAAGCTATGGATAAACTGAGTAAGGCAAAAGACCCGTCAAAATACACCGCCTTATTTGAAGCAGCAGTAGGAGATAGCTCGTATGAGGTATCAGCCGCAGCCCTGAAGGCCCTGGCTGATGCCAATTCGAAAAAAGCCATGGATATAGCCAGGCAAATGGAAGGCATTAAAAACAATGAGATGGTTAACGCAGTGGCTGATGTATACGCCAAAGAGGGCGATGTTACTTATCAGGACTTCTTCGAAAAGAAGTTGAAGACCGCCAGCGGCTTTGGCAAATATACCCTGCTTTATTATTACGCCAATTTTTTAACCCGTATGGAAAAACCTGTGGTAATGAGTGGTATTAACACCATTGAACAACAAGGCATGACCACCGACAATCATTTTATTACCAGCGCAGCCAAGGGAGCACTGAAGCGGATATCAAAAGATTTTGATGATAAAAAGAAGGAAGCCAAAACGGCAATGGGCACCGAGCAAAGCAAAACAGAAAAAATAACGCTGCAGGAAAAGATCAACGATTACGAATTGATCATGGACAGCGTTGAAGATGCTTTAAACCGGTTGAATAAAAAGGGCGACGCTAAAAAGAATTAAACCCTTTGTCTACTTTTTAACCGCCGGCAAATTAATGGCCGGAAAAATGCGCTGCGCACCCTCTTTGGTAACCAATTTTAAGCGGTATTGCACGTCGTTTGCACCGGCATAAGCATAGGTGTCTTTCTTTACCATGTGCCTGCCCTTGGTTTTCAATTCATCGTACGAGATATACTTGCACTGGCTGAATTCGCCGTTAAACTCAGCTTTTCTTTCAATAGATACATAGTCAAAAACCAGCGAATCATTAAAGGTAAGCGATATAACTACCTCGTTATTAATGCGGGCAACCTGCATAATAAATTCGCTATCCACCGGTACAAAAGTTAATGATTCTGCTTGCGGTGCCGGTTCTGTTTGAGCCTTTACCGTTATGGCACAAAATAATAGTGCCAGCCAGATGAATGATGTTTTCAGGATGTTAACTGTTTTGCGTTCCATGTGCAGGGCAGAGAAGAATGGTATTTTGGGTTTGGGTTTTGCATCCATTTATTTAAACCGGAGGGAATACTTTTAAAGCGCACAAATTTAATGCAGTTTTGAAATAATAAAGAAGCAAATGTATTTGACCTTGGTCATGCAGCCTGCAAAGCCAATGGTTTATATTTGTAGTATGAAAGAACTCCTCTTACTACACGGCGCTTTAGGCTCAAAAGAGCAATATACTGCCCTGCAGGAAAATCTGGATGGAAAATTTAAAGTGCATACCCTCAACTTTTCAGGACATGGCAGAAGGGCTTCCCATCA
>Ga0316224_1002233_pt1 | contig 18502 bp, 19 predicted proteins | sample TBH18013metaG_FD_206254 | JGI IMG/M metagenome (GOLD analysis project Ga0316224, IMG submission 206254) | Freshwater microbial communities from Trout Bog Lake, Wisconsin, USA - TBH18013 | ecosystem: Environmental > Aquatic > Freshwater > Lake > Hypolimnion/Profundal zone | place: USA: Wisconsin... | reverse complement strand
TTTCTCCTCCATCCAAATCATGGTCAAGTTGGCGATTAATGTGAGCCTGCCAAATAGGTGGTTTTAATGTTGGTGCCTCGTCGGTTGTGAGGCCTTGAAGCGCTCCAAAATGCCGTTCTCTGAGCGCATCGATTTGAATTGCTGGCCGAGCAAAGCATTGCTCGATAGCATTCGCAGTTTCAATGGCGCGCTTTAGCGTACTGGTGTAAAGCACATCAAATTGTAAATTTGACTTTTTTAATGCTTGAGCCATTTGAGCCGCTTGTATCTTGCCTTGGTCATTTAGGGAAATATCGGTATGACCTTGGAGGCGTCGCTCGGCATTCCATGCGGTTTCTCCATGACGAATAAGGCAGAAGCGTGTTTTAAGCATTCGACAATGATAAAGCGTGAATCCATCGGCTTGCCGGGCTTTGTGGATTTATCTGGCTGGTATACAGAATGGTAATTGTGAAAAAGATGACCACAATGTTACGATGGGGCTCATTTGAATCGATTTGAAAGTCGCTATGAATAAATACCTCTACCCTCTACTTTTTTCTGCTTTGAGTCTCATGGCTTGTGCAGCGGTATATACGGATGCTTCAGACTCGAATCATGTCACTTATTTAAATAGTAGTGATGAGTCCCTGGCTCAGTTAACTCAGAAGGCTCAGGAATATTGTTCGCAATACGGTAAAGTGGCAAGTTTTCGAAAAACTGACAGTGCTTTAGTTGCCGTATTTGATTGCAGTTACCCCAAAGCGCAAAAGAATTAACCGGCCAGATCTGATTGATAGATTAAGCCAGCATGCTCCCTGAGGGCATGAAACTGTATCGATTCCCAGCGCTGTTGAGCTACATCCAACTCAGATTTATGAGATGCAAGAAATACCGATGCACCGACTACATCTTCTGCCATACGGTGAATATTTTCTTGAATAAATTTTTTGAGAGCTACGGGATCCTCTGAGCTAACCCAGCGAGCGAGGCTGTAGCGCGCTGGTAATAATCGTACTTCGGCGCCGTATTCTGTTTGCAAGCGGTGGCTAACAACTTCAAACTGTAGTTGCCCGAATGCGCCTAGAAGCATAGTGCCCCCAGTCATTGGTCGGAATACCTGAATGGCGCCCTCTTCTCCTAATTGCATCAGACCTGTGCGCAATTGTTTTGATCGGAGCGGGTCTGCAGACTCGACCATGCGGAAAATTTCTGGGGCAAAAAAAGGCAGGCCAGTAAATTGCAACTGCTCGCCTTCTGTCAGCGTATCCCCTAGTCGCAATAGGCCGTGGTTAGGTAGCCCAATGATGTCGCCGGGGAAGGCTTCGTCCAAAATATCGCGACGTTGCGATAAAAAGGACAAGGCATTGTTTGTGCGAACCTCTTTTCCATTGCGACAAATCTTCAGCTTCATACCGCGTTTAAAGTGACCAGAGCAAATGCGCAAGAACGCTACTCGGTCTCGATGGGCAGGGTCCATATTGGCTTGGATTTTAAACACGACGGCCGAGAATTTATTTTCGGCAGGACTCACTTCGCGTTGTAATGCCTTGCGAGAGCCGGGGGATGGCGCCAACTCGACCAAGGTGTTGAGAATCTCGCGCACACCAAAGTTGTTAATTGCCGAACCAAAAAAGACTGGGGACTGCATGCCTGCCAAGAAAGCTTCTTTGTTAAAGGCGGGCATGGCATTTTTAATGAGATCTACTTCGGCGAGAGCATTTTCTAGATCAACGCCTAGGCGCTCTTTTAAGGCGGGGTCGTGAATATCGACAATCGCGTGTGAATCCTCGGTAACCCGATCTTCCCCTGCTTTAAACATGCGCATTTGCGAATTGGCAATATCAATCACGCCAGCAAAGGACTTGCCCATGCCTACTGGCCAAGTAAATGGAACGACCTCAATGCCAAGGGCAGATTCAATTTCATCCATCAACTCCATGGGGGGCTTTACTTCCCGGTCCATTTTGTTAATGAAGGTTACGATCGGGGTATTACGTGCGCGACAGACCTCTAGTAGGCGCAGGGTCTGAGATTCAACGCCATTGGCTGCATCAATGACCATGAGCGCTGAGTCAACTGCAGTCAGCACACGATAGGTATCTTCTGAAAAGTCTTGGTGCCCTGGGGTATCTAAAAGATTGATAATGCAATCTCGGTACTCCATCTGCATGACTGAACTCGCCACAGAAATGCCGCGTTGCTTCTCGATTTCCATCCAGTCAGATGTTGCATGTCTACTGGCTTTGCGTGCCTTAACACTGCCGGCAATTTGAATTGCCCCCGCATATAACAAGAGTTTTTCAGTGAGCGTTGTTTTGCCCGCATCTGGGTGAGAGATGATGGCAAAGCTGCGGCGACGTAAAACTTCTGCTGCTGGGGTGTTGGATAAAATAGTGTCGATGATAATTCTGCGCTTATTTAGGTTTGGACAGAATTATAAGCCGGTATAAGCTGCCTAGAATTGTTCTTCAGGCCTTAAAAACCGCCATTGTCCGGGCGGCAGCGGCCCTAAGGAAATGCGCCCCATGCGCACCCGTTTAAGGCCAATGACTTTAAGACCAACCATTTCACACATGCGTCGTATCTGACGTTTTCGTCCTTCGCGCAATACGAAACGCAGCTGATCTTCATTTTGCCAGCTGACTTGTGCAGGCTTGAGCGCTACCCCATCCAAGGAGAGGCCATGCCGTAAGCGATCCAAATCTGCAAATGAGAGCGCGCCCTCAACCCGCACCAGGTATTCTTTTTCAATCGGGCTATTTTCACCAATCAATAGTTTTGCGATTCGACCATCCTGAGTGAGCACCAGCATACCCGTGGAATCAATATCTAGGCGCCCTGCTGGGGCGAGTCCACGCGTATTAAAGCGTGGATTGCGGCCCTTATCCAGGGGGCTAGAAAAGTTATTTTCTGGAGTGATCAGTGAGGCAGCTGGCTTATATTCTTGTTCGTCGTCAAAGTGGGAAATAAATCCCACGGGTTTGTTCAGAATCACCGTCACCCTGGATGCTTGTTGGGCCTTTGCAACCGATTGCAGCTCGATTTTCTGGTGGCGAAAGGCGCGTACCCCTAATTCGTTTACCACCTCTCCATCGACTGTTACAAGCCCTTGTTCGATATAGGCATCTGCTTCTCGCCGTGAACAGAGTCCAAGCTCGGAGAGTAATTTTGAAACGCGAACTTTTTCTTCCATGGCCTCATTATCCGGCAATTCCCAAGCCGCGCTCACAAATTGGGCTGCATATTAGGCGCGCACAATATGGACGCTACAGGGAGCCTCTTCTGCGATCTTGGTCATTGACGTTCTCCAGGGCGTTACCTTATTTGGTAGCTTATGCGAAGCGCCAATGATGATCAGTGAGGCATCATTGTCTTTTGCAAAGTCAACAATGCGAGCGGCTGAATCAAGAGCCTCCAGCACGTGATATGAAATGCGTTCGGGGGGGAGTTTTAAGGGCCTTGCCCATTCCATTAGCTGTACTAAATGTCCTCGAACAATTCCGCTGGCAGTTTGACTTTCTTTGTTGCCCTCAAAGGTTGGTGTATTGGCAATGGTGCTTAGGCACACTAGGCGACCCTCTGGATAAACCTGCAAGACATTTTTAGCGGTGCTTTGCATGTGCTCACGTAGTTCTTCATCGGATTGGCGGGTATCTATCGCAGCAATAATTAAAGGTGCATTTTGTTTGCCTTTGCTGGGCCGCGGACTGGGGGATGGTTCATAGCCAGCAGCGCTTAGCCAACGTTTCATGCTTTCCCAAAAACTCAATGGAGCTACGCGCTCTGAGCGCTCGGTAAGGCGAACGCTTTCTGGTTCGCGCAGAGCTTGACGAAGTTGAGTGGCGCTTTGGTAGCGATCATCGGCCCTAGCCTCAAGGCAGCGCAGCACTACTTCTTGCAACCAGCGCGGGATTTCTTTGCGAATGGCGCGTGGCGGAAAGGCCTCGGCCCACATTCTTTTACGCAGACCACCCATGGTTTGGGGATTGCCAAAAGGAAGCTCTCCAGTCAGCAGCTCATAGAGAATGACGCCAATAGAGAAGATATCACTTCGGTAGTCGGAGCGAACCCCGGCAATTTGCTCTGGAGCAATATAAGGCGCAGAGCCAATGCCTTTGCGCATCTCTTCAGCAAGCAAATCTGGAAAGCGCTCGTGATGAGAAAGACCAAAATCTATGAGTGTCAACTTCCCTTTTTGATCAATCAGAATATTTTCAGGTTTGATATCTAGGTGAATAGCATCTTGCGAATGGAGTGATTGAACTGCTTGGGCCAAGTCTGCACCAATCTGAATGACTTCTTCGATGCTAAAAGTTTTGCCCTCTTTGATGCGATCTTCTAGTGGATGCCCATCTACGCGTTCCATCGCAATATAGGGCTGAGTTGCCATGCTACCAGAGCCTAAATACTGCGGAACATAAGGGCTCTTAAGGGCCCTTAAAATCGTTAATTCAGTTTCAAACCCAATCAGACTTTCAACGGGCTGATCTCGACCAACGCGTGGAATTTTTAAAAGAATGGGAAGATCAATTCCATCCTTGCTTGCAGAAAAAAGGCTGGCCATGCCGCCGCGATGTACTTCTTTGCCTAAAACAAAGCCATCAACAATCTTACCTTCTTGAAAAATATCGTCGACCGCTTCAATGCTGAGCATGTTGATCATACAAATTATTTGCCAGTGATCAAGCGGTTGGCTAGCTCTTCGGGGAGTCCTGCTCTGCGAACTTTATCGGCGGCAGTAAAGTGATCATAGGGAACGCGGTGGAACGTAAGCGCTTGAGAGTCTGGTTCAAAAATAGCGAAGCAGCCCTCTGGATTACCATCTCGAGGCTGGCCAAGCGAGCCAACAACCCCTACCCACTGACGATGTTTCATTACTGGCACCTCATCTCCTGGGTGGGGGGCAAAGCGAATCAGTTTGCCGACGGCGCTTTGGTAAAACAAGGCTTGTTCATGGGCATGCCCAACAAATGTATAAGTTCTCTCAGAGCTTTGAGCGCATTGCCATGCGCTCATGCTGTCGGTCACATAATTCCATTCCGATGGGTTGTAGGCAGAGGCATGCACAAAGCAATGATCGTCTTCACGAATAATCAAAGGCAATTCTTTTAAAAATTGGATTTGTTCGATGTTGAGTTGGGCTTTAGTCCATTCAATCGCGATATTAGCGTTGGCATTCATGCGTTGCCGATGATCCTTGAAAACAGCTTCATCATGGTTGCCCAAAATAGCAATGGCCTTCTTGGCGCATACTAGTTCTGCAATGCGATCAACGATTGCGGCGGGGTCGGCGTTGTATCCCACCATATCCCCTAAAAACACCATGCGCGTCACCCCAAGCTCTTGTGCCTTGGCTATGCCAGCTTCAAAAGCTTCCAGGTTGCTGTGGATGTCGGCAAATAGCCCAATACGCTCAATCATCTCTCAATGATAGGACAAAACTTCTGGTGGGCGCTAATAGGGGTTTGCCTCACTTGAGGGGCGATTTTTGAAGCGCTTATGAACCCAATAATATTCCGCTGGCCGCAGCCGAATTTCGTTCTCAAAATAGTGATTCAGGAGCGCCGTATCGGCCACAGGATCTTCGCTAGGAAAATCCTTCAAGGGCGCAGCAATTGAGCAAATGTAGCCACTTTCATCTGCTTTGAGGGTCGTAATCATGAGGCATACCTGTGCCCCAGTAATCTTAGCCAGGCGTGAGACCGCAGTGATGGTATTGGTGGAGATGTCAAAAAAGGGTACAAAAGCAGAATCTTTGAGACCTAAATCAATATCGGGGGCGATGATGATAAAGCTCCCTTTGCGAATTTCTCGGATTAATTCAAGGGAATTTCCTTGGCGATCAATGGAGTTCCCCCCAAATCGGTTGCGCCATTCCACAATTTTTCGATTGAAGAAAGGATTTTTCATTCTCTGAAAAAATCCAGAGGTACGCGGCCAGCCTTTTTCTTTTGCAAGGGCGCTCAAGATAATGCTACCTTCAATTCCCGTGAAATGCATGTTCACCAAAATACGCGGCTTGTTATCGGCCAGATCAATGTCGGATCGGACTTCAATCATTTGGCTCAGCTGTTTTGCGCTGCCAAGCCAAATAATGCTTTTTTCAACTAGACTGCGCCCAAGCAGGCGCCAGTGTCGCTTACTGAGCATATCAATTTCATGTGCGCTGAGGTCCGGAAAGCAAAGCTGGAGATTGGTTTTGACAACTCTATTGCGCTCGCCTGGAATGCGTGCAGCGAGATAGCCTAAGCCATACCCAATAGATACCAGTACGCGGTAAGGCAAAAGAGAGAGGAGCTTAAGTAATACGACCCCAGAGTAATTGGAGAGGGTGTTGAGCAAGTTACGCTTGCTCGTTTTCGTAACGTGCTAAAGCCTTGGGGTAGCGGATTGCTAATTCATCGGAAGAACTGATAGACATGCCCAGATCATTTACTAAGCCAGTTTCTAATCGATATGCCCAACCATGAATAGTGAGGTCTTGGCCGCGTGCCCACGCATCTTGAACGATGGTAGTTTCACAGACATTGACTACTTGCTCTATGACATTTAGTTCGCATAAGCGGTCTTGTCGTCTGGGCGTTGGAATTTTTTCACCCAAATAGCGACCGTGTTTTTGGTGAACGTCTTTGACATGCCTTAACCAGTTATCAGCAAGGCCGACACGCAGGTCGTTTAGAGCTGCGTGCACACCTCCGCAGCCATAGTGACCAACCACCAGAATATGTTTAACCTTCAACATATCAATGGCGAATTGGATAACAGATAAGCAATTTAAGTCGGTGTGCACTACGACATTGGCTACATTGCGATGAACAAAGAGCTCGCCGGGCAATAAGTCCACAATTTCATTGGCTGGTACGCGGCTATCTGAGCAACCAATCCAAAGGTATTCAGGAGCCTGCTGAGAGACTAGGCGCTTGAAGAAGTCGGCATCCTGCGCAACCATGCTTTCTGCCCAATTTCGATTATTGGTAAACAGCTGCTCTAGGGGTTTGGAGTTCTTCATAATCATGGTTTGAGTTTAAAGTACTTTTATGACGCCAATTTGGTTAAAACAAACTTCCACTGGAATAGCGCTGAGCTTACATTGCCAGCCCGGGGCAAAACAAACCAAGGTGGTTGGCTTGCACGATGGCTGCTTAAAAATTTCTTTGCAGGCCCCGGCCCTTGAGAACAAAGCAAATGAAATGTTGCTGGCATGGCTATCAAAGCAGTTAAAGATACCTCAAAAACAAATTCAATTCTTATCTGGTCAAAATAGCCGTAAAAAAAGAGTGGAGATCTGGGGGGCCATTACCCCTGAGCAAATTGCGCAGATCTTGAGCCCATAGGGTTTACCAGAAAATTGCCCATAAAATTCCCAAAATGAGCACCCATTTCCCGATGTAATACACCGAGCGATGTTTGGCCTTGAGTTTTTTTGCTTGCGCTCTGAGGTGATAAAAGTAGCCAAAGAGAATATTCACAAACCCTACTTTTTCCCCGGCTTCATTTTGTGATGATGCTGCACTCATGATGTAGCGCCCAAACCAGCGATTGAATAAGCGCACCACTGGAGTGTAGACCGGCCGCTCTACATCGCAAAATAAGACAATGCGTTGGTGATCTGTCTCGTTGGCTGCATAGTGAATATACGTTTCATCAAACATCACAGGCTCACCATCTTTCCAGAAGTAGCGTTCACCATCTACCTCAATGAAGCATCTGGGGTCATTAGGAGTCACCAGCCCAATGTGATAGCGCAAAGATCCAGCATAAGGATCACGATGCCGCACCAAAGTGGCTCCAGGCGGTAAAGAGGAAAACATCGCCGCTTTAACAGAGGGGATCGATTTTAGTAGGGCTACTGTTTTGGGGCATTTTTCGTGTGCGGAGGGAATTTCTTTTCCGTACCAGTAGAGGTGAAAGCGCTTCCAGCCAGTGCGGAAGAAGGAGTTAAAGCCGATATCGTTGTATCCAGTTGCAGCTGCAATAGCACCATCCGCATTCAAAGCAAGCGCTTCATCACGAATAATCTGCCAATTATCTTGAAGCGCTTGCATTTCTGGAAACTGGCTAGTGGGGATATAAGCCCCCTTTTTGACTTTTGAGAATAGGTATAAGAGTGTGTTGATGGGTGCAAGAAGCACCTGGTAGTCTGTGAGTGAGCGAACGACGCCAAATCGCACCTTGCCTCTGAAATAAACATAAATTGCTGAAGCAATGAAAATAAAAAGAATGATGTGGCGTACTTGCATGGGGTTTACCAATTAGCGTGAATCTCCCTATTTTATTTCTTTGCGAGACCTTCCCGTTGGATTTTTTTAAATCCATTGCCCCTATACTTCAAACGGTAGGCAGTGATCTTGACTCACCTGTTGAAGGTGGGCGTCTGCAGCTTGATAAATAAGGGGAAAATCGTGAAAACGTTCATAAAGTGGCTGGTTGGCCTTATGTTGATTGGATTGGCGCTGCTTGCCGGGTATACCTGGGTGATGCTCAATTGGAGCTATGGCAGTGGTGAGCGAGCAGGATATGTACAGAAATTCTCGAATCGAGGATACATTTGCAAGACCTGGGAGGGGGAATTGGCGATGGTTTCTATGCCAGGAACCATGTCAGAGAAATTCTTCTTTACGGTGCACGATGATGCTGTGGCGCAAAAAATTAATGCCAATTTAGGCAAAAAGGTCGCCTTAAAGTATCAACAGCACATTGGCTTGCCAACAACATGTTTTGGCGACACCGAGTATTTTGTAACCAATATCACGGTTTTGGATGATCAAAATCAATAAGAGGTCAAAATTTACTGTAGCGCAACTTTATTTTTGTAATTTTTTATGGTTAAAATCACGTAAGCGCAATGTGCGCCGACATCAATATTTATAAGGAGCTTCACTTGAACAAAGCAGAACTAATCGCAGCTATTGCTGACGACGCTGAGATCTCAAAAGCCAAGGCTGAATTTGCATTGAATTCTGCTATTGAGCAAATCATTAAAGCTGTTACTAAAGGCGACTCAGTGCAACTGATCGGTTTTGGTACTTTTGCTTCTGGTAAGCGCGCTGCACGTATGGGTCGCAACCCAAAAACTGGCGAGCCACTCAAAATCGCTGCTGCTAAAACTGTTAAGTTTTCTGCTGGTAAAGCGTTTAAAGATTCAGTTAACAAGCGTAAAAAATAATTTTTGCTTAGTTAGTAAAAAGCCCGGCATGCCGGGCTTTTTTATTGGCGAGACATCTTCGTCTTCACCAATTAACTTTGAACGAGGCGGCGATGGCGATGAATGCTCATCAGTATGCCGGCCCCAAATCCTAGGGTAACCAATGCGGTGCCTCCATAGCTAATAAAAGGCAGCGGAACGCCCACAACGGGCAATAGGCCACTTACCATGCCAATGTTGACAAAAGCATAGGTAAAGAAAATAAGCGTAACTGAGGCGCCTAGCAGTCGAGTAAATAAGTTGGGCGCGCTTGCAGAGATAGTGAGACCTCTTTTAATCAAAGCAAAGAAAAGGGCTAGCAAAATTAAGTTACCCAATAAACCAAATTCCTCTGAATACACAGCAAAAACAAAGTCAGTGTGCTTTTCGGGGATAAATTCAAGATGCGCTTGTGTTCCTTGAAACCAACCCTTGCCAAAAAATCCACCTGAGCCGATAGCAATCATTGATTGAATGGTGTGAAATCCTTTTCCTAGTGGATCACTGCTCGGATCTAATAAAGTACAAACGCGGTGCTTTTGATAATCTTGAATGAAGGGCCATGCAATATCGGGCGCGCAAATGGTGCCACCAAAAATCACGATTAATAAAATACCAACGACACCAATGCCAACAAAAGGCAGAATCCATTTCCATGGCAGGCCTGCCAAAATGATGACATACAGGCCGGCGGCAAAAACCAATAAGGCCGTTCCTAAGTCGGGCTGTCGAGCGATCAGTAAAACAGGAATACCAAGAATGATGGCGGCGACCCCATAGTCCCATGATTTTTTAATGCCTTCTCGTTTTTGAAAATACCAAGCCAGCATGAGTGGCATGGCAATTTTCATAATCTCAGAGGGCTGAATGACTACGCCGATATTGAGCCAGCGGCGTGCACCCTTTTTGATGAGGCCAAATGCCGCAACTGCTAACAACAAAACAACACCAGCACTATAGATCCATGCTGCTGCAAGCTCTAGCCATTTTGGTGGAATGCGAGAGACGAGCCACATGACTGCAAATGACAGCGCTAAATTACGAAGTTCGTCCTCTACTGTAACGGGGGTATTTTGACTGGCAGATAGAAAGGTTAAAAAGCCGACCACAATTAAGCCAAGCAGAATCAGGCCAAGTTGGCGATCAAGGTCGGAAAAAAGATAGGCGAATGCTTTCCGAATTTTGCTTATGGGGCTCGTTTCCATTCTGGAACCTCCTTAGGCCACTTGCCTTCAAGATAGTAATCGAGTGCCTTGCGTGCAATGGGGGCGGCATACTGTGCGCCAAAGCCCGCATTTTCGACGACCATCGCAATTGCAATAGTCGGCTTATCGGCTGGAGCAAATGCAATGAATAGTGCGTGGTCACGTAAAAATTCTGCAGTGGCACCATGTTTATAGTCTTTGTCATTCAGACTAAATACTTGAGCGGTTCCGGTCTTGCCGCCGGCAACATAATCAGCACCTTGAAATGCCGCCGCTGAAGTTCCGGAGCGATTAACCTCAATCATTGCATTTTTCACAACCTCAATATTTTCTGGTTTGAGGTCAATGCGATAACTTTCTTTTGGCGTGGTGAGTGCGCGGTTGTGTGTAAATGGATCCTCAATGGCTTTGGCCAAATGCGGCTTCATCACAATGCCATTGTTAGCCAAAGTGGCAATTGCATGAGCCAATTGCAAAATGGTGAAGGCGTTATACCCTTGTCCAATGCCCAATGAGATGGTTTCTCCCTCGTACCATTTTTGCTGCTCGGGTTTTTTGAATGTACTTTTCTTCCATTCAGTAGAGGGCAGCACTCCCTTTGCTTCGCCTTGTAAATCAATGCCAGTAACTTGCCCAAAACCAAAAGGTTTCATAAAGTCAGCAATCATGTCTACGCCCATATCGCGAGCAAGCATGTAGTAGTAGACATCGCAAGACTCAACAATTGACTTTTGCATGTCAACCGTTCCATGACCACCTTTTTTATCGTCACGAAAGGTGTGGTTGCCAAAGTCAAAATACCCCGGATCAAAAATGGTTTGCATTGGAGTGCGTTTTTTATTCTCCAAAGCAGCCAAAGCCATAAATGGTTTATAGGTAGAGCCCGGTGGGTAAATGCCTTTTAAGGGGCGGTTATAGAGCGGCTTTTGTGGGGAGTCATTCAGCTCCTTCCAGGTCACAGAATCAATGCCTTCAACAAAATCATTGGGATTGAAGTTGGGCTTAGAAACGAATGCTAGGACATCGCCGGTTTGGGGTTCAATGGCGACAAATGCACCCCGGAAATTTCCATAGAGTTGCTCAACTAAATATTGGAGTTTGATGTCTACTGAAAGAATGACATTTTTTCCGGGAATCGATGGTGAACTTGAAAGGGTACGAACGGGGTTACCGCCGGCAGTGATTTCTACTTGATCGTATCCAGGCACGCCACGCAATACTGACTCATAGCTTTGCTCTAGCCCAATTTTGCCAACGTATTGAATACCGGGTAAGAATGAAGTTTGTAGGGCATCGGGATCATCGGCTTTAGCATCCTCAATTTCTGCTTGCATGCGTTCCTTATCCTTCTGCGAAACGCGACCAATATAGCCAATCAGATGGGATGCTAATTCATTGTAGGGATACTCGCGGAAACTTCTGGCTCGGATCTCGACTCCGGGGAAGCGGTAGCGATTAGCCATAAAGCGTGCGGTTTCAGCATCCGTCAACATGGAGCGCAGTGGAATGGTGCCCATTTTCCGGGAGTCTTCGAGGGAGCGCTTGAAATTACGACGATCTCGTGGAGAAATTAAGACAATTTCCGAGAGTTGATCAATTAATTCATCAATATCTCCCTGCACCTCTTCGGCATTGACATCTAAAGTCAGGGCAGAATAGTTGCGCCCAATGACGATGCCATTGCGATCAATTAATAGGCCTCGGCTGGCTGGCACAGGTACTAAGGCGATGCGATTGTTTTCTGCCAGTAAGGCATATTTACTGTGACTGACTAATTGCAGCCACACTAGGCGGGTTAGCAATAATAGAAAGCAGAATGTGACAAACAGGGTCGCAATATGAATGCGCTCCTGAAATGAGTCTAGATCTGGTTTTTTAAAAGAAACCATATCGCCTCTTAAATAGGGCGATTGTGATCAACGTCAATGGGTCGACGTTGAGGGGCAAGCAATATGCGCGTAGCAAGAGGCCAGAGCATGACTTCGATAACAGCCTGAAGAGCTCCTGTTAATGCCCACCAATATAGTTGGCCACTCAGAACCCAGTGCACCAAAACTGGAAACAGAGAAACCAATAAGAAGATTGGTAAGAGATGAAATGCTTGTGTCAATACGGTTAGGGCCGTGATGCGGCGATGCCAAGAAATGGCAATATAAGAAACCAGTGAATAGCTAAAGGCATGTAGACCAAGTAGATCAGAGTTGTGTACATCCATGATTAAGCCGAATGCGAAGGCCCAAACAACGCCTACATAGCGGTGCTGGTGAATGTTCCAAAAGACCATGCAAAGAATGAGCCAATCTGGAACCCACCCATAATTACCAATGGGTAAAAGGTTGAGTAATAAGGCGCAGAACAGGCTAAAGTAAATGAATGCTGGGTTTACCGGGCGAAGAATATAGCCACTTTGAAAGTCGATCATTGCATTCCCCTTGTGCGTGTTTGACGTCGACCTGGTGCGCTACTGGGTGTCGTTCCCGGGGCGGTGGGAGCGGATGCTTTGGCATTCCATTGCGGATCGTACAACAGCGCTAAAGCTTGGCGATAGCGATTGACTGGGGCAACTGGAACGCAGAACACATTTGAAGAATTTTTATCGGCATTGCGCTCAATACGCGTGATGACGGCAACCGCAAATCCTGGTGGGTAAACTCCGTCAATGCCAGATGTCAGCAAGATATCGCCTACCTCTAAATCACTTGCTACCGGAAGGTAGCGCAGCTCTAATGGGTTCCCGCGCCCCGCTCCAAAGACCGCAGCCCTGAGACCATTTCGTGCCACTTGTACTGGTACAGCAAAATCACGATCCTCCAATAAGGAAACTTCTGCGGAGTGATCATAAATGCGCACAACTTGACCCAGAATGCCATCGCCATTGGCGATCGGGTTACCCAGCTTCAGGCCATCACTGCTACCGCGATTAATGACTACGCGTTGCGATATAGGATTGGGCGGGTTAAATAAAATTTCAACGGGCAGTGTTTTAAAAGAAACCTGCTTTTGTAAATCCATCAGTTGGCGCAAGTTATCGTTTTCAACTTGTAGATATTCGGATTGATTGGCAAGCAGCGAGAGTTCAGCTTGGCGCGCTTTCATTTGACGGTTCTCTTGGTCAAGAGTTCCGCGAGTGGTGAAGTAGTCCGAGCTTGCTTCGAAAAAATTGCGCGGCGCCATCATGATGTATTCGAGCGGGCGCAAGAGCCAATTTACATTGTTCCGAATCGGGTTTAGGGCTTGATAGCGAAAATCAATCAGCATCAATGCGATGCTGATTGACAGACAGACAATCAGTTTTACTAAAGCCGGTATGCCCTGTCTGAAAAGTGGAGGAGCGCTATGTTGCACTGTCCTGGCCGACGTATTGGTCGCTTACTCTTGCGAGAACACTCCGCCCAATTTATCCATGCGCTCCAGTGCGATACCGCAACCCCGTGCAACGCAAGTGAGAGGGTCTTCAGCAATGTGAATAGGAAGACCAGTCTCTTCCATGAGCAGGCGATCGAGGTCGCGCAGAAGCGCCCCACCACCCGTTAGCATCATGCCGCGTTCAGCGATATCAGATGCAAGCTCTGGAGGAATTTGCTCAAGAGCCGCTTTGACCGCCGTCACGATTTGATTTAATGGATCTGTCAGGGCTTCTAATATTTCATTGCTAGTCACGGTGAAGCTGCGAGGAATACCTTCTGAAAGGTTGCGACCCTTCACTTCCATCTCACGCACTTCCGCTCCCGGGAATGCAGAGCCAATCGTTTTCTTAATGAGCTCGGCAGTTTGTTCGCCAATCAGCATGCCGTAATTGCGGCGGATGTAATTGGTAATAGCCTCATCAAATTTATCGCCACCAACGCGTACGGAGCCTTTGTAAACCATGCCACCCAAAGACATCACGCCCACTTCAGTCGTGCCGCCGCCGATATCAATCACCATCGAACCAGCAGCTTCGGAAACCGGGAGGCCCGCACCAATAGCGGCCGCCATAGGCTCTTCAATGAGGAATACTTGGGATGCTCCTGCACCTAAGGCAGATTCGCGAATAGCGCGGCGCTCTACTTGGGTCGATCCACAAGGAACGCAAATAATGATGCGTGGGCTAGGCTTTAATAGCTTGCTTTCATGCACCATTTTGATAAATTGCTTGAGCATTTGCTCGGTGATGGTGAAGTCGGCAATAACGCCATCTTTCATCGGGCGAATGGCTTCGATATTGCCTGGAACGCGTCCCAACATGGCTTTTGCCTCTTTGCCGACCGCCAAAATGGTCTTTTTGCCATTTGGGCCCCCTTCGGTGCGAATTGCGACAACCGATGGCTCATCAAGGACAATACCCCTCTCACGCATGTAGATTAAGGTGTTGGCGGTTCCTAGGTCGATGGCTAGGTCATTGGAAAAGTAGCTGCGAAAAAAACCAAACATGATGTAATGGGAAAATAGTAAGTGTTAATAAATATATATAGGAATGATACTCTAGCGCCCCATGAAACTTGATGATGTCCAGCGCATTGCGCACCTATCCAGCCTTGATTTGAGTCAGGCCGAGGCTGAGGCAGTTTTGCCTCAGTTGCAGGCCGTTTTTTCCTTGGTTGCAGAGATGCAGGCCGTAGATACCAGCGGTCTACAGCCTTTAGCCCACCCTATCCTTTTTTTGCGGGATTTGGCTCAGCCTTTGAGGTTGGATCAAGTTAGTGAAACAGATCATCGGGTTGAAAATATGCAATCTGCCCCTGCCCAGCAGGATGGCTACTTCCTAGTTCCGAGGGTGATCGAATGAGTTGGCACAAAACCCCCATTGCATTAATGGCCAAAGCCTTGGCCGCCAAAGAGGTTTCAAGTCAGGAGCTGACGCAGTACTTTTTGGAGCGCATAAAGGCTGGTCAGCGCTGGAATGCTTATTTAGATGTGAATGCTCACTTAAGCTTAGAACAAGCTGCAATAGCAGATTCTCTCATTTCCTCTGGAAAATCTTCCCGCTTAACTGGGATTCCGGTGGCCCATAAGGATGTGTTTGTGACACGGGGTTGGAAGTCAACCGCCGCCTCAAAAATGCTTGCAAATTATGTGAGTCCATTTGATGCAACCGTAGTGGCTAATCTAGGTTTGCCTACAGAGCAGAATCCACATGGCGCTGGCATGGTTTGTTTGGGCAAGACCAATATGGATGAATTTGCTATGGGTTCTTCAAATGAAAATTCAGCCTATGGGCCAGTTCTAAATCCTTGGAATGCAGAGCATGTATCGGGCGGCTCTTCTGGGGGGTCAGCTGCTGCTGTTGCAGCTGGATTGGCGCCAATTGCTACCGGTACGGACACTGGGGGTTCAATCCGACAGCCAGCCGCTTTTTGTGGCATTACGGGGATTAAGCCTAGTTATGGGCGAGTTTCTCGCTACGGCATGATTGCTTACGCCTCGTCCCTGGATCAGGCCGGACCGATGGGCAAAACCGCAGAAGACTGCGCACTCTTGTTGACGGCGATGTCATCTCATGATTTACGGGACTCCACTTCATTGGCTGATTCGGGCGAGGATTATGCGCGTTACCTCAATCAGTCTTGGCAGGCAGGGTCTAGCAGCGCAAAACCACTGGAAGGCTTGCGCGTGGGCTTGCCAAAAGAATTTTTTGCCGAGGGTCTGGCTCAAGACGTTGCGAACGCTGTCCAGGCGGCGGCGAAGGCTTTGCAAGACTTAGGGGCAACATTGGTCGATGTGAGTTTGCCAAAAACAAAACTATCGATCCCCGTGTATTACGTGTTAGCACCAGCAGAGGCTTCTAGCAATTTAAGCCGTTTTGATGGGGTTCGTTATGGCCATCGGGCTAGTGAATATCGCGATTTATCGGATATGTACAAGAAGTCCCGTACCGAGGGATTTGGTGCAGAGGTGAGAAGGCGCATTTTGATCGGCACATATGTGCTCTCACACGGCTATTACGACGCCTATTATTTGCAGGCACAAAAAATTCGTCGCATTATTGCTGCAGATTTTCAGGCTGCGTTTAAGCAATGCGATGTCATTTTAGGACCTGTCGCACCAGATGTAGCTTGGCGTTTGGGCGAGAAATCAAAGGACCCTGTGCAGATGTATTTAGAGGACATCTACACGCTTTCAACCAATTTGGCTGGTCTGCCAGCGATGAGTGTTCCATGTGGCTTTAGTGCTCAGAATTTGCCAATTGGAATGCAATTGATTGGAAACTATTTTTCTGAAGCCAAGTTGTTACAGGTAGCCCATCAATATCAGCAAGCCAGTGATTGGCATTTGCGTCAAGCAAGCGAGGTGGCATGATGCAATGGGAAGTGGTTATTGGGTTAGAAACCCACGCACAGCTGCAAACGCAATCCAAAATTTTTAGTGGCGCCAGTACGCGCTTCGGCGCAGGTCCCAATACGCAGGCATGTCCTGTAGATTTGGCATTACCGGGTGTATTGCCGGTGCTCAATCGCCAAGCAGTTGAGCATGCCATTTGTTTTGGTTTGGCCGTTGGCGCAAAAATTTCTCCGGCCAGTATTTTTGCGCGCAAAAACTATTTTTATCCAGATTTACCCAAGGGATATCAAATTAGTCAATTTGAAATTCCGGTAGTAGTCGGTGGACAGCTGGAGATTTTGGTGGGCGATGAGGTTAAGGTGGTTGAGCTTACGCGCGCACACATGGAAGAGGATGCAGGAAAGTCCGTTCATGAGGAGGGCTTTATTGGACCCCATGGCGAAGCGTCCAGCGGAATTGATTTAAATCGCGCCGGCACTCCTTTGCTTGAAATCGTCACCGAGCCGGTGATGCGTAGCGCAGCTGAGGCGGTTGCTTACGCAAAAGCATTGCACGGCCTCGTTGTTTGGTTGGGCGTTTGCGATGGCAATATGCAAGAAGGCTCATTCCGTTGCGATGCCAACGTTTCCGTTCGCCCTAAAGGCCAGCGTGAGTTCGGGACGCGTTGCGAAATTAAGAATCTCAATTCTTTCCGGTTTTTAGAAGAGGCAATTCAGTATGAGGTGCGCCGGCAAATTGAATTAATTGAAGATGGCGGAACGGTTGTGCAAGAAACGCGTTTGTATGATCCTGATCGACAAGAAACCCGCAGCATGCGCAGCAAGGAAGATGCCAATGATTATCGGTATTTCCCTGACCCAGATTTATTGCCCGTAGTCATTGATGATGGCTGGATTTCCGCAGTTCGTCAGACAATGCCTGCGCTTCCCGCTCAATTGCGGGCGCAATGGCAAAGCGAGTTTGGATTAAGCGCGTATGACGCACAATTGCTCACGCAAGACCGTGATACTGCTAAGCTCTTTGAGTCCCTGCTGGCATTGGTTGATAAGTCTTTAGCAAAGGCTGCCGCTAATCTCATTACTGGTGAGTTTGCCTCTGCACTCAATCGTGCAGGAATCAGTATGGCGAATGCACCGTTGCAAGCGCTACACCTTGCGCCATTGTTAAAGCGCATCGCTGATGGCACGATTTCCAACAAAATTGCAAAAGATATTTTTGGCATTCTTTGGGAGGAGGCTTTAGCCGGTAAGGCAGTGAGCACTGTTGATCAAATCATCGATGCAAAAGGCTTAAAACAAATTAGCGATAGTGGTGCATTGGAGGCGATGATCGATCAGGTCTTGGCAGCCAATGAAAAATCTGTCGAGGAATTCCGTTCTGGAAAAGAAAAGGCATTTAATGCGCTGGTAGGTCAAATCATGAAGGCCTCTCAGGGTAAGGCTAATCCAGGGCAGGTAAATGAATTGCTTCGTAAGAAGCTAGGCTAGCAAGCATGAATGTGATGCAGAAAGAGAACATGAGCGCAATAGATCCTAAGCAGGCAGAACAAGAGGAGTTGGTGGCGGAGTGGTTGCGAGCGACCCCAGGCTTCTTTGATCGCTATGCAGATTTATTTAACGAAATTCGCATTAAACATCCGCATGAAGATCGTGCTATTTCGCTGCAAGAGCGGCAGATGACAGTTTTGCGCACTCAAAACCAAGAGCTCAACCGTCGTTTAAGTGAGATGCTGCACTTTGGAAGCCGTAATGATAAAACTCAGCAGAGCTTGGTAGCGTGGTTGCTTCAGTTAATGCGCGCAAATCATCAAGAGGATGTGTACGCGGCGGTGACTATTGGATTGGCGAATGTCTTTGAAGTAGAGTCAGCT
>Ga0316224_1002228_pt1 | contig 18531 bp, 24 predicted proteins | sample TBH18013metaG_FD_206254 | JGI IMG/M metagenome (GOLD analysis project Ga0316224, IMG submission 206254) | Freshwater microbial communities from Trout Bog Lake, Wisconsin, USA - TBH18013 | ecosystem: Environmental > Aquatic > Freshwater > Lake > Hypolimnion/Profundal zone | place: USA: Wisconsin... | reverse complement strand
TCTGGAATAAAAAACAAGATTTATAGTGTCGATGCTAACTTTAAAATGAAAAAAGAGAGCTAGAAGCTCTCTTTTTGAATCTTGGTGGCCCGGGGCGGAATCGAACCACCGACACAAGGATTTTCAATCCTCTGCTCTACCGACTGAGCTACCAGGCCAAGACTTGGAATTATAAATGAAAGTGCTGGGAAGCCTTCAAAATGCGCCCACTGTGGCCAACTCTGCTGGGAACCATGTAAATCCTAGCTGGGTGGGGATGTTCGATCCTGCGGGACGGTGCGCGACTCGTGGCTAAATCTAAGCGAATTCATCAAAAGCCTCGCTAATGAACAAACTGGCGCGATCATCGCTTGGGGTTGGATTCCTGCCGATGAACTCTTTGTAAAACTTGCGAACTTCGCTGCGCTCATCAGACCCCATACAGCCATCACCCAGCTTTGCACGAGCCCAATCAATATGCCCACAAATCAAATCTATATCTGCATCATCAACCGCTAAACGCAAGCTGGCAAAGAATTGTTCTTGACCTTGATTGCGGATACTAGCGAGTGCCTTAAGAACGTCATCGGAAGTATCACAAGTAATCCCAAAAAACTCTCTTTGTGAATCTAGTGTGTAGCTCATCTTATGCCAACCTTATTTGAATATTTGATTTATTTTTGCAAGATTAATCAGTATTGAAATCTAACTTTAATTTCTTATCTTTGGGGAATTTTTCTAAAATTGACTCAATCCATCTAGATCGCTTTGAGAACATGTCCAAGGTTTCAACATCACCAAATTCCATCTCTTCAACACTTTCCACATCAAAAATCTGTTCGCCTTCTTCTTCAAGTCCTTCTTCATCTTCGACAAGTAAATATCCATCCATACTCACCTTGATTCTTGAGTCATCAGCATCCAATATAAGGTATTCGGGATCGCAATCTTCGAGAGAGTAAACATAAAGACACTCTCCAGTTTCAGAAAGCTCATCCTCATCTTCTACATCATCCTCTACAAAGGAGATGGCATCTCCATTAATCGTTGTTCCTAAGTAGCACCCATAGTTAAAGTCAATATTCTCTTCATCTTCAAGGTCAAGCCAGTCTGGAATAACTTCATCTAATTCATTAAGGATGCAAGCCCTGAGCTCACCACCATTGTTTTCATTGCAACTATATGTAACACCATAACTCGTGCCCATCTCTTTTTTTACGGCAACATAGTCAGCAAATCTCTTTGGTGCACCATTATCACCACTGTAAAGAAGCTCGTAAGAGGTCACCTCAAGGTTCTCATATTTAATTTCAAAAGGTAATTTGAAATAATCTTTTTTACCAGCCGCTGCTTTAGGTTTCTTAGTTGCCATAACGAGCCCCGTTCAGATTTGGAATTGACTCAGAATACTACTAATTGTTATAGCTTTATTTAGGTAGAAACATTAGGTTTTGACAAATTGCTTAAGGATTTTTGTGCAGATGCAATCTTCTGTCTAGCTCGTTCAGCCTTAACAGCCGCTTGATCTCGTTTAACCCTATCTTTCATTGACTTAAGCCGAGCCTGCTCAGGGCTTAATGGCTTGATTGAGGCTATTTCATTGAATCTCATATTTAACTAATCTGCTGTGGTTGATGTGGCACATTTGTGACACCAAAGATAGCTTGGAATAATTTATATGCTTGAGCTTGATTCTGTGCATAGAGAATGGTTTCTACCCACATTCCTGCTGCATTGACTGTTGCCTTATATCGCTTCATACAAGTATTTAGTTTTTATTAACCTCGGCGCCCCAAATGGGGATGAGATGGCTCATCTCATCGCGACAACAGCTTGTTGTCACTAATATTGCTTCGGACAGCTGTCCTCCGTGTATAGCCCTCAAGCTGTCGGGCTTAAATTATTTGGGGCGCCTGCAAGCGTCCAAAAGCTAGACGCTTGCACCCCTTAAAGCATTAACGCTTAAAACCACTCCTCAAGCTTGCACTTGCAGTTTCTATTTGAGCGTCAAGCTCACCAGCTTCAACAGCCGTCTTAATTGACTCCAATGCTTTTACAAGTTCTGCTCCGCTTGCTACTTCCACACTGGGTTTGCCTTTTGCCAGCTCAATAGTCCAGCTTCCGTATTTGACTGAAACGCAGACTTTGCCTTGTTCTGATTGAAACCACCAAGGCTTTAATCTCTTGGGCATTTCTACTTGCTTACGCAGGCCTGTCTCTTTGTCTTTAATAGTCTTGAACTTGGTAACAACAAACGGGGTTCCGTCCATTTGGCTTTTGGCCATTTGGATCTGCTCCCAAAGCTTCTTTGCTAATTTATGACGGCGCACAACAATCGCTGGCATATGGGTTGGTTTTTTAACTGCTACTAACTTCAATGTACTTAACGCGCTCATTGTTTTCTCCTTGTTTGTTAATGGGCATAAGCAGTTTGTTTTCAATCAAGTATTTTGGTCGACCTCTTTTTGGTTATTAATGGAAAACGGCTCATTTTGGATAGAAAAAATACGGTTTTTCTGTGGTAGTCATAAATATTTTTGCGAGTTGCTTGGTTACAAAGTAGATGTCGCATAAAGAAAAAGAAGTTGCAAAGTTGAGTTTGAGTAGTCGCTAGTAAGTTACTCGTAGTGGCAAATGAGTAACTCTGACTAAGCAACACGACTTCGTAACTCCTCTTTTGAGATCTGCGACTTTTAATGCAACTGATCTCTTCTGATCTCTCTTGTAACCAACCAAGCAACTAGCAACGAGAACTCAAGGAGAAAATAAATGAGAGAAATCGCAATCAGAGGTTTTATTAATGAGAAGTACAACACCCCATTTGGTAAAGGCTTGTTTCGCAGAGCTATCTATAACGGCTCTGTGGAACTACTCAATCCCAATCAAAAGTACCTAGTGGACTTTTATGAGTATGAGCAATTTCAACATACCGCTAAATCGGATCAGCAAATTAGAACTTTAAAGAAGTTTGATGCCTGTGGTGTTGGTAACACCCCAGACTTAGTGATGTCGTGGATTGTTCATTACGAGCCTTTAACCAAATCTAAAGAACTAGTCGATGGCTATTGCATCTATCTTCAATCTACAGGTGAAGTCCATATTGAAATTGATGATGTTCTAAATGGAACAAAGGATGAATGGGACTTAAAAGCCCATCACTGCAAGGCTATAGGTGCCAATAAGCCTGTATTTGTTGCTACCAATGTGGATTTAAACACCAAGCAGTAATTATGCAAAACCCCTCAAAAAAGCCCTACAAGCACTGATCTTTAAGCATCACAGCGTCTAGTTGCTGGACGCACATCAAATAACGTGTAGGGCTGATTTGAGCTATTGCTGTATTAATCACTTAGATCGTCGTCTAAAGACGACAAAAACAGATAAATATTTAAAGCAATCATAGGTTAAGAAAACTGCACTTTTCTTAACCTACTTTACTAAGTCATTGATTCTTGGAAGATCTTTACAAAAAAGCTATCGGTCGCTTTTTTTGCAATAAGAAAACACACTTGTATGTGCTTTTTTATTTATGAAAGGTAATAACAAATGGCTCAAGCAAAAACCCTCACCCAAGCAGAAATTGATCAAGTTTTGCGCTATGCAAGCACACGTCAATATCCAGAGCGTAATCGCGCACTGATTCTTAGCAGTTTTTATCTCGGCTTTCGTGTCGCCGAGATAGCTTTGTTAAAACTAGGCGATGTTGCCAATGATGATGGCACAATTAAAAATGAAATCCGCCTAGCAGGATCTCAAACCAAAGGCGGTCACCCACGAACTGTATTCATTCCTGACAAACTTAAACCCGAATACGCCGCCTATTTAAAGACAAGGCATATTAAAGATCCCACAGTCCCGTTCTTTCATACCGATAACAAATTGGGATTCTCACCAAATGGTTTATGCGTTTGGTTCTTTGCACTTTACAAAGGGGCTGGCATTAGTGGTGCAAGTAGCCATAGTGGCCGCCGGACGATGATTACTTCGCTCGCAAACAAAGGCATCGGTGTTAGGGTCTTAGCCGAGATTGCAGGTCACCGTAGTATTGCAGTTACCCAAAAATACATCGACGCCAATCCTGAGATGTGTCGCAATGCTATGAACTTAATTTAAGTTTTGCTGGGATCTTGCAGAGATGGGAATATTCCTTTCTCTGCATTGGCAATCAAATTTTTAGCCTGCGCCAAATAGCGACTTACTGCAATAGTCATACGGCGACGCTCTAAAGCTTCATCTATCTGATCGCCATCGGTAGTTCTTGCCAATAAATCCAAATCAATCTTTGCTTTTTGCCCAATCTCGTAATTACTGAATGTGGGATTTTCATTACGGATTTGCCAAACATTTAACAGCATCTCTACTGTTTTCATGCGAATCTTACTTTTAATGATTTGGCGCTTTGCGGTACTTTGCTGCCAAATATCCACGTCCTCCCTATTCTCATAAGCCTTTTTTAACTCTTTACCTATTTGCCTTATTGCTGTTTGTCTACGTAAAGTCAAAGGCACTTCGATTATCAATCTATCTTCATGAATACTAAGACGCTCTAATTGCCGACGCTCATCAATTACGTCCACCTTCTTTAACCGCTTACGCTCAGAAAATATCTTTCTGCCTTGGTTAGCCCACCACTGAGCAAATGACTTTTTCTCCACATCACCAAAGTCTTTATAGAGGTTTGCCAGCTTTCCTTTGCCAAGATTGCGACAACACAGCAAATATTCATCGCTAGCCTGCAAGGTCAAAAACCACCAATAAATCGGTGTTTCCTTAGCCTCTCTGATTTCCTCGTTTAATCCTAAGCCACGGCTAAAGCTGCCCCGAATGTGCTTGTTGGGCAAAGATTCATATTGATCAATTTCTTCCATTTTGTTACCAAGAAATATTTGTTATTGCATTCTATCTTCTTTTTCATAGAACATTTATTTCCTTCAAGCCATTGTTTTATCAATACTTGTTAACACAAATTACTAATAAATGATGTGCAGTATCTCAATAAATGCTACATCCGGATAATGGCTTATATCGTGATTCACATCACCGCTCTTTAACAAACGAAGTCAGTCGCAAAAGTGTTTCACGATTGCTGCAATGCATTTTGCAATGCAGCATTTATTAATTTAAAAATGGAGTCTTTTATGACACAAGCAACTACAGCAGTAAAAGCAGTATTTCAACCAAGCAAAGAAAACCTGGCATTTGCAGGTGGGCTTGTAACGCAACTAGATGGTTTAGTTGTCAAGCGTAAACAGTGGGAAGCTACTGATTACAAAAAAGCTAATGAGGGCTTGTATAGCCTATTAGCCAGCTGTCTTGATGTTTTCAACAGCAAGTTTGTCAATGCTGGTGATGATGACAAGAAAACCTTACGCGGCGAATTAAAAAATCGCCTTACTGCAGATGGGGTTCGAGTACAACGCAATACAACCACCTTAACCATGTTTGTACGCTTTGTTTTTGGTTCTGACCGCAAACGTGCGCATGGCTATACCTACGTGCTTAAAGCTGCGATTTCATACGACGTTACAGCAGCTAGCTTACCAAGCTGGCTTGTTGAGCAAGGCGGCATTGAGGAAGTACGTCGTCGCATGATTGTCTCGGAGAAAGCCTTGGAAAACCGAGCAGCCCTTGCAAATGCAAAAGCACAGGTTATTGCTAAGGTTGAGCAAGCTTCTGTAACACCACTAGCAAAGTTCAGTATGACTGGGGTTAGCGGGGACTATGCATTACTTCTAGCCAAGCCTGCGCCAGACGGGACTGTATCAATCGTGGGCGTGATCTCTGATATCAACGAAGCCTTCTACAACGCTTGTTTGTTAAAGATGGCTCGTGTTAAAGCAGCAGATAACGCTGAATCATTAGCTCTTAGCAAAGAAGGTACGGACTTATTAGCTGGCAGCATTCCTGCAGCCACTAACGATTCTGTAGCTGAAAAAGAACTACTTGCAGCCTAAGTAGCAACTTTAAGGGGGCGGGATATTCCCGTCACCCTTTTTTAACTTCACTTATAAATCAGGAGGACATAGTGAAAACATCTGTTAAATATGCGCCTAAGAACTTAGGCGATGTAATTTACCCAAACCCTGCAGTTCGAACACGCATCCAAGCGTATATGTCGGGTCAGTTAGAGGGCAACATCTTATTGTGGGGACCGAACGGTACTGGCAAGACAACTGTAGCCGAGCTGTTACCGCATTATATCGGTGGTGATGCCGCCTTCATTGAGACGCAAAGTTTTGACGAGATTCTCAAAAAAGAAGATCTGCATGGTTATATAGCAAACTCTTGCAGTATTGCTAACTTCTCAAACTCCAAGTACTTCATGGTATTTCACGAGTTTGATAACGCCAAAGCTAATGTCAGTAAGTTTTGGACTGTTATTGAAGAATACGCAGATCAGCTAATGCTCATCATCACCAGTAATGACCCGATGAGCATTCACAAAAGTCTACGCTCACGCTGCGATGAAATTGCTTTTCCTGCATTAACTGCTCGTCAAGTATTGCCTCGTGCACTAAAGATACTGACTGCAGAAAGTGTAAATGTACCTGAAAAGCAAGTGTTGCACTACTTAACCCAGATTGAACACTTTGGGGACTTGCGTAAATACCTCGCCAAATTAGACGAGATTATTTACTTGTCAAAAACAGGTGGAACATTTCCACCGGCTCCCAATGTTGTTCTTAACCGCAACAAAATCAAGTTGTCTCTTGTTTAACTAACCATCAAGCGTCTAGTTACTAGACGCTTGATGAACCCCTCTTTTACTCAATTAATTTAATAAAGGATTTAAAAATGAAAAACTTATCAAATATCACTATTCCACACACCTCTTCTAAAGCTCAAGTTATCAAGTTGGGTCGTGTACAAAACGTCTTCGCAATTGAAGTTAAAAATGCCAAGTATCGCGGCGCCACATTTAGCGGTGTATTAGAACTTGTCAATGGCACGGACAGCATTCAAAAGTACAAGGGCTTTCATCGCGCTAATGCCAAGCTAGCTTGGTTTGGTCAAGAGCTTAAAAAACGCAATCCCTTTATCAATCTAGCCGGCGCTGAAGTAACGCTATTGCCTTGCTACACAGGCGATGTAGTCGCCTGCTTAGGTTAACCACCTTATAAAGGAATAAATTATGAAAACCTACCAAATTGAATATTCGGTTGAAATTGCTGGGTCTGTACATATTGAGGCAAATTCAAGCGAAGATGCAAAAGAAATTTACAGAGAAATGGGCTATCAACATTTAATTAATGAAAGTAGTTATTTAAACGAGGATATTTTTATTTTGAATGAAGATGAATAGTCAGGCTAACTTCTCAGCATTCATCATAGGAGTTAGCTTCGAATAATGCCGCTCAATCATGCCAACACTAGTGCCCATTTGCCTGGCTAATGTGTGTATATCAACACCGCTAGCTAGTGCAAATGTGGCATAAGTGTGGCGCAGGCTATACAGCGTTCTAGTCTGACCACTGCCATCTAATCGCATATTGCTGCGAACCATTAAGTTACGAAAGATATTTTCCATATTGCTAATTTGCTCACCTGCTGGCAAACGAAATATCAGTTGATCAACCTTAGCTTCAATCACCGCATTCAATCCTGAATATGGCAACTCTTGCCACTTCAAAATTCCTTCCAAAACCTTGACCACTCTATTCTTAGCAATTAAGTAGCGTGGTCCCGTCTTGCCTGACACCCAAATCCTTAAGTATTTCTTATTGCCAATCCAATGCCACTGCAAATGCTTCCAGCGTAGCGGCAAAGCTTCAGTTCCATGCCGAACACCTGTATTAACCAAAAACTCGATATAGAAAGCGCATAGGGTTCGCATCATGGCTGTTCTATTTGTATAAGAACTCTTTTGCCAAGTTTCTGTATAGCTCAGCAATTCCGCAATCTCCTCTGGTGTAAAAGCTGGGCGTGGCTGACTCTTTTTACCTTTGCTATCTAACAATGGAACAGCTTTATTAACCGCAATATATCCACGATCTCTAGCTAGATTAATTACACGGATATAGGCACTGGCGTGATTACGCTTAGTGCTCGCCATGGGTATTCTTCCCATTTCGGCAATTCTCCAAGAGTCAAAATCCGCCAGTAGCTCATTAGTAATTTGACTTATCTCGTATTGCCCAAAGAACGGGATAAGGTATTTATTGATGGCAAAGGTGTAATCACGATAAGTGCGCTTACCAGTCTTGTTATGGGTGGCTTGCGCCATATTGGCAATCTCATCTAAAGCCACCTGCTTGAAAGTCTTGGTGACTGCCGACAAGCCCGGGCCAACCTTAACTTTGACAGCCTCGTAAATTGCGATGGCTTGGTTGTGGGCTGAATCTAGATCTTCTGTATTGGTAGATGCTGCATGCCATTGCCCATTGGGCAGCTTGAAACGACATTGCCAGTTGCCACTGTTGGAGCGCTTGAATAGAGTTAGCTCACCCTGTAACAATTGGATTGTTTTTGATGGGCTGAGGGCTAAATTACCAGAAAAGAAATATTGTAAGTTTTGCAAGTTGAGCGTCTAGTTATGGGACGCTTATTAGCTTAAATTCAGATTGGGATCTGGGCGACCTAATTTAGCCCCATTTCGAGCGTATTATCTATATATTAAATTTTTTAAGTCCAACCTAAACCACTAAAGTAGTTGTCATATGAATCCATCTCAAGAATACGAGAAAGCTATACAAGAGGCGTGGTCCACATTAATAATTTCTCGCAAAAAATGGGGCCTGATTGGGAATGCATCTCTAAGCCTTGTCATAATTTTTCCCATACTAAGTTGGATTTTTAAATATGAACCCCCCATTTATGCATGGGTGGCTCTAATTTTTATAGCGGCAAGTGGAAAATACTACGCTTACCATCAGCTAAAGCAGGCCGAAGAAAAATACTTTGGCGAATTTCCTGCGCTGATCCCTGAAAATGAATAGTCACGACTATCATGCAAAGCCTATCGGTAATTCTTATAACAAAAAATGAAGGTCACAACCTTGAAGATTGTTTGAGCTCATTATCAGAAATTGCTCAAGAAATTATCGTCGTTGATTCTATTAGCACTGATGAAACATTGGAAATTGCCAATAAATATGGTGCAATCATTTCATCCCCAAATGATTGGCCAGGGTTTGGTCCTCAAAAAAATAGGGCACTAGCATTGGCATCAAAAGATTGGGTTTTGTCCGTAGATGCTGATGAGCGATTAACCCAAGAATTGCGAGATGAAATTAAAGATGTCCTTATTTCTCCAAAAGCCAACTGTTACGCAATACCAAGATCATCGTGGTATTGTGGCCGCTTCATGAGACACTCTGGATGGAGCCCTGATTATGTAGATCGGCTTTTCAAACGAGGCTCTGCTTATTTTTCAGATAATCTTGTTCATGAAAGGCTAATCCCGAGCGGCCAAGTTAAAAAGTTGAAATCGCCAATGTTGCATTACAGCTTTAGAAACTTTTCGCAAGTGCTTCAAAAAATTGATCGCTATTCAACGGACTCTGCCTTACAAGCTTTCGCAAAAAACAAAAGGAGTAGTCCCACCAAAGCAATTCTTCATGGCCTTTGGACTTTTATTCGGACATACTTTATAAAACTTGGATTTTTAGATGGTGCCCAAGGATTTGCATTAGCAATTTCAAATGCCGAGGGTAGTTATTACCGATATCTTAAAATTTGGCTTATGCAAAATGAAGTAAGACATGAAAATTAGCCTAATTATTGCAACATACAACAGACCGGATGCGCTAAATCTAGTTCTTCAATCGCTGGATGCTCAAACAGACAAAAATTTTGAGATCATCATTGCAGATGATGGATCAAAAGAAGATACAAGACTATTAATAGACTCATTTAAATCTAGCTCATCAATTCCCCTAATTCATGCATGGCATGAAGATACTGGCTTTAGGTTAGCGGCAGTTAGAAATCTTGCAACCAAACAAAGCTCTGGAGACTATTTAATATTTTTAGATGGTGACTGCGTGGTGCAGCCAGACTTTATTGCTCGTCATAGAGATCTCATTGAGCCAAATCACATGGTCACTGGTGGGAGAATTTTATTAAACGAGAAGTTAACCAAAAAACTCCTCGCACAAGGGAGGTGGGACTTTAATAAATTCAAAAAAAATGTATTTGCCTATCGCATTACTGGACAAATCAATAAAATACTCGCTTTCTATATAAAATTTGGCAATCACTCATTGCGTAATTACCCAGACTTTATTTGGCGTCGCATTAAAGGCTGTAATCTCGCCTGCTGGAAGAGAGATATTGTTGCCATTGGAGGATTTGATGAGTCCATCACAGGATGGGGTCACGAAGATGCAGACTTCGTGTTTAGATTGTTTGACTACGGAATCACTCGCAAATCAGGGTCTTGGTCAACAGAAGTCCTACATCTTTATCACCCAATGAGTAATAAAGAAAATGCTGATGAAAATGAAAAAAAAGTTCGGGCAAGAATATTAGCCAAATCCAAGAAAACTAAGTTATGAATATTCTCATTACAGGTGGCGCAGGATACATAGGAAGCCACACTGCCATTGCCCTTAATCAGGCCGGTCACAAAATTACGATTGTTGACAATTTATGCAACAGCAAAGCCTCAACCATTGACCAATTGTCAAAAATTTTAGGCTTGCCAATTCACTTTATGGATGCGGATGTTCGCAATACAACTCTGATGAGCAAGGTTTTGAAAGAAAATCAAATCGAGGCTGTTATTCATTTTGCAGGACTTAAGTCCGTTGCCGAGTCTGTAGCCAACCCTATTCTCTATTACTCAAATAATGTTCAAGGTAGCATTTCTCTAATAGAGGCTATGCAACTAAACAAAATAAAAACTTTTGTTTTCAGTTCGAGCGCCACTGTTTATGGTGCCCCACTATATCTTCCTTATGATGAGGCCCATCCAACAAACCCCATCAATCCGTATGGCAATACTAAGCTTCAAGTTGAAACTATATTGAAAGATTGGGCAAACTCAGATCCTGAAGTCAAAGTTTCGATTCTTAGATACTTTAATCCTGTAGGAGCACATGAATCTGGATTAATTGGTGAAAATCCAAACCAGATTCCAAATAATTTGATGCCATACATCACCAGGGTTATTGGTGGCACGCTATCTCACTTAAATATATATGGAAACGACTACGAAACAAGGGATGGAACTGGAGAGCGAGACTACATTCATGTAATGGATTTAGCTGAGGGACATCTTGCAGCGCTTGAGTTCTTAAACAATAATCATGGGGCACACATACATAATCTCGGCACAGGAAAAGGAACCACGGTTTTAGAATTAATTCACACCTTTGAGAAGATTAATAACCTCGAAATTCCATATCAATTCTCGGGTCGAAGGGGTGGGGATTTACCATCATATTATGCTGATGCAGACAAGGCGCTTCAAGATCTAAAGTGGTCTACTAAACGCAGCCTTAAGCAGGCATGTAAAGATACCTACAGCTTTTATCAATCAACCCATTAAAATCTATTTCTATTTTTTGCTATTGAAATTTAATATTTTGGGTAAAAAATGCTCAACTACATATCTTCCTGCCTGCGGTGTGTAGTGCCCCGCATCAAAGGACATTATATCCTTACTATCTTGAGCTGTTCTCGTCAAACAACCATCATCGTTGCACAATATATCAAGCTGGGACACATATAGAATCTTATTTACAGCTGCAAACTTATCAAAGCTTTCATCCAACTTATAGACACTTGCAGCATTAAATTTCTTAGATCGCAAGGGTGGTGTTTTATGCTCTTTCCTATAGTATGAAAAAATTGTCCTCGGCAAACCTTCGACCCATGTTGGGGCCGGCCCCATCAAAACAATATTTGATATGCCTATTTTTTTTAGCTCATCAATTGTTGTCTGGAGCATTAATAAGTCATTTTCATTATCCCAATGTGCATTTAAAAATACATAATTTGGTTTTGTCTGTTGAATAATTTTCAATACATGCCTATTGCTATCTCTACACAGAGCCGATCCACTATACCCATCACCCAATTCAGGCTTACAAGCGGCATAGGTAAACTGAGACATGGCGAATCCCATTTCATCCTGAGCCTCCCTAAACCCGGGATAAAGTGAAGCTGCATATGAGTCGCCCCATAAAAAAAGCGTCGGGTGTTTGCCTTTTTCAACACAAATATCATCTGAAAAGTGTTCGACCCCTTCAGTCTCAATAAAACAAATTCCACGCCTCCACTCCAACGTATGATTTGGTCTTAATCCAGTTATCTCGGGCATCAACTTTAAGAGACGGAATCCATTGCCCTCTCTGATATATAAGTTATATCCAACATAACCAAACGCAATCATTAGAAATAAAGATATGACTGTCTTTAGCTTAAGTCTTGAGGTCTTTCTTATATGCCTCTCTAGAAACCAATAGGTTAACCACGCCAAACCAAAAGAAGTCATTAAGGCACCCCCCTTTTCATAGGCGGAGGGTGCCTCAGAAACATTAATTTTTAAATATGTCAAAACTGGCCAGTGCCACAAATAGAGCGGGTAACTTATCAGACCAATCCACACCATTAGCTTGTGCGCCAAAATATTTTTATTAATCCATGCATCTTTGGATGCAAGAATTAGTACGCTTCCCATTGTTGGAAATAAAGCCCACCACCCAGGAAACAGGCTTGTTTTATCAAGCCAAACAATTGGGATTGATATTAGAGCTATTCCAAAGCATGCCCATGAGTTTGAGTATTTTCCCTGCCAGTCATTTTCGATATTTTGCTTATAGACTGAAATATACGCAAGAATGGCGCCAATTAATAACTCCCAAAAACGACTGAGTGGCGAATAAAACGCAGCTATTGGATTTTCGCCAATAGTTATGACATTTACACCAAATGAAAGAATTGCAACAGCCGCTATAACAAGTAGAAAATTTAATTTTCTTTTCCACGTTATCCACATTAACAGTGGCCAAATTACATAAAACTGCTCCTCAACACCCAATGACCATAGATGCAGCAGAGGCTTTGTATCAGAGGCAGCATCAAAGTACCCACTCTCGTTCCACAAAACGAGATTTGAAACAAATCCCGCTCCAGCAGCTATATGCTTTCCAAGCTGAGCATACTCTTCTGCCAATAAAGTGAACCAGCCTACAGCATAACTTGCAATTAAAACCAGAAGCAATGCTGGAAAAATTCTTCGGATGCGACGGCTATAAAAATCAACAAAGCTAAACGAATCATTTTTTAAATTTTCAATAATGATTGTTGAGATTAAATAGCCACTTATTACAAAAAATATATCCACCCCAATAAAGCCGCCTTTAATCCACTCGGGAAAGGCATGAAAGCCTATGACTGATAAAACCGCTATAGCTCGCAGCCCATCTATATCTGGTCGATATTTTGGGTGTGTTGGATTCATTTTTTTATTTCAACCATTAATTCAAAAAAATATTGGGTTTGCAGTCTTGCATTGATAAATTTAGCAAAGTTTCTTTTTATTTAGGCATTATCCCTAATAACGACCCATTTTCTTCATTAAGAACTACGAAAACCCATAATTTATAAATTTGTTTCCCGTTAGGCAAAAAGTATAACTGTTGGGCTGTCATCGCCTTGGCATTTGAATTCGACCTGTATCCAGCGTCCCGTAACTAGACCCCGAATAAATTTGTTCCATTTGGAACAGACAATATGCGATCCTCTATTCATCCAACCCCGTAGAATCAAGGCATGAAGACGGAAGATATTGGAACGATTTGCCCAGATTGCGGAAGGGCTAATGACTGCCAAATAGCTGGTGAGAAGAAATGTTGGTGTTTTGATCTGCCATTAGACAAGGCGAAGCTTGCACAAGCACTTAAGAACAAAACAAAAGATCAATGCTTGTGTAAGGGTTGTTTGAAGAAGTTAAGCGTCTAGTTACAGGACGCTTAATAGTTCCGTTTTTAGTTTAGATGATCCATTTATATTATCAATATGAAATCAAATAATCTCTTTAAAAAATGATTAATAAATTAAATTTTGATTACAGCAAGTATCAAAAGCATATAGACGATCTTGATGCCAAGGCTGTTCAATTACATAACATTTCTCATCCTTGGGGCCCTGAATCAAAAAAAGCAAAATACCATTTACATCAAAATATGGGCTCATGTCCATTCGAAGGAAATCTACTAACTGCAAAAGTTATTCTTTTGTTGGCAAATCCAGGCTTCAATAAATACCAAGATCCCTTTCCCACTAAAGAAGACCATAAGCCGAGAGATGGCTGGGGAATCGCCAACCTATCACCAAAAGGCGAAAGCAATTGGTATCGACCTAGATTTAGAACATTACTTGATCATGAGGGCGAAGAAGAATGGCAATCTCTATCAAACAAGATGGCAATGGTTCAAGCAATTCCATGGGCGAGCGAAAAATTCAAAGATTTAAAGTCACTACCCAGTCGAGGCCTAATGTCGGAAACAATAAAAGCTGTTGGAGAAAAAAATCGCGAAGCGTTATTTGTAATTATGCGTAGGCATAAATTTTGGGGGGAGGCGCTTAAGGGGGTCGATCAGACGAGAGTAGTAGTTAACCCACATCCAATCTGCTCTTACATAACAAAAGGAAACTTCGGGGACGATTGGGACAAAATCAAAAGAAAGCTAGGTGAATGAGGATAAAACAATAAATGCGGGGATTGCAGTAGATATATGTATGCGGAACTAAACATAACAATGATCCCAAGAACTACAAGCCTTGCCCAGCCCTTGCCAGCATTTCCCAAGATAGCCGACCCCAAAGCAACCAACACAAATATAGTAAAACCTACGCCCAAACTCAAGGCTATTACGGCCCTCACTAACCAACCGAGGGCATAGTAACCTACTGATGGAGCATCTACAGGTGGGTCAAAATAGATATCCAAAGCTCCAGCAATCACCACCAAGCTAAATGCAATTGATGAGGCAACCAAGCCCCTTTTGAGATGTTTATTCATTGGGTACTTATCATTTAATAATGTAAGACAGAACTATTGCAATCGTCGCCTCCCAAAAGATGAATGTGAAATATGCGGCTAGCAATGTAAATGGCAACAGTAGAATTGATTTAAGCATTTGTCATTCGTTAGACTTTTTAATCACGGCCAATGTTTTCTCGTCTAACTGCCCACTAAAAAACCGATCTAGTGCTTCTTGTAATAGTTGGCTATTGGGGTCAATTTTTAAGAACAGCGTAAGACATGATTGAAATTTGGTTACATCAATGTCTTTCCCGAAAATCTCCAAGGCTGATTTATTACTATCCATTACTAACCCTACGCACTGACGCAATCGCTCACCAAGCAGGGGATGGTGCCAGCATTCCTTTGCCTCTTCTAAGGACTTTATTCCGTATAACTTGGAATTATGGCTCTCCCCCAAACCATATGCCTGGGGAAAAATGAACCACATCCAATGCCCTTTTTTATGCCCTGCCTTAAGTTCCTCTATGACCCAACTAAATAATGGCTCATCTTGAGCATCCAAAAAACGTTGTAAATTGAAAGTATCCATATCGAGCCTTTTGAATCCAAATCCTCTCTTCTTTAGTGGCCTCCGAAGAAGGCACCTAAGTAATAGCATTTGATTTTGAACTTACACCCAAAATTCGCACCATCTCGAATGTCATTTAATAAGTAATTCTCGACTCCATCTGCAGCATTTCCCAAATACCTCAATTCATCTCTATACAAATTAAGATCAATGCTGAAGGTAAATTGACTTGGCTGCGCCTCTTTCATATAAAGGTCATACAACTTACTAAACTGCAATTCTTTCTGGAAAATCGTTATCTCAAAGTTTCTACGGCTTGGATCATGAATATTTTTATTCTTAGATGGGTTTTCGAATAGCGTATTTACCTGCGCCTCTTCCAGCTCTTGCCTTACCTTCTCTTCGAAATATTCTTTTACAAAATTAACTTTAAATTTGCTATCCGCAAGGCTCTGCATACTGGCTAAATCTATATTTGCCGACGCACTAGCAAACCGCATTTCTTGCTCTATCTCAACGAAGTCTGGACCAAAAGCAATGCAATACTTACCTGTTGGCGCTAGAGTTAGCCAAATTGTGCTCGTCGTAGTTTGTCTCGCATCCAAGATCTTCATCTTTTGCGTCTAACTCAACTTAGCAATTATTCGATTTGGTTCTTGGCATGCTTACCAACCAATAACTAATTGCCATAAAAATTAGCAAACTCAATCCATTGAAATTTTGCATCTTGATACTCCTTTTAATAGAAGTATTCAGATTAAGCGCCTAAAAGCTCATAAAGTGAGCCAGTCAAAAGTAAAGTCAGGGGGGTCCCGTAACTAGACGCTGAATGAATTTGTTCCATTTAGAACAGACAATTACATATCCTCTATCTAACGAGGCTTGATGGGATAGGGCTGGAGAGGATTGCTCATTTCGCCTGAAAGTGGGAATATTTGTGAATACACAAAATTCTTCTAAATATATGTATTCACTTTTTGAGCGGGAAAAACTACAAATTGGATCGTCCATTTGTTATCAATGGCCAAAAATCTCGCCAAAAGCTTGTATCGTTTTTATTCATGGTCTTGGCGGCAATCACCAGTCCACCTGGCGAAACCTTCCAACGCTATTAATGGGAACGCTTTTTGCACAGAATAAAGATATATTTTCATACGGCTATGAATCCTCTCCGGTGAATCCATTCGATAAAGACATTCCTACCTTAAGCGATGAACTGACAACTTTTCTTGAAAATCTCTCTCCAAAATATCAATCTTTTTATTTCATTTCACATAGCCTGGGGTCTTTAATTTGCCTCAATGCAATGCTCAATCTGCTTTCTAGAGACAATATCTGGTCATTCAAATTAAAAGGTCATGTAATGCTTGCTCCCGCACTCTGGGGCTCAAATTGGGCATATTTAGGTCTCACCCCAATTACGCGAGCATTAAAACCTAAGTCTCAATTTTTGACTAAAACACTTAATGACTGGAGTTTTATTTCTAAATTGACCGTTTGTAAAAGTTTTGTTCTTGCCGGAACTAGCGATGAGATAGTTCTCAAGAATTCGGAAGAATTATTGCGGATGGATATCAAAATACATGCTCTGCCAGAATCACATATATCCATTCCCAAAACAAACTCGATTGACAGCCGAACATTTAGAGCCATATTAGATTGTCTTTATGAAATCTCTGGCAGCAACCTTTATGACAGCAGAGCATATATTAAATCTTTAGTTATTGATTCCAGCCCCGATTATTGGGAGTTTGATGATCGACTAAGAACTTTCTTATATAAGTTAGATCACAAACTAAAAATTGTGCAATTTGATGCGAGAGAGGCCCCCAGAGATTTTGATGAAGGCTGGACTAAGAAGTTCTCGGACCATCGTGCAACACTAATTCACTATGAAATAAATTATGACAATCATCATATTGAAGACTTCCCGATGGTGCTATGCGATGGAGGCAGATATTTAATACCACTTCCAAAATCTGCTGTGGACGTATCGATTACACAAGATCAATACAAGCTTGCAGAAATAATGGAGAAAGAGGGGTTTTATAAAGACCTCAAACAAGGCTTAAGGATGGCAGGCATTCAGGTTTCATATTCCTCGCCAGGATAAGCGTCTAGTTATTAGACTCTTTACTAAAAATAAGCTTATAAATAAGGGCAATCATGGCAGACCAAAGAAAAATAAGACGAATTGGTGGCCTATGCCTCTATTGCATTGGAAATATAGCAAGCTATAGAGCGGGCTGGACTACTAAGAAAAAATTTAAGATAGATACAGATTTTTGGAGAAAGGTAAATGGTAACTTTCTCGATATAGCAACCTTAGATTGGTGCAAGATTTTTGTAGAACATGACGGAAAACACCATTGGTCAACCATCTTTTCTGACAAGAAAACCTTTAGAGGTAACTTATTTTCGGGAATCAATGTTTCTGAAAAAGATTTTAGAAACGAGATTAAGGAAATCAAAAAATATCGCGACAAATTCTTGGCTCATCTAGATGAACCAACTGCGCTCTATTATCCAAAGTCAGAAATAATGCTTAAAAGCTCCATGTTTCTCTATCAATTATTAGCAACTGATCCCAAAACAAGAATGGCGTTATCGGGTCTTCTCATTCATCCTCAAGACTTCTACGATGATTACTATCAAGTCGCCTTGAAGGAGATCTCCAATGCAGAGTCCATGCATCAAAAAGCAAATAATCTCTCTGCAAAAAAGATTTCAAAATAGTACCAGCTCAACGCTGTCGATGCCAATTCGGGAATATTCGAAACCGCTGCGAGCCAATAGATTCGGTGCTTAGCGGGCAGTGAGTCTTGCTCAGCTTAGACCCAATGTGCAGAACTGTTTTAGTCCTCTATCCTACGTTTTCAATCCTCTGCTCTACCGACTGAGCTACCAGGCCAAGACTTAGAATTATAAATGAAACTGCATTCCAGGCTGAAAAATGGTCTAACAGACCATAGCTGCCATTCTGGCTCGAGCCGCATGCAATTTTCTATAGCTGTCGATCATGCGGTGGTGCCTGTCGAGACCCTCC
>Ga0316224_1002218_pt1 | contig 18580 bp, 10 predicted proteins | sample TBH18013metaG_FD_206254 | JGI IMG/M metagenome (GOLD analysis project Ga0316224, IMG submission 206254) | Freshwater microbial communities from Trout Bog Lake, Wisconsin, USA - TBH18013 | ecosystem: Environmental > Aquatic > Freshwater > Lake > Hypolimnion/Profundal zone | place: USA: Wisconsin... | reverse complement strand
GGAAGTGGATCCTAAACGGCTCGGAGTGTATGGCCACTCCATGGGTGGCAAGATCACCGTGATGACAGCGGGGGCGGATGCGCGTGTCAAGGCGGCCGCGCCTTCGTGTGGTGGACTCTCTGACCTAAATTCCGGCAACGCGCTCTTCCGCGCCACCATCTGCGACGATCAATATCTCCAACGCATCACTTGTCCCATAATTTTCCTCAGTCCCGCCAATGATTTTCATGGCCGCATTGATGATTTGCAAAAAGCCCTCGGGGAAATCAAGAGCCAAGACTGGCGAATAACCTGCTCGCCGTATCACAATCATCAGGACACTGAACCCTATCAGGTCGCCGGCCTCTTGTGGTTTGACCAGTATTTGAAAGGCGACTTCCAATTTCCGCAGACCCCCGACGCTTCCTTGAAATTGAAAACGGCGGATGCCGTCCCGTCATTCACGGTGAATTCGGATTCGAGCCGGCCGATTATTTCGGTGGACATCTATTACACCCAGCAAGGTCAGATGGATGGGAAAAAGGACGACCGGGAAAATACGATAGCCCGTTTCTGGCACCATGCGGATGCCAAACCGAACGGGAAAAGTTGGACGGCCGATCTGCCGCTGCTCACCATTGAGAAGCCGCTCTGGGTTTATGCCAATGTGCTCTATGCCCTGGACAAGCCCGTCACCGGTGCCGGGTATTATTACGGCCGCTACACGGCTAGGCAGTTCAACCTTTCCTCCCGCATGCTTGTGGCAACGCCCGCTCAACTCAAGGTGGCCGGAGTTGAGGCCACCGCGAAGCCGTCGCTGGTGATTGAGAGTTTTGAAAAAGACTGGCAGAAGGAATGGTTCACTTACGATTTGACCGACAACTGGGCGCGCAAGACCCACAAACTGCACGACCCGCAATGGCAGGCTCCGGCGGGGGCGAAGCTCGCACTGGAAGTGCGCTGCGAGCTACCTCACAAGCTGGTCATTGGGCTTGACGATTACGCTGCCGAAGTTCGGGTCACGGGCGAACACGACTGGCAGAGGATCGTGCTGCAACCTGCCGACTTTCGTAACGCGGCAGGCGCGTCCCTTGCCGATTGGAAAGGAATCAAGGAATTCAGGTTGGGACCCCAGGAAACACTGCGCGGAAAAAATGACGGAAAGGAAAAGAGCGTGACTCTGGGAGCAAGCTGGCAGGGGCCGAAACCAGAATTCCGCAACCTGCGGTGGGTAAAAAGCACGGAATAAATTGAATTGCCGGAACACACTAAACACCAAATACCAATGAAATCAAACCTATCAATATTCGGGCAAAAAATGAACTGCCGCTTAAGCATCGTGCTGGTTCTGCTCGCCATGGCTTCCGGCGTGATGGCTGATGAATCTGGCAAAGGGCACAGAGAATCCATTGAATGGTGCAACCACTGGTTCCCGTCGCTTGATAAAAATGATCTGCCCCATGTCCTGCTCATTGGCGATTCCATTGTGATGGGCTACTGTCCGGTGGTTGAGAAGCAACTGAAAGGAAAAGCTTATGTGGCGAGAATTTGCACCTCGCAATTCATTTCCGACCCGATGCTGCTGGGTCAGTTGAAGCTGTTTCTCGGGCAGATGAAGTTTGATGTCATTCACTTCAACAACGGGTTGCATGGCGCGAGCCACAGCGAAGCCCAATACCGTTCCGCCTTCCCTGCGTTTCTGTCGGCCATTCAAGAAAGCGCCCCCCAAGCAAAACTCATCTGGGCCTCCACCACCACCTTCATTAAGGACGGCCAGCCGGAACTCAACGAGCAGGTCAAAGCCCGCAACGCCATCGCCCATAAGTTCATCGAGCAGGCTGGAATTTCTGAGGATGATCTTTTCAGCCTGATCTCGCCTCACCCTGAATTGCATGATGCCGGTGGAATCCATTACAAGCCGGAAGGCTATGACTTGCTTGGACGGCAGGTTGCTTCTGAGATCGAAAAGTTTTTGCCAAAGAAATGACCGGAATAATGTCCATCGTTGTGCACGAAGTGTCCATAGACAAAAAAGTCGATGTGAGAAAGTCTCAATCAGATTTTGTCTGAGATAAGGCGATGCTCGCCGCTAAAAATCAAAAATTTATGAAAACTAGTCGACTCATTATCGCCATTGCGCTGGCTTGGGCAGCTCTGCAGCCCGTTGCCAAAGCCCAAACCAACCTGGTCGCCAAAGTTGAAACCAAGGCTCAACATGACGCCCGCATGGAATGGTGGCGCCAAGCGAAGTTCGGCATGTTCATTCACTGGGGGGTATATTCCGTTCCCGCCGGCGATTGGAATGGCCAGACCAATTACGCCGAGTGGATCATGGAGCAGGGGCAGATCCCCGCCAGCCGCTATGAGCAGTTTGCGAAGGGATTTAATCCCGTAAAATTTGACGCCAAGATGTTTGTTAAAACCGCGAAAGAGGCAGGCATGAAATACCTGGTCATCACCTCCAAGCATCACGACGGGTTCTGCTTGTGGCCGTCAGCGTTGACCGACTGGGGCATTAAGTCCACGGCCTTCCAGCGCGACCCGCTGCGCGAGTTGTCGGAAGAATGTCGCCGGCAAGGCCTCAAGTTCTGCGTCTATTATTCCATCATGGACTGGCATCACTCCGACTGGGGCACCCGCCGGGCGTGGAATGATGTGGCCACCGGCACGCCGGACATGGACCGCTATACGGATTACATGAAGGGACAACTCAAGGAGCTCATCGCGAATTATCATCCCGGCGTCATTTGGTTCGATGGCGAATGGGAAGTACCTTGGACCCATGAGCGCGGGGTAGATCTATACAATTATCTGCGTGCGCTGGACCCGAAGCTGATCATCAACAACCGCGTTGACAAGGCGCGCGCCGGCATGGCCGGCATGTCCACGGATGCCGCGGCCGTCGGCGACTTCGGCACCCCCGAACAGCAGATTCCGCCCGCCGGTTTCGGTCCCGGAGTTGACTGGGAAAGCTGCATGACGCTGAACGATCATTGGGGCTACAACCAGCACGACCACCAATGGAAGACGCCGGCAACGATCATTCAAAATCTTTGTGATATTGCCAGCAAGGGCGGCAATTATCTCCTCAATGTCGGCCCAACGAGCGAAGGCCTGATCCCGCCGCCGAGTGTCGAGCGGCTGGCCGAAGTCGGCCGGTGGATAAAGGTCAACGGCGAGGCGATTTACGCCAGCGGCCCGACGCCGTTTGGTGTCGAAGCGGGCAAAATAAGCAACACGGAAAGGGACAAGGACGGCAAGCCCATGTTCATTCCCGCCTGGGACTGGCGTTGCACGAGCAAGCTGGGAAAGCTTTATGTGATGATTTTTAACTGGCCGGCGAATGGCAAATTTGAACTGGCCGGCCTCGAAAGCAAAATCAACCGGGTCTGGCTGATCGCCAACCACAACGTATTGGCGTTTCATCAAACTGCTGCTGGTGTGACCCTGGATCTGCCGGCGATCGCGCCGGACAAAATCGCCTCGGTTGTCTGTGTCGAGATCGCAGACAAGGTTGCGCGGGTTTCCTCGCCAGCGGAAAAACCACTTCTTCATGAATCCGCCTCCAACTGAATGGCAACCAAACTTGTGAAATCAAGCTCTACTCTCCGATGAAACCTGCATGTTTAAGACATGCTTTGCATTGGCTCATGGTTCTGCTGCTGTCGCCGCAGGCTGCGCTTTACGCAGCTGAAGCCCCGGCAGAGAAACCCAACATCATCCTCGTCATGCCCGATGACCTCGGTTATGGCGACTATTCGTGTCTCGGCAGCCCGGTGATGAAGACGCCGGAGGTGGATGCTTTTTGGAAGCAAAGCGTGCGATTTACCGATTTTCATGTCAGCCCTACCTGTTCACCCACGCGCGCGGCTTTGATGAGCGGCCGGCACGAATTCAAGAATGGTGTTACCCACACCATCTTTGAACGCGAGCGCCTTTCATTGAAAACCATCACGCTCGCCCAGATGTTGAAGTCGGCGGGTTACACCACGGGCATTTTCGGCAAATGGCACCTCGGCGACGAGGCGGCTTACCAACCCGACCGGCGCGGGTTTGATGAAGTCTATATCCACGGCGGCGGCGGCATCGGCCAGACGTATCCGGGTTCGTGCGGCGATGCGCCGGGAAATATGTATCAGAACCCGACGCTGCTGCACAACGGCACCTTCGAGAAGACGCAGGGTTATTGCACTGATCTGTTCTTTGGACAGGCCATCAAGTGGATGGACCGTATGCGCATAGAAAGAGCCCCTTTCTTCGCCTACATTGCGCTTAATGTCGCGCACGAGCCACTGCAATGTCCCGAGCAATATTACCAGCACTATGCCGGTAAAGTTCCCGAAAAGGTTGCCCGGTTTTACGGTATGATCGAAACCGCCGACCGCAACTTCGGTCTTTTGCTCGCCAAACTCAAGCAATGGGACATCGCGGACAACACGCTGGTCATCTTCATCGGCACGGATAACGGCGGCTATGCGCCAGCTTGTCAAATCTACAACGCGGGTATGCGCGGCAGCAAGGCCACCCCGTATCAGGGCGGCACGCGGGCCCCGTGCTTTTGGCGGTGGCCGGCGAAGTTCCCGGGCGGACGTGATGTGCCGGCACTGGCGGCACACATTGACATTTTCCCTACGCTCGCCGCCATCGCCGGAGTGCCGCTTGTGGGTGATCTGGCGAAGCAGGTCGAGGGTCGCAGTCTTCTGCCCTTGTTACAGGCTGACAAAGCCGAATGGCCGGATCGCGTTTTGGTCACGCACGTCGGTCGCTGGCCGCGCGGCACGGCGGCGCAGGCCAAGTATACAAATTGTTCCATTCGCGACCGCCGTTTCACGCTAGTGAACAATCAGGAACTTTACGACCTGCAAGCCGATTACGGCGAATCCAAAAATATAATCGCCGATCATCCTGAAGCGTTGGCGAAACTGCGCGCCGCCTACGAACAGTGGTGGCGGGACGTGCAACCGTTGCTCGTGAATGAGACCGCTATGGGTCCCAAGGTGAACCCATTCAAGGAACACTATTGGCAGCAGTTCGGCGGCGTTCCCGGCGCAAATGATCTCAAAAAAATGGATCCGAGCGGCACCAAAATTGAATGATGAAACCAACTAAATTCCTTATCGCCCTCACCGTCCTGTTGCTGTTGCCTCTGCCAGCAGTCAAAGCGGCGGATACTAGCGTCGCACTGATGCCGCGCGTGAGCGACTACACTTTGCTATGGTGGGCCGACGGGCCGCCACAGATCATGGGAAGCAAGAGGTCGCCGACCAACGGGACGTTGTGTTTCCAGTCCGGCGTCTGGGGGCTGGCGTTTGACACCTCGCAGGTGCGGGCGTTGCGGGCCGGTGAGTGGGCGGAACCGATGGAGGTGAAAAAAGCAGTTCAGCCCGGCCGCACGGCGCTGGCCGATCTGCCGGCTGTCGTCTGGGATTGTGCCGTGGTAGTGGCAGGCCATCGGTTCACCTGCGTGGGACACTTGGAACCCAAGGATGAATTCCTGCAGCCGGTGCGTTTTGTTGAAAGCGGCCGTTTTTTTCAGCGCGTGGTGATCGAGGGTTTGCAATTTGCTGACAGCGATGGTCAGGCGTTTCCCGCCGGTGGCAGTCTGGAAATTTCCGCGTGGCCCGACCGGCTAGCGTTGCGCCTGGAGTTGAAGCCCGAAGCCTTGCCAACTAGCGGCACGGTGGAATTACGTCTAGGGGATCACCGTGACTCCGCCGTGCTAACGACCAACACATCAGTCCGGCTTGAAATTTTTGGTGACAAAACTTCCCCTCGCCCGAACTTGGAGACCGACCCGGCGCTGAAGGTCGGATTCGATGAGGCGCTCGGGTGTCAGACCCTCCAGTTGCCGGAGAAGCCGTGGAGCAACGCGAAAGGGACATACTATCCCGAGGAGCACTTGGACCGGTTGGATCGCTGGCATTTCACCCTGTGCAATGACTCCGCTCGTCCTGCCGTCGCCCGGCTCATGTTCATTCAAGAGAAAAACCTGCCCATCACTGGCTTCACGCCGATGTTGTGCGAGACCGACGGCACACCCACGGGGTTGCCGGTGCAGATTTCAAAGGACTGGCACCTGCGACCAAAGATAGGTGTGGTGCCGCATCAGGGGCCGTGGTTCCACGGTTGCGCGTTTGTGCGACTGCCCCCGAACTCCAAGCGTGAGTTGGTTTTCCAGATGGCCTATGCGCGCTATGGCGGCGTCTTCGCGGCATCGCTGGCACAACTTTCCTTGATTGGCTGGGGCCATAATCAGTTTTGGGATCAGACCGCCATTGGGAGTTTTGGCGAGAGCATCTGCTTTGAGCCGGGGCGGGTGCAGCGGCGCTGTTTTATTGATGACGTGCGTCCGCTGCTGACCTTGCCTCAAGGCGAGCCGGCCAAGCCCTGGGGCTGGGCGCAGAATTGCGGCGGAGGCGACTTTTTAATGTGGCAGGATGTGCAGGGAATCTATCAGCCGATGGTCGCGACGCGCACGGATTACCGCGCCTATGGCCCTTGCCTCACGGATGCCAGCTACACCGAGGAATCGGCCGGTGGTGAACTGGCCGCGCGCATGGACGTCTCGGTTCCGCGCAGTCAGGACTACCTGCGGACGTTCTTCCACCTCCGCTATGATGTGCGCCGGCCGATGCCATGGCGGCGGCTGGCGTTTTTTCAACTGGGCGCCGATTTCTACAATGATACGCCCGCCCGTCGGGTTGCGCTCGGCGACGCGAACGGGTTGCATGCGGAATGGGAACCGAAATTTGACAAGGATGTGTATGACCGGAGCGCCGTGCCGATGACCGGAGCGCAGCCATGGGTGTCCATCCACGGCGTGGATTTCTCGGCGTTGGGAAACGGCCGAGCTGCTGCCAGTCGCGGCTTCATTGTGCGTTCCTGGCGGGCGACGCTGGGCGGCAAACCGGCTCCGCAGCCGCACATTTCCTTCTTCTGCAACGAGCGGGGCAAGGGCAACAACCGCGCGGTCGTCGAGCTTGCGCCGCCACCCGGGGTTCAGGAATTGCTCCCCGGTGATTTTGTGGAGGCCGACTTGGAATTGGTGGTTTTTCCCGCCGAGGCGGCGGCCTACTACGGGCCGGACAAAGAATTTAAGGATGCTCTAGCTGGGTCAGCCAACACTTGGAAACCGGTTCGGCGGGAAGCCGCCGGCAACGCTCTGAAATGCGATGCCAAACACGGTTCGGTATTGAACCCCTATCCTTTGAAAATTGCCGTGGACGCTAAACAAACGGCAGAAATCACCATCAAAGGTGGACTGGGCTATGTGCCGGTCACCTTCACCGGACTCACGTCAGCTTCAGGTTATGCGCTCTCGGTGGATGGTCAGCGCGTGAATCAGGGCATTCACGGCAATGATTTCTGGCAGACCGACTACGATTCCGACACGCAGCGGTGGCAGCAAACCTACAATATCGCGCTGCCGGTTGGTCAGCCTCATACGCTTCGCTTTGCCACCGCTAAAATAAATGACGTAGATGACGGAATGCCGTCCAAATAAGGCAAAAAAGAAAAACCCGTCACAAAAATTGAATAACATGAAAAGATCGCTCCTTGAAAAAAAACTGCTTTGCAAAGAATCAAACGGCCTGCCTAATAAGCTGTGCAAATCATCGTTCCATTTGCTGAATAATTACATGAAACAAATCACTTTTACACTCGTCATTGCGCTGTTGTCTGTCTGTGTCCAGCAGGGGATCGCGGCTGAGCCAGCCCTATGGATCCAAACGCTTAAAACTGCTCCCGCCAGTGGCGTTTTGACCGATGGAACCAAGGCTGACCCAAAAGTCTTGAAGGTGAAACGTTCTTGGAATGGTTCGGTTTGCAAGTCTACCGTTGTCAACACCGGCAAGTTACCGGTGCGGCCGGCGCAGGTGGACTTGTTCGATTTTTCCCACGGACTGCCGGGCACCACGCCCTTCTACGGGGAATCCTTCCAGATGCTCGCGCAAAATGGCGGCACGCTGGCAGCACCCGAAGACTGGGGCAATTACCCCGACCGCAAGCATTACCACCTCGAAGAACCGGATGGCTTGCGCACCGCGCACGGTATGTTGCTGCTGCGCCCGGCCGGAGCGGATCAGATACTGCTCGGTTACGGCTCGTGCCGCCGGTTTGATGGGCGGATTTCGTTTGATGCAAATCGCCTGCTGATTTCGCAGGATTGCGAAGGGCTGGAGCTGGCTCCGGGCGATAGCTGGCCTTTGGAAGAGTTTTTTTGCGAAGCCGGCCCAGTGCGGGAGACTCTGTTGGACCACCTCGCCCAACGCATCGAAAAAAATCATCCGCGCAGGACCGGATTCAAGATGCCGCCTCTGGGCTGGTGTTCCTGGTATTGTTTCGGTTGGCAAGTAACCGTGCCGGACATCCGCCGCAATCTCGACTGGATCGCCACCAATCTGCCGCAGTTGCGATATATTCAGATTGACGACGGCTACCAACCATGGATGGGCGACTGGCTGGAGACAGGCAAATCTTTTGGGGGCGACATCAAGGGAGTCTTACGCGAAATTCACGAACGCGGTTTTGAGCCGGCGATCTGGCTGGCGCCATTCATCGCCAGCCCGGAATCCAAACTATTTCGCGACCATCCCGACTGGTTTGTCAAAGATGAGAACGGCCAACCGTTGCGCTCCGATAAAGTGGGCTTTGGCGGCTGGCGCCTGGGTCCGTGGTATGCACTGGACGGCACGCATCCCGATGCGCAGCGATTTCTGGAACAAACCTTTCGCAACATGAGGGAGGAATGGGGCTGCACTTATTTCAAACTCGATGCGAATTACTGGGGGGCGCTGAACCGCGGGCATTTTCATGATCCCAAGGCCACGCGAATCGAAGCTTACCGGCACGGGATGGCAGCGGTATTGCGCGGGACGGGCGATGCGTTTGTTCTCGGCTGCAATCATCCCATCTGGCCCTCGCTTGGGCTGGTGGACGGCGCGCGCAGCGGGAACGACATTTCGCGCGACTGGCGTAGTATTCGTGATGATGGACGGCAAAATCTGTTGCGCGGCTGGGAGAACGGCCGGTTCTGGTGGAACGATCCCGATTGCGCCTTGCTGTCGCCTGGCCTGGCATTCGATGCCGCCGGCCAGATATCAAACACTACCGGAGTGCCTCTGAACGAGGTGATGTTTCATGCGACGACGATTCATGCTTCCGGCGGCGCAATGCTGAGCGGTGACGATTTGCCGACGCTGGCTCCGGAGCGCGTGGCCATACTGAAGAAACTGATTCCCCCGACCGGGTTGGCGGCGAGTTTTGCGGACGAGACGCTGACGGTGGGCCGCACGCCTAACGGGAAGGGCGAGTATTTGTATTTGTTCAACTGGGGTGATGCACCGGCGGAGCGGGTGGTGTCGCTGCCGCACAAGGTGTTAATCAAAAACTATTGGACCGGCGAATGCCTAGGCATTCAAGAAGGCTCATACCGGGTGCCCGCGCTGGCACCGCACACGGCTTTGCTGCTCGAAACCACTGAGACCGGGACGGCCAGGTGAGATTCCCTGACCGCCTCCCACGCTGAATAATATGAATGAATTAACCAAAAATAATTTTTATCATTTATGAAAAAGAACTATGACATCAAACACAAGCGAACCCCCCTGATTGAACTGCTGGTGGTGATCGCCATCCTGGCAGCCATGTTACAGCCAAAGATGGTGAGCGGGGCTGAGAACTCCCGAGCAACGCTGGATGGCACTTCCGCCGAAATGTGGGGCTCCAGCGTTGCCAAGACTAATGAGGTTCATGGCGCTTGGTTGAAGAACGAGCGATTTGCGATGTTCATCCACTGGGGGCTTTTTTCTGAGCTGGCCAACCGCTGGGATGGCAAGACCTATTACGGCATTTCAGAATGGCTGATGAATCGCGCCCAAATCCCCGCCGCCGAGTATGCGAAAACAGCCGTGCAGTTCAATCCAACCAACTTTAATGCCCGCGAATGGGCGGATCTGGCCAAGGCGGCGGGCATGAGCCGCATTGTCATCACCGCAAAACATCACGAGGGTTTCGCCATGTTCAACTCGGCGGCCAGCCCGTTCAACATCGTGGAGGCAACGCCCTTCAAGCGCGATCCGATGAAGGAACTGGCCGCCGCGTGCCGGGCGGACTTGTTGCGGTTTGGCTTTTACTATTCGCAGACAAAAGACTGGCATGAGCGCGACGCCGAGGGCAACACCTGGGACTGGCCCAAAGCGGATGGTGACTTCGAGCATTACCTGCAAAGCAAGTCTCTTCCACAGATCAAGGAACTGCTCGCGGGCTATGGTCCGCTGGCCACCTTTTGGTTCGATACCCCCGGGCCGATTACCCCGGCTGAATCGAAGTTGCTCGTGAACCTCGTTCATCAATATCAGCCGCAGTGCTTGGTCAACAGCCGCATCGGCAACGGCTATGGCGATTATGACACGCTCGGAGATCAGGAAATTCCACTACTCCCACGACCGGGACTGTGGGAGTCCATTGACACGATGAACGACACCTGGGGCTACGCTTGGTATGACCATGATTGGAAAAGTCCGCGCGAGATTGCCGAGCGGTTGGTGCGCGTGGTGAGCTATGGCGGCAGCTACATGCTCAATGTCGGCCCCGACGGCACCGGCCGCATTCCGGAACAATGTGTCCGGATCCTGCGGGAAGTGGGGAAATGGGTGCATGCTCATGACGAAGGCATCAATGGCACGGACCCAACGCCGTTCGGGCCGCTCGCCTGGGGTGAATGCACTCGACATGGCAACAGGTTGTTCCTTTTCGTGTTCGACTGGCCCGCCGACGGACGGCTTGTCGTGCCCGGCCTCCAGACGAAGGTGGTCAGCGCGCGATTGGAAAACGGCGGGAAGCTGCCCATCAAGGCGAAGACGGATACGGTGGAAATCACGCTGCCGCCGCAACGGCCCGATGTCCTCGTCCCGGTGGTAACAATGGAACTGGCGGCCCCGGCGGAAGCGAGCCGCGAACATTTTGTGCTCAATGGTTGCCGCAATGAACTAAAAACTGGCGAGGCCGAATTGACGGGATGCGAGCAGGCCAAGGTGGATTGGATGGAAAAATTCGGCGACTGGAAACATGCCGAGTGCTTGGCAGGCTGGGAAGGTGAAAAGAGTTTGGCCACTTGGCAGTTTCGCACCTCTGAGCCGGGATCATTCTATCTCGATGTGGAATACACCTGTCCCGCCAAAGACGACTATTCCGAATGGCGCGTGCGCTGTGGCGATTCGAGCCTGACCTTCCCGCTCATTGACACCGGGGAACGGGAAAAGCGCGAAGCCTTCGGTGGTGCGTTACCGCGCTTCCGCACTTATCGCGTGGGCATCATTGATTTTCCGAAACCCGGCGCGCAGCGGCTCACAATCAATCCAACCGGCTCGGCTGGCAAAGGCATTCGGCTTTCGGCGTTGAGTCTGTCGCCGGTCAAATAAACGAAGCAATTTATTTCTGTTATATCGCACCAAATGGCGCGTCCAATTGAGCAAATAAATATATGATCACTCCTGTTTCAAGCTCCATTGCCAGAACCAAGGGCGGCGGCATGTTCCGCACGGCTGATGGCAAAAACCTCTTCGTCACCTTTGCGCTGGTCACCACGCTGTTCCTGCTGTGGGGCTTTTGCAACGGCATGATTGACATCCTCAACAAGCATTTTCAAAACACGCTGCACATCAATAAATTTCAATCCGGCTTCGTGCAGTTCGCCAACTACATCGCCTATTTCCTCATGGCGATTCCCGCCGGCATGATCGCGCGGAAGTTCGGCTACAAAGGCGGCATCATCTACGGCCTCGTGCTGATAGCGGCGGGCGCGTTCTGGTTCATCCCAGCGACCAGCATCGGCACGTATTGGGCGTTTCTCACCGGCCTGTTCATCCTCGCGGCGGGCATGACCTGTCTGGAAACCATCGCCAATCCCTACACCACGGTGCTGGGCGCGACGGAACACGGCGCGACGCGCATCAACATGGCGCAAAGCTGCAACGGCATCGGCTGGATCCTCGGCCCGATTGTCGGCGGCCATTTCGTGTTCAGCGGCGGCACCACGGCGGATGCCAACGCCGGACTTTACATTCCCTATCTCGGCGTCGGCATCGTGGTGGCGGTCTTGATTGTGGTGTTTGCCATGGCTTATGTGCCGGACCTGCACGCGGAAGAAGAAGTCAAAACGGAAGCCGAAGGCAAAGGCACTAAACCGCTCTGGCAGCGCTGGCATTTCACGTTCGGCGTGGCGGCGCAATTCCTTTACGTCGCGGCGCAGACGGGCATTTTCAGCTTCTTCATCAACTACGTCGTGGAAAATGACCATACCGTGACCGAGCAGAAAGCCTCGTATTGGCTCGGCGCCATCGGCTTCGTGCTGTTCCTCGCGGGCCGCGTGTGCGGCAGCGCGGTCATCAGCCAGTTCAAACCCCAGCGCGTGCTGACCATTTACGCGATCCTCTGCGCGGTGCTGACAGCGATGGCGATGGGCGGCGGCCAACTCGGTTTGATTGGCATCTTCGGCACGTTCTTCTTCATGTCCATCATGTTCCCGACGATTTTTGCGCTGGGCATCCGCGGGCTGGGCGAACACACCAAGCTGGCGTCGTCGCTCATCGTGATGTCCATCGTGGGCGGGGCGATTGCGCCGCCGCTGATGGGCTACATCGCCGACCGCACCTCGATGCGAGTGGGTTTTGCGGTGCCGCTGATCTGCTTCGGCTTTATCGCGCTTTACGGGATGATCTGGCAGAAGCTGGAGAACAAGGATTCCGAAGTCTAACTTCAATGCTAATAAAAACATGACCCCGGAATCCAGTCGATGGCTCCTTCATCCGTATTATGAAATCATGCGCATGATGGAGCGCATCTGGCAGCACTGTCATTCAATCATCGCCATGAGACTATATGTAATTTTAATTTTTGGAATCTTATTGTCGGCGTCTGGTGATGCTGCTGCGGGCGGAACGAATACCGGGGATGGCGGCGATTTTTTCACCCAGATGGCGCGGCAGAAATTCGGTGAACGAGCCACAGGTGAAATGGAAAAGCCTCCGCCGCCTGTATTGCCCGAAGTGGTTTTGCCGTGGAACGGCGGCACGCCGGTGCCGCCCATGGACAAAATTGACACGCGGGAAAAAATGCAGATGGCGCTGATGGAACTTCGCGCAAAGATGGCCCCTTTTCTCCGTGAGGAGCAGCCGAAACTCACGGCCACGCGCATTTCGCTTTCTATTGAAAAGATGCAGTTCCGACGGGAAACCGAAGCTGATCGCGCGGATTTTTTCTATACGCTTCAAGGGCGCGGCGACTGGCAGACGGTGGCCGTCCCACATTACACCGGACCCGGCGAGCAAGCTGTGGCCTGGTATCGCACGACTTTCAAAGTGACATCCGAAATGAAAAAGCTGGGCTGTCTCGCTGTGCGATTCAACGGCGTTGAATATTTCGCTGACGTGTTCGTCAACGGCCATTTCGTCGGCAGCCACGAAGGTTATTTCGCGCCGTTCGATTGCGACTTCACGCCTTACGCGAAGACAGGTGAAAACACCCTACTGGTGCGGGTGCGCAATTCTTCACGCTCTACCATCGGCTCGACGCCAACCGGCGAAGTCAACAACCGGACCAACAATGTGCCCCGCACTTTCGGCGATAAATTGGAATCCTCCAATTCCCAAGGATGGAACGACCCGGATACCGGTTGGAACAACACGCCCAATGGCTTTGGCATCAATCAAGGAGTCACGGTCGAAGCGCGAGCCGAACAATTCATCGGCGACATTTTTCCGCGTCCCATCTTCCACGACAAGGAGCGCTTTGTGGAACTGGCCGTGGAGTTGGAAAATCCTTCCGAACAAAACGGCAAGGTAATCCTGAAAGCGTCGGTTTACGGGCGCAATTTTTCTCAGATTGTCGCGACAAATGTGTATTTCGAATTCAGCGAAAAAAAATCCGACACTAAAAAGGCTTCAGTTAACAGCCGCGCGATAGGGCACCCCAGTTGCGACGTTAGCGGCACACGGCCGATTTATCGCATCAAAGTTCCCGTGCCTGATGCGCGCCTGTGGACACCAGAATTGCCATGGCTCTATCAAGTCCAGGTGACGTTGGAGGATACCGACGGACGAATTTTGGATACGCAGGAACGGCAGTTTGGTTTGCGGTCCTTCGAACAGAAACTCGATTCCGCGCCGATTGGACGCTTCTATTTGAACGGTCAGGAAATCCGGCTGCGCGGCGCGAATGAAATGGGCAATTTCCAGCTCGATGTTGCCCGTCGCAACTGGGCGCAACTGGAAGACGACATCCTGTTAGCCAAGCTGACGCACATGAATTTTGTGCGCTGCACGCAAACCGTGATGCCGCCGGAGTTTTACGATTTTTGCGACCGCCTGGGTTTGATGGCGCAGTCCGACCTGCCTTTGTTTGCCAAGCTTGCTGCAAAGAAGGCCGCAGAAGCCGTCAAGCAGGCAGGCGAGATGGCGCGTGTCGTCAGGGCACATCCCTGCAATTGTGTGGTGACCTTTTTCAATGAACCCGAGCCCGGTGATGGCACCGGAGGCAAAGCCTTTGCGCTCACGCGAGTGCAGGTGGACGAATTCTTCAAGGCCGCGACTGTCGCGGTGAAGCTGGAAAATCCCGATCAGGTGATCAAACTTGTGGACGGAGACTATAATCCACCGTCCGCCGGCGAGCCGGACAACCACTGTTACAGCGGTTGGTATGGCAACCATGGTGTCGGCTTGGAGGCGCTGCATGACGGCAACTGGTGTTCCGTGCTCAAAGGCTGGATGTTTGGCTGTGGTGAATTTGGTGCCGAAGGTTTGGATAATGTGAATACGATGCGGAAATATTACCCGTTGGATTGGATTGCTGCAAAATCAGACGGTTCGTGGATGCCAGACAAAATTGAAGGTAGCCAGACTTGGAACATGCACAAGACCTGGTATCAAACGCCCCGCACTATGGACGAGTGGGTGAAACTTTCGCAGGTTTGGCAGGCCGATGTCATCAAACTCAAGACCGAAGCGTTCCGCCGGATGCCGCGCATGAACACATTTGCCATTCATTTATTTATCGACGCCTGGCCCAATGGATGGCTCAAATCAATCATGGATGTGCAGCGCCAACCCAAACGTGCGTGGTTTGCCTATCGCGATGCCCTTGCCCCCATTGCCATCCAAGTTCGAGCACCCTGGAATGAGCATCAGGATGGATTGTCCATTGCGAACTGCGAAACCTGGTGGTATGAGCGAAATACGTTCACCTCAGGCGAGTCCGTCAAGGTTGAGTTGTGGATCTGCAACGACACCGCCCAGACCCCCGCCTGCGAACTGCGTTACCAACTCGAAGTCGCCGGCCGGATTGTCCGCACCGGCCGGGTGAACGGGCAAATGCCGACCGTCACCGACGGCAGCCGCTTTCAAGGGTTTCTGCCCATGGATGTCCCGTCAGTTTCCGCGCCAGCGCCCCTGCGGTTGCAGGTCAGTCTGGTCGCCAAAGAGGATGGACACACCATTGACCAATATGTTTTTAATGGTGAGGCTGTCCCGGCCAGATGACCTGGGACATCCGTCTTATGCCCAAGATTTTATTCAAATATGAAAATCAACCAGCCCCGTTCCGCGCGAATTTTCCTCCTAACCACCGCGTTGGCGGTGTGTTCCGCCCTGCTACTAGACCTTGACGCCGCATCGGTAAAAAGCCCAGCTTCAATCGTCGAGTTGTTGCGCCAGTTCGCGCAGCGCCGTGGTTTTGCCCGTGCCAGCCAGACCACGCAGGCCGGTGATCCGGTCATGGGTGCGCAGCACATGATAAATCGCCCGCTGTTGATCCTCGCCCAGCCAGTCGGCGGGCGTGTATGTTGGATGAATCGGCGCAACGACATCGCAGGCCGCATTGACCGTCTGAATCAAATTCAATTCCGTTGCCAAAATCTGTGGCGTGGATAATCCACGCTCGGTTTTAACCAATTGAGCCGAATACTTTGCCGCTTCTTTCAACGCCGGCAAATCCAGTTCCCCCGGATGCTGCGCAAGCGCCACGCTCAACAGTTCATGCTCCGGCACGACCGACTTGCGCTCGAAGACGTGGGTGACGGCGTAATTCAGGGCTTGGTTTTCTGGTTCAAACCGGCGAATTTTTCGGATGGGTTGAACCGTCGCGGTGAGTTTTTGCAGTGCCTGAAATTCATCGGGCTGCAATTGTGCCAACTGCTGCTCGCGAACCTCGGCGGTCGAGATGCCCTTGATCTTTTTCGCCCGGCTCTGATGCACCGCCAGGGCAATGGCATTATTCGACAATTTGCGCCCGAGCTTTTGTTCCAGTTCCCGGACCACCGCGTCACGTTGCTGGGAGCGTTTGGAAAATCGTTTCGACACCGCATCGTTCACACCCTCGATTTCAAAGCCGTGTTTCGCCGGACGAATGCGATAGCCGATCTGCTGGACGCGCTTCGCCAGCTCATTGCGATAAACTGCCGTGCCGTAACGAATCGCGTCATACATTCCGCCAGCTTGCAGGGCTTTCCAGCGCTTTTCCGTTTCATCGAACGTGGCGTTGAATACGGTGAGGTGCGTGTGCAACAGCGGGTCGAGTGCCCGGCTGCTTGTGTGCGTGAACGCGGCGGCGACTAGATTGCCTGTCGTGCGGTCACGTTGGTTGCCCAGCTTGCGAACTCGGGTCGCGGCGAAGGTTTCGAGTTCGCGGAACGCAATGCGCGTTGCCTCTTCATGTGCCGACACCAGCCGGTCGTCGTCCATCGTCACTGCCAGCACCGAAACCGATTTCGGCGCAGAACAGGTAAAATCATAAAATACGCGCCGCTGGTTCGTTTTTTCCTGCCGCAGCGTCAGGCGTTTATCGTCATGCGGATTTTGGTTTTCACACAGGGCGTGAAATTGATCACGGGTGACGGCATTGTTTAACCCCAGCCGCTCCGCACCCGCACCGATCCACTGGCCGGGCCGGATTTCGCCGGCGGCGTAGTAATCGTTCTGCGCCAGATGCTCGTCGAAGTAGCCTTCGGCATCCGCCAGATTTTTCTGTGCGACGGCTGTGAACATAACGCGCGATATTAACGGTTTTTCAAATGGCGTTATGCCCCGTTGGCACAATCGTTATTTTCTTTCCGTCATTCATTTTCCGATTGGTCAGTCTGCCTGAACCCTTTTGCCTGGCACACGACGCGTGGTTCAATCACGGAACCAAGACCGATTCCGGTTTCATGTCTGGCAGTTTGCCTGAACTTTCCCCCGTTGAGGTGTATGTGATACACTTTATGCACTTGGCCGATGATTTTCTTCATTCGGCAACCAGTTTGGCGGATTAGCAGCCCACTTTTGTGCAATCTTTACACAAAATGAAACGTCACTTTTTAGCTGTAAAAGCGCGTATTCCTATTGATATTATTGGGGATTATCGCTTTCCATCTGGCAGAGCCTGAAATTCTATTACAGGTTTCGCATCTAAATGCTGCTGCTTGCGCTTTGACTGGCCGGCTTTCCTGCGGGCACTCGGAAACCGGCCAGACAAATCGCCAGCAATGCGAACCTAGACGGTCGAGCACTCAACGGGCGTTTTGAAAATCCCGCGACTCCACATTTGTTCCGTTCGCTCCGATTTTCAAAAACGCCCGTCCAGTGCCGCCGCAAACTTGATTCCGCCCCCGGATTACCCTATTTATTTCTTGAGTGAAAAAGATGTCCTTCAATCAAATAAAACGGCAGGAGGCCCAAAGCCGCATGGCGGCAATACGCAGGGCACGCCGCAGTCCGGCGGCAGCCGCAGCGGAGCAGAAACGGGCATCACTGGTTGGTAATGGGGCCAAATGGCGTATCACCAATCTCAATGAAGTCGCGCGTGCGATTGCCAAATGGGCATAGCCTAAATTTTCACCCCGACAGTTTCCAATGTTGAGGTGTTGAATTGATTTTACAAAATCCCATCGGCCAAAATCCGAATGAAATCATTCTCGCCCACCAATCATTACTATTTGATTTCATTCGCCTGCAACGAGCGATGCACAAAATGTCATCACTGGGCCATTCGTCCGGCATTCACGCCTCTGGATTCGAGCTTGGTCGCCCAGCCGACCGGTGGCTGAAAATGTCAGGTTCGATGAGTCATTTCCTGATGCTGCCTGCGAGGACATTGATTTTTGTTTTCGCCTCATGCAGCAGGGATTCAGAACGATTCATCGGCGTTCAATGGTGGTAAGGCACGATTACCAATACGAACATGGCAGGTTTGTCACGAATGCCGCTAGGTTCGTGAGACAGTTCAGAAAATATGCCAAAGCGGAGGCTGTGTTGCTGGCCAAGTTCCCGGATTATTATCCCTATTTCGGCCAGACTGAAGAGATTGGCAGGTTCAAATTTCCCGGCAACAACCATCGGGAAAAACAGACGGCTTTAAGGTCGGTGCTTTGACTGGTCGGCTTGCTTCCAGGTATTCAGCAACCGGCCAGACAAATCGCCTCAAGTTAAACCTAGACGGTCACGCACTCACCGGTCGTTCTAAAACCGCGCTCAACTCCGCCGTCGTCCGTTCATGCCACTCCCGACCTGCTCCGTTTCGCTGCCGGTTTCAGAACGCCCGTTCAGTGCTTGGAAATTTGCTCATGTAC
>Ga0316224_1002217_pt1 | contig 18582 bp, 10 predicted proteins | sample TBH18013metaG_FD_206254 | JGI IMG/M metagenome (GOLD analysis project Ga0316224, IMG submission 206254) | Freshwater microbial communities from Trout Bog Lake, Wisconsin, USA - TBH18013 | ecosystem: Environmental > Aquatic > Freshwater > Lake > Hypolimnion/Profundal zone | place: USA: Wisconsin... | reverse complement strand
GGCAGCTCCGCCAGCACCTTCCGGTAAGCCTCCACCGCCGCCGCTCCAACCTCCACGCCGCTCCGGTTGGCATTCAACAACTGAAACAGCGTCGTATCGCCCAGGTCCTCTTCCAGATATACCCCGGCATCCAGATCCTCCGCATATATCTCCGGCACCGGCAATCCCTTGCTGCGGAAATGATGCGAAAAAGCCAGAAACGCCCTGTTCTCCTCGCGTACGTTGTACTGCACGCCAATCACGGCATGCCCGCCGCCGCTCAGCCGCACAATCGCCCGGCCTGAGCCGCCCAGCTCGCCCTGCAGCGGCGCAACCTGCTCCACCGGAGTACGAAAATGCTGCGCAAATAGCTGCCTGAGGTTGTCCATCCAACTCTTTCTGCGTCTATGTAGTTGCATCTCCAAGATACGCAGCGCGACAACGGCCATGCAAGGCGCCGCGTCCAAGCACCGCCCGTCGCCAATGTTGTACTATGCTTTGTCAGACTCACGGCGTCGGGAAGGGCCACAGTGTTGCGATTTTCTCTACATCCCGCGGCGCATTATGTCTCTGGTCCCACCCCTGAACCCGAAGCAAAGCCGTCCCCGGTTCGTATCCGAATGCCACTGGCACTCCTGCTCCCGCTGGCGCTGTTCCTCACCGCTCCAGCCATGCCCTCGCTCGCCCAGGCGCCCCTCACCACCCTGGCCGCCATTCACGCCCTCTCCAACCAGCAGGCCAGCGCCCAGCTCCCCGTCGACTTTGAGGCAACCGTCACCTACTACAAAACCACCGACGTAGACCTCTTCGTCCAGGATGGCGACATCGCCATCTATCTCCCCTACAAACCCGGCGAATCGCTCACCGTCGGCGACCGCGTTCACATCCTCGGAAAAACCAAAGACAGTTATCGCCCCATCGTCGTCCCTTCCAGCATCACCCGCCTCCATCCCGGCACCCTCCCCAACCCTGTTTCGATTGAGTTTCGCCAACTGGTCAGCTCCCAGTTTGACTGCCGCCTCATCAAGGTTCGTGGCCTGGTACGGTCGGCAGACCTCGTAGGCCCACACGACCCTCCGGGCATCTCTCTCCACATGGTTCTCGACGGCGGAATCGCAGATGCCTCCCTCAACAGCACCGACCAGTCCATGCTCCCCCGCCTCGTCGGGGCTCAGGTCGAAATTACCGGCATCGCTGGCGCTGAGTTCGACCAGCGCAATCAGCTCACCGGCGCGCGCATCAACGTCCAGAACATCGCCGACGTACGCATCCTGAAACCGGCCGAAGTTGACCCCCTCAAGCTCCCCTTCGCCTCCTTTGACGGCATCTTCAGCAGCTATCACGACCAGAACACCACCACCCGAGTCCACGTCCAGGGCGTCATCACCTACTACCAGCCGGGCAGCACCCTCGTCATCCAAACCGGCGACAAGAGCCTCTGGGCCAGCACCCGCACCTACCAGCCCCTCACCATCGGCCACATCGCCGACGTCACCGGATACCCCGAAATTCGCAACAGCTACCTCACCCTCGCCGACTCCGAGGTTGTCGATACCGGAAGACCCGGAGCCGTTACCCCCATCACCGTCTCCGCGCATGACCTGGGCTTTGGCGGCAATGCCTTCCGCCTCGTCACCACCGATGCCAAAATCGTCCGACAGGTCCGCGAAGCCGCCGTCGACGAATACGTCCTCGATGCCAACGGCTACATCTTCTCCGCCATCTACCGCCAGCCTCCCGTGCCGGATGGTGACTCAAACCAGACCCTTTTCCCGCCCATGCGCACCATTCCCGTCGGCGCCACCATCCGCGTCACCGGCATCGGTATGTTCTATACCGCCGACCCCTTCGATGGCCCCGTCGCCTCCGACATCCTCCTCCGCTCCCCAGACGACATCGTCATCCTCGCCCCCGCTCCCTGGCTCGACCTTCGCCACATGGCCATGCTTGCCGGCCTGCTGCTCCTCCTGGTCCTCGTCGTCCTCACCCGCGGTTGGCTCCTGGAGCGGCGCATCCGCCGCCAAAGCGAAGAGTATGCGCTGAATGAACAGCATCGCAGCCGCATCCTCGAGCACATCAATGGCGGCTCCCCGCTCGCCACCGTCCTCGAAGAAATCGCCTCCTTGACCGCCAACCGGCTCAAAGCCTCCTACTGCTGGTGCCAGGTCGTGGAAAAATCCACCGTCGGCAACACTCCGCCCGAATCCGCCACCGTGCGCATTGTCGGCCAGGAGATTCGCTCCGGCCTCGGTTCCCTCTTGGGAAATATCTTCGCCGCCTTCCCCGCATCCATCCGGCCCCGCGCAGAAGAGCAGGAATTCCTCGCCACTGCGGCCTACCTCGCCGCCCTCGCCCTGGAAACCCAGCGCCTCAACCACGAGCTGCGCTACCGCTCAGAGTTCGACCAGCTCACTGACATCCGAAACCGCTTCTCGTTCGGCCTGCACCTGGATGCGCTCATTGCCCGCGCCCGCGAAGATGCCTCCATCTTCGCCCTCATCTACATCGACCTCGACGATTTCAAGCTCGTCAACGACCTTCACGGGCACCGTATCGGCGATAGGTATCTGCAGGAAGTCGCCAACCGGATGAAGGGCCAGTTGCGCTCGGCCGATGTCCTGGCCCGCCTCGGCGGCGATGAATTTGCCGCCCTCGCGCCCTCCATTCACAACCGGGCTGAGGCCGAAGAGATTGTCAACCGCATCGCCGGCTGCTTCGCACAACCTTTCCTGCTCGAAGGAATCTCCATCGTCGGCTCCGCCAGTATCGGTCTGGCTCTGTATCCCGAAGACGGCCTCACCGGCGACAGCCTGCTCAACGCCGCAGATGTGCAGATGTACCTCACCAAGCGGACGCGGACTGCTGGAAATAGCTGGGAATCCCGGCCCCGCTGAGGTTGCCCCTCCCAGCGCTTCCACGCTGCTATCCACTCACTCCATCCGGCGCAATCCACTGTGCCGAAGTGCCTTCTCCCAGAACATCCCCATCTCTTCGCTTCAGCAGCGATCGCACAATCGGCGATTGAAAATGGCGCTTCACCGTAATCGCGTAAAAGTCCTCAAAAAGCTGCGGCACCACGCAATACTCCACCAGCACTCCCGATCGCAACTCATCCTGCACCACCACCGTCGGCACAAGCGCCATCGCATCCGTGTCCCTGGCCAGCAGCCTCAGCATCGCCATGTCATCAACCTCCGCCAGAATCCGGTACGTCGTCCGATACTGCTCGCACAACAGGTCAAAGCCTGCCCGAATCTCGCTCTCTAAACTGGGCAAAAGAATGGCCTGACTTCCCAGATCGCGCGGAAATTCAAATGCCTTCCGCGTGCGCCGAGGCTTGCCCACCAGGCTCACCGGCTGCCGTGCAATTCTGTGCGACTGCCACGGATTCTGAGCGTCACGGTGCACCCTCCGGTTCGAAAGCACAAGATCAAGACTGTGGATGCTCAGGCGCGCCAGCAGATCCGCCAAGGTACCGGACTGCAGCACCATCTCAATCGCATCCATCTCCAGAAGCGGACGCACAAAGTTCTCCTGAAAATTCCTCGACAGTGTCGCAACCGCGCCAATTCGTATCGCCTGCCGCTTGCGGACCGCCCCATCCTTCATCAGCGCAAACAGCTCGTTGCCCGTCGTAAAAATCGTCTCGGCATAGGTCAAGGCAACCCTGCCGGCCTCTGTCAGTTGAAGCCGCCTCCCTTCCCGCAGGAAAAGCACCTGGCCAATATCTTCTTCCAGAGCCTTGATTTGGGAAGACAGTGCAGACTGCGAGACATGCAACTGCGCCGCCGTCCGCGTCAGGTTGCCGTCCTTGGCAACTGCCCAGAAATAGTAAAGGTGATGGTAATTCAGCCTCATTCGCGCACCATCTTTTTATTCGAACATTTCCATCTGATATATGCATTTTACAGAATTACCAGAATGCTCGAAAGTGAGAAGTGAAAGGTGACTCGCAATGGCCTCCCTCAACGACCGGTGGATCGCAGAATCTCCCCTCCTGTTCTGCGCTCCTCCCCTTATCTATCTGCTCGCAGCACTCGCTGCCCAGCTTTCCAGACTCCGCCGGCCGACAATCCAGGCACTCTGGACTCTCCTGCGCTTCGCCGCGTCCAGCGCACTCTTCCCGTCCCTCGCCGGCTCTGTCTGGGCCATGCTGCATGCCTCTTCCCTCTCCGCCGCGCCGCGCATTCTCTCACTCGGCAATCTCGGCCCCTGCGCCTTCAGTTTTCGCTTTGACACTCTCGAAGCACTCATGCTGCTCCTGGTCACCTTCCTGGGATGGATCATCATCAGCTACTCCCGCCAGTACATGGCCGGAGACCCCAACGAGTCGCGCTATCAGCGCAAACTCATCCAGACAATCTTTGCGGTCACTCTCCTCGTGATCACAAACAACCTCATCCTCTTTGGCATCGCCTGGGTCGCCACCAGCCTCTCCCTGCATGGGCTCCTCACCCTCTACCCCGACCGGCAACCGGCCGTCATCGCAGCACACAAGAAGTTCCTCGCCAGCAGGCTCGGCGATCTCGCGCTCTTTTCCGCAGTCTTGCTCTTGGGCAACAACACCGGCAGCTTCGAAATCGACGCCGTCCTCGGGCACCTTCAGGCACTCCATTCCATTCCCGTCAGCATCTCCCTCGCAGCCATTCTGTTCGCCATCAGCGCCATCATCAAATGCGCGCAATTGCCCCTCCACGGCTGGCTCATTCAGGTCATGGAAGCACCCACTCCGGTCTCCGCCCTCCTCCATGCCGGCATCGTCAACCTCGGCGGATTCATGCTCATCCGCCTGGCTCCCGTGCTTGCGGTCGCCCCTGCCGCTCGACTCCTCCTCGTCCTCTCCGGAACCCTCACCGCCGTCCTGGCCTCACTCGTCATGACCACCCGCATCAGCATCAAGGTCCATCTCGCCTGGTCCACATGCGCCCAGATGGGCTTCATGCTGCTCGAGTGCGGACTCGGCCGCTACGACCTCGCCTTGCTCCACCTCCTCGGCCATTCGCTCTACAAGGCCCACGCATTCCTCGGCTCCGGTGGCACCGTCAACATCTCCCGGCTCAAGCGCATGGCCTCCTTCCACCCACACCGCGGGCTCGCCCCCGCACTCCTCGCCGCCTGCGCCGGATTTCTTCTCGCTGCCCTCGCAGCCCTCCTCTGGCAACCCCACACCCCGCTCACCGCCACAACCCTCTTCTGCCTGGCCGTCGCCGGGCTCGCAATCGCCGGCCTCCTCGCCGCCACCCCATCCGCCCGTTCGCCGCGAGCCTGGCTCGTGCTCCCAGCCCTCGCCGCCTGCGTCGTCGCGCTCTACTTCGCCTGGGAGCACCTCTTCCACTCCCTCCTCCCGGCAGCCGCCACCCAAAATCTGCCCTCAGACCGCGCTGCGCTCGCTTTCGCCATCTCAGCCTTCCTGCTCCTCTTCCTCCTTCAGACCATCCTCCGGGCACGTCCCCACGGCCAAATCGCTCTCGCCCTCTATCCCTGGTTTTACGCCGGCCTCTACCTCGACGAGCTCTTCACCCGAGCCACCTTCACTCTCTGGCCCGCGCGCCGCCTCTCCCAAACTGCGCCCCATCGCGACGCCACTCAGCCCTTTTCTCCCCTCGGAGTCAGCCAATGACATCCCGCACAGTCGAATCCGCCCTCACCCAAGCCGTCGCCGACGCCTGCCAGGCCATCGCCCCCACCTGGCCTCTCGACCAGTTCATCGCCGTCAACCCCTGGTGGAACTTCATTCACCAGCCCATTCACACGGCCGCCGCCACGCTCTCCAGCCTCAGCGGCACCTCCCTGCTCATGCCGCCCGAGTTCTACCGGCAGCAGCTGCGCTCCGGCGCCTTCCAGCCCGCCCATATTCATGAGGCTCTCCTCGCCGCCGGTCTTCCGGACACTGACCCCGACACCCTCTTCGCCGAGCTCGAACCCGGCCCCGACGCACCCCGCGTCCCCCGCATGACCGAGCTTGCCGACGCCCGGCGCGACCTTGTCCACGGCCTCTCTATCTGCGACTTCGTTACCCACAACCTCAGCCAGCACTGCGCGGCATACTTTGACTCCGCTCAGGCCACCTGGCAGCCTCTTCCCCAGCCGGACCTCTATCGCAGTTGGCTGCACCACGCCGCCACCGACCGCACCCCCCGCCTGCTCATGGGCCTCGGCATGTTGCGCAGCTTCGCCCGCACCCTTCCCGACGAACCCATGCAGATGATCCAGCAGGCACTCACCACCCTGCCCGTCCCGCCCGACCACTGGACCGACTACCTGACCGCCCTGCTCATGAGCATCAACGGCTGGGCAAGCTGGTGCGCCTGGCTCCGCTGGCAGGCACGCCTCGCCGGCTCCACAGACGACCACATCGTCCAGCTCCTCGCCATCCGCATCGCGTGGGAGTCCTTCGCCTTCCAGCATCTGCTCTCCTCCACCATCCCTGCCGAGTGGACCACCGCCTGGCATCAATACCCGGATCGCCTTGCCGCGGCCCACCATGCCTCGCATCGCCTCTGGGTTCTTCAGGATGCCCTCGAGCGCGGCTACCAGCAGTCGCTCATCGCCGGCCTCGCCTCCACTCCCTCGCCTGCTGCTCCCGTCCAACCCCTCCTCCAGGCCGCCTTCTGCATCGACGTCCGCTCGGAGGTCTTTCGCCGCGCCCTCGAAAGCTGCTCCCCGGCCATCCAGACCCTCGGCTTCGCCGGCTTCTTCGGTCTGCCCATTGACTACGCCCCCCTCGGCGCCAAATCCGCCCAGCCCCAGCTCCCCGGCCTCCTCGCGCCCACCCTCCACGTCACCCAAAGCTGCGGAAACCCCGCCGCCGACGCTAAACTCTCCCGCAACCGCTCCTGGCGGCTTGCCTTGCGCTCCATCTGGAAGGACTTCCGTTCTTCCGCCACCTCCACCTTCACCTTCGTCGAGTCCTGCGGCCTCTTCTTTGCCGCCGACCTGCTGCGCAACACCCTCGCCAGGCCCTCCTCCGGCCCCGCCACCGCGGCTCTCGGCAGCAACGACAACCTCCGCCCGTGCCTGAACCTCCCGCAGGCATCTGACCCTCTTCCGGAAGCTCTCTACGACCAGCTCGCCGGCATCCTCCGCGCCATGAGCCTCACCCAGGGCTTCGCCCGCATCCTTCTTCTCGTCGGTCACGGCAGCGCCTCCGTCAACAACCCGCACGCCGCCGGCCTCGACTGCGGCGCATGTGGCGGCCAGACCGGGGAGGTCAACGCCCGCCTGCTCGCCTCCCTGCTCAACCGACCCGACGTCCGCAGCGCGCTGCACTCCCGCGCCATCCCGCTGCCCGCTTCAACCCACGTTCTCGCCGGCTTGCACAACACCACCACCGACGTCGTCACCCTCTTTGACACCGACCATCTTCCCCCAACCCACACCCCTGACCTCGCCCAACTCCAGCTCTGGCTCGCCCAGGCCGGCCACCTCGCCCGCACCGAGCGAGCCCCCGCGCTCGGTATCCCTGCTCCCATCGCCAACCCCGGCCAGCTCCTCGCGGCCGTCCACGAGCGCAGCCGGGACTGGTCTCAGGTCCGGCCCGAGTGGGGCCTGGCCAACAACGCGGCCTTCCTCATCGCGCCCCGCCGCCGCAGCCGCGCCCTCAACCTCGCCGGCCGCGTCTTCCTCCACGACTACGAATCCGCTCTCGACACCGAAGCCCGAGTCCTCGAGGGCATCCTCACCGCGCCCATGCTCGTCACCAACTGGATCAACATGCAGTACTACGCCTCCACCGTCGATAACCGCCTCTACGGCAGCGGCAACAAGGTACTCCACAACGTTGTCGGCGGCCGCATCGGCGTCTTTGAGGGCAACGGCGGCGACCTCCGCATCGGCCTGCCCCTTCAGTCTCTCCACGACGGCACCCACCTCCGCCACACTCCCCTGCGCCTTTCCGTCTTCGTCGAGGCCCCCCAGAGCGCCATCGACGCCATCCTCGCCAAGCACCCAGCCGTCCGCAACCTGGTCGAAAACCAATGGCTGCACCTCTTCCAGATACAGCCTGGCAGCACAACGATTTCAAAATACCAGCACGGCACATGGAAGCCCCTTTCCGCACTCTCGGGGCCGCCCGAACCATCCAACCTGGCGCTGCCAACCTCCCCCGCCAATCTTCCCACCACTCTTCCCAATTGACCCAGCCGTCTTCCAGTCTCAAGATGATCCGACCCAGGAAGTGAGCGGTGCGGCCGCATCCTCTGCATCCACTGCGGCCGCACAGATTCGAAAAGCGAACTCCAGTCTCGCCGGCCCCCGGGCTCTCGGCGGTATCGGTCAATCACCCCTCGACCCTTTTTGCCTAAAACCAGGATTTGACTGATACTGGGAACAAGCCGCTTCTATCCCGTCCGGTAGAAGCGGACCGGCCCATCAATTTATGAGCATCAGCAGCATCGGTCGCCGAATATCCACGATCCCCGCCTTGGGAATCTTGCTCTTGGCGTGTGCTGTCTTCGGATGGGGCTTGCACTACAAGCTTTCCCTGTACGGCCCTGCGAGCAGAGCTCCGCAGTCGACACCGCAGGCAAAGTTGCTCTCGGAAAAAGATAGGCGCGCCTCTAGTCAGGATCAACTCACCCAAAAGCTCGCATCTACCCCGCCTCAATCAATTGCCCTTTATTCCCTGCTTTTGCTTGGTGCGATTGCAACCGGTTTGCACGCATCCACATCGATGTGGATGCGGAGTGCAAACTTCCCAGAGGCTCAGAGCCAACAGCAAATCGCGCACTTAAATTACTTCTCGTTTCGCCCCCCTCCAGCTTCAACTCTCTCCTGCTAGTCAGCTTTCTTCAGGGCAAATAGCTCAGGTCATGCGCCATTTCAGGGCATGACTTCGCGGCGTTGTCCTGGAACCCCTACAGCTTGACCTCATCTCGATAGGTGCTCAAATCATGTCCCTGCGATCCTCAACGGTCGTTCTTCGGGCAACGATGCTCATTGCCCTGCCTTGCTTCCTCTTGACTGGCTGCAGAGACAAGCAGCCCTCCACTGTTCCGGTCGCAACCGCCTCGGTTGCGCCAGTCACCCAATCCGACATCTCCAGCACCCTTACGGTAGCCGGTGAATTCCAGCCCTACCAGGAAGTGGAACTGCACGCAAAAGTCTCCGGGTACATTCGGCGAATCAACGTTGATATTGGCGACCGGGTCAAAAGCGGACAGCAGATCGCCACTCTGGAAGTACCGGAGTTGAACGCCCAGGTCGCCGGGGCCGAAGCCGAGATACGGCACAGCAAATCCGAAATTTCGCGTGAGCAAAGCGGCGTAGCGCTTGCTGAAGCAAGTCATGCCGCCCTTCACGCCGCATACTCACGACTCGCGGAGGCAGCCAGAGTCCGTCCGGGACTCGTTGCCGAACAAGAGTTGGACGATGCCAAAGCGAGAGATCTCGATGCGGAAGCCAAGGTGAATGCCGCAAAGGCAGCACTGGAAGCAGCACAGGAACAACTCGGAGTCTCCAATGCTGACCATGAGCGGGTTGCCTCTTTACAGAGCTACTCGGTCGTTACGGCCCCATTCAACGGCGTCGTAACCATGCGCTATGCCGATGTCGGCTCGCTGATCCAGGCGGGGACGACCTCGAACACACAATCCATGCCAGTCGTGAAGATTGCTCAGAGTGACCTCCTGAGGTTGCGCATGCCGGTGCCGGAAGAGGATGTCCCTTACATCAAAGTTGGAGGGGATGTCGAGATTAAGCTCCAGGCAACTGGAAAGAAGATCTCTGGGAAGATCGTTCGCTTTACGCGCGAACTCACGTCGGCCACACGCACGATGCTCGTTGAGGTTGATGTGCCCAACCCCGATCTCACTCTCAGCACCGGGATGACGGCCGAGGCCACCATCGTTCTCCAGAAACAGAGCAACGTACTCACGGTGCCATCCGGAGCTGTTCTGAGAGAGAACGGACAAGCGTACGTGTTCATCGTGGACCAGAACAACAGCGTTCAGAAGACTCAAGTTGCAATTGGGATTCAGGGGCCAGAGAGAACCGAGATTACGCAGGGGCTTGCCGAGCACCAGGACGTCATCGTGTCAGGCCAGGCAAACTACCAGCCAGGCCAGGTTGTCCATCCAGAGATAAGCACCATTGCCATGCCGAAGCAGGAGGGTGCTCAATAATGTCTTCCTTCGCAATCAAATATCCGTTCTTCATCCTGATGATGTGCCTCTTTGTGATTGTTGTCGGAATCACGACGGTCGCCAGCATGCCTGTTGACCTGTTTCCGGAAGTGAATATTCCGGTCGTGGTCGTGGCCACCTTCTACTCAGGAATGCCCCCCGAACAAATCGAATCCGACATCACCAACAGCTACGAACGCTTCTTCACCCTCGGCAGTGGAATCGACCATATCGAGTCCCGGTCGTTGCCAGGTGTCAGCCTGATCAAGATCTATTTTCAGCCGGGCACAGATGGCAATGCCGCAGTCAGCAACATATCAAATCTGGCCATGGCAAATCTCCGGCGCCTGCCTCCGGGCACGCTGCCGCCGGTAGTGTTGAAGTTCGATGCATCCAACCTGCCTGTGTGCCTCATTACCCTCAAAGGGCAAGGCCTCAACGAGACACAACTCAAGGATCTGGCGCAATTCACGGTGCGCAACCAGGTCGCAAACGTTCAGGGAGCATCCGTCCCGCAACCCTATGGCGGACGATATCGCCAGATCATGGTCTATGTCGATCCCGTGAAGCTTGAAGCTCACCAGATGAGCGTCATGGACGTCGTGGATTCGCTCAACAAATCCAACCTGATTCTTCCCGCAGGCGACGTTCGTATTGGCCTGAAGGACTACAACATCTATGCCAACAGTCAGGTTCCCATCGTGGACGAGATCAACGATCTCCCCCTCAAAACCGTCGGCAACGCCTCAGTCATGGTGGGCGACATTGGCAAGGCGAAGGATGGTGGTCAGCTTCAGACCAACATCGTTCGCGTCGATGGACAGCATTCGGTCTACATCCCAGTCCTGAAGCAAGGCGGAAACTCGAACACCATCACCATTGTGGATGGGGTTAAGAATGCCGTTGCGCATCTTCTTGATATTCCATCGGTACTCAAGACCAACGTCGTTTTCGACCAGTCTGCATTCGTAAAGCTCGCGGTCAAAAATGTCATCAACGAGGGCACAATCGGGCTCTGCCTGACCGCGCTGATGATTCTTCTCTTCCTCGGCAATGTCAGAGCGACGGTTGCTGTGCTGATTTCAATCCCGGTCTCTGTCCTGGCCACGTTTCTGGGTCTGAACCTTGGAAGCAGCTCCATCAACACAATGGTGCTCGGCGGACTCGCGCTCGCGCTGTCCCGACTCATTGATAACTCCGTCGTCGTACTGGAGAACATCTTCCGCCACATGGAGATGGGTGAGTCGCCGCGTATTGCCGCGGAGCGCGGCGGAAAGGAAGTTCAACTCGCCGTGCTGGCTGCAACCGTCAGCACCAGTATCGTCTTCTTTCCGATCCTTCTGCTCTTCGGAGTGAGCAAGTATCTGTTCACAGCGCTCGCGCTTGCAGTTGTCATCGCCCTCTTTGCCTCCTATGTCGTGGCAATGACGGTAGTACCGCTGTTCTGCGCAAGATTCATCACTCTCGATCCCGGTCATGAATCCCCCGCCGAGATGGATGCTGAAAGAGAGGCTGATGCAAGAGCGGGCAAGAAGAAGCTGCACATCTTTCGCATTGTCGTTGAGAACTTCAATCTCGCATTTCGGCGGATGGAGTCCTGGTACGTTCGCAAGGTTGCACAATCTCTGGATCACGCTGCGATGGTCGTCACCGTCATTTGTTCCTGCGTTGTGCTGAGCCTTTCCATCTATCCCCTGATTGGCAAGGCCTTCTTCCCGCGCACAGATCCAGGCCAGTTTGTCGTGAATGTCAAAGTTCCGGCAGGAACCAGGATTGAAGTGACCGACGACTACATTGCGAAGATGGAGAAGGATATTCGCAGTGTGGTCTCTGAAGGGGACCTCAACATGATTGTCTCGAACATCGGAATCACGCCGGACTTGTCCGCGATCTACACCTCCAACTCCGGCATGAACACAGCTTTCATACAGGTCAGTCTGAAAGAGGAACACAAGGTTGGAAGCTATGTGTACATGCAGAAGGTGCGAGAGAAGCTTGCCCTGGACTTCCCCGACGTTGCAACCTACTTCCAGGCTGGCGGCCTCGTTGACTCGGTCGTCAACCAAGGCAAGCCCGCACCAATTGACATTCAGATAGGCGGCAACAATCTGCGCCAGGCATACGACCTCGCCCGCGCCACTGCAGCAAATCTGAAGAAACTCGACTCCGTAAACGATGTGCTCATTCCTCAGGATCTTGATTACCCTGGGCTGGAATTGAACATTGATCGAGTGCGCGCAGGTCTGCTCGGAATCACCCCAAAGGATGTTGTGGACAACGTCATTACCGCGCTCACCTCAGACGGAATGATTGCGCCCAGCTTCTGGGTCGATCCGAAAACCGGCAACAGCTATATGCTGACGGTCCAGTATCCGGAGACACAAATCAAGACGCTCACTGACTTCCGCCAGATCCCGCTCCGCTCGCCGGTCGGTTTGAATACTACCCCGCTCCAATCCCTTGCCGATATCAAGGAAATCAACACTCCAACAGAAGTGGACCACTATCAACTGCGCCGTGTCTTCGATGTCTACGTAATGCCCAAGAGCGAAGACCTCAGCCAGGTTGACAAGCAAATCGAGTCAATTGTCGGGCAGATGAAGCATCCAGATGGAGTGACAGTGAAGGTCCGGGGCACGGTTCGAGACATGCAGTCGTCCTTCTCCAGTTTTGGCATTGGGCTCATCCTCGCGGTTGTTCTCGTCTACCTGATCCTCATGGCGCAATTCGCGTCTTTCTCTGATCCGTTCATCATCCTTTTGGCGGTCCCTCCCGCGCTTTCCGGTGCGCTGGCCTTCCTCTTCGTCACAGGTTCCACCTTGAACATCATGTCCTTCATGGGAATTGTCATGACCACCGGAATTGCAGTCTCGAACAGCATCCTCATTGTCGAGTTCACCGGAACCTTGCGCAAGGAGGGGAGAGACCTAAAGGAGGCACTGACCGAGGCATGCAAAGCTCGCCTGCGGCCCATCCTGATGACCAGCCTCGCGACCATTCTCGGGCTGATTCCGATGGCTCTTGCTCTTGAACCGGGCAGCGAGCAATATGCCCCCCTGGCCCGCGCGATTCTTGGTGGACTGACTCTCTCAGTCGTTGTCACCGTCTTCCTTGTCCCCGCCGCCTACCTGCTCATCCATCGCGGGAAAAATCACAACGCAGCAAGCGCGGAGGCCCAGGCATGAAAGCAAATTCGCATCTCTGCATCGTACTGACAATCGGCTCAATCGCAGTGAAATTGCCCGCTCAGGAAAACTCTCATACACTTCCGCCGGCGCCTGAATCGCAAGTTCGTCTCTTGGCAAGTGTCCAGGCGCAGCCAACCGCACTTCCTCTGCCCTCATCACAAGGTGAGCAGCCGCAGTTGTTGACTCGGCAGCAGGCGGAACAAATCGCGCTTGCCAATAACCCGCGCGTGCAGGTCGGACAATTGATTGCCCGCATCCAGCATCAGGTAGTGCGTGAGCGACGCGCTGATCAGTTGCCAACCATCTACGCGAGTCTTACCGCCGTCGAGGCGAATCAAGGCACCCGGTTGTCAAGTGGCTTTCTTACCGCCTCAACCCTCCTCGAACATGCCGGCATGGGCGTCCAGGTCAGTCAAATCATCACCGATTTTGGGCGAACGAGGAACCTCGTGGCTTCCGCACAATTGCAGGAAAAGGCGCGTCAAGCGGATGCGGAGGCAACCCGGCAGGATATTGTGCTCGCTGCCGACCAGGTATTCTTCGCTGTGATTGAAGCGCAAGAAACATTGCAGGTTGCGCAGCAGACTGTGAAGGCGCGGCAAACGCTCACAGATCAGGTAAGCGCACTCACGTCATCAAAACTGAGGTCGGATCTGGATCTGAGCTTTGCCCAGGTCAGCCTGTCTCAGGCAAAGCTTTTGCAGCTCAACGCGCAAAACAATCTGGATGCCGCAAAAGCCGCACTGAGCGCTGTGCTCGGATACGACAAAGAGATCGATTTCCAGTTGGATGATGACGGAACCCTGCCACAGTTGCCCGCGGATTCCAACGCACTGATCGCACAAGCGATTCAGAATCGCCCGGATCTGCAATCGCTCAAGTTCAGTGAATTGGCGGCTCTGAGATTCAGCAAGGCACAGCGGGAGCAGTTGTTACCAACCATCAGTGCTTTGGGCGTCGTGGGCGTCACGCCATTGGGGTCATCCCAGTATTTCAACAGCAACTGGTACGGCGCCGTCGGAGGAAATGTAAACATCCCCGTTTTCAATGGCTTCCGCTTCACCGCGCAGGCTTCCCAGGCAGCCTTGCAGGCGCAGGCCGCATCCGAGCAGTCTCGCGTGCTCAGAGATCAGGTCGTGCGCGATGTCAGGACGGCCTGGCTCGAAGCGAACTCCGCTCTCCAAAGGGTGACCGTTTCGACCGAGTTACTGAAGCAGGCAAACACCGCCCTCGACCTCGCAAAAACAAGGTACGACCTCGGGCTCAGCTCCATTGTCGAACTGAGCCAGGCTGAATTGCAGCAGACTGAAGCAGCCATCGGAAGCGCCAATGCTCGCTCGCAATACAACTTCGCGATTGCCACAATCAACTTCCAGATTGGAGTGCAGCCATGACAGATCTCAAGGAAGGAACAAATGTTGACGCGCCTGGCAATTCGCCGGTACTCCAGTTTGGCACTGTCGTCTTCGCGACCGACTTCTCTTGGGCATCCCAAAATGCAGGGTCGTATGCATCGGCATTCTCAATGCACTTCGCTTCCAGGCTGGTGGTCGCGCATGGATTCCTGTTGACCCAGGCAGCTCTCGAGGTAGAAGTGGAAAAGCCGTTATCGAGCCAACTGCGAATCGACCTGTATCGTGAATTGACTGCGGCCGCGCGAGCGCTTCAAGCCGGTTACGGGAAGCCGGAAGGAATCCTGCTGGATGGGGGCCCGCGAAAATCGATTGCTGCTCTTGCTCATCGCAGGAGTCCAGCGCTTGTGGTAATGGGTACTCATGGCGGTGGAGCAATCGACCGATTCATCCTCGGCTCCACTGCCGAAGGAGTTCTGCGCCATTGCACTCAGCCAGCTCTCACCGTCGGGCCCAAAGTGCGTCCTCTTGCCGCAGACCAGCTTCACATTCGACGAATCCTCTACGCTTCAGATTGCACGGTTGAAGCCGCCCGTGGAGCAGTCATCGCAGTAGAATTCGCCAAATCCTTCTCAGCCGAACTTGACGTATTGAACGTGACCCGGTCAAGCGAGGGAACCAGTCCTGAATCTCTTCCTCGGATTCAGGAGAGCTTTCACAAAGCCGTCGAGTCACTGTCCCCCGAAACCGTGCGGCAAGTAAGTGAGCAGAAGATCTTCGTGAGCGTGGGCCAGCCTATCACAACAATTCTGAAGCATATTGACGAGCGACAGATTGACTTGCTGATATTGGGGCTCAAGCGGAGTAGACACTTGGGCCTCCACAGCGAAACCTCCGATGCCTTTTCAATCATCGCCAAGGCAAAGTGCCCGGTACTGACTGTGGCTGCCGATTCTCCTTCCCCTCCCTCCTGAGGAAACTGGAGGTTCGCGACACAGCATGCACCTTGATCCCCGAGCGTACCTCGGATGAATCCCGCATCCCGAAGACACAAAAGCCACACGGCCATGTTCCTGTCGAAACCTCCCGACCAACTCGCATCCTGTTCGACTCTCTTCCCTACCAGGACTTTGTAGTTCGCCACATCCTGCAATTTGCTTCCCGCACCCCCTGTACCGTGGCCGCTAAAGATGAATCCAGCCGCATCGAATCAATGCCAGCGATCCTGATGCAACAACAATCCAAAGCAGTACTCCTTGCAGAAGTGGTCGCACGCCCACTTCTGCTAGTGTCTTCTTCGACAGCCCCGTTCCGATAAGGAACAGCGTCACAGTCAGGCCAACCACACCCATGTGCTTCAGCACGGGGTATACCGGTTGGAATACATGGACGTATGTGTTGGCAACGGCTGCCAGACAGAAGAAGAGGATGAACCAAGGCCACCGGATGCGCGCTTTGCTCTTTCGGAGAAACGCAGTACCCACAGACATTGGCACAATCCATAGCGCGCGAGCCAACTTCACGGTCGTTCCAACAGCAAGTGCCACAGCTCCAAACTTCGCAGATGCGCCGACGACAGAGCTGGTGTCATGAATGGCAAGTGCCGCCCAAAGACCAAACTGCGTTTGTGTCAGGTGCAATGCTGATCCGATTGCTGGGAACGTGAGCAAGGCAACGGAGTTGAGCACAAACACCGTTCCCAGAGAGACTGCAATCTCCTCTTCGCTGGCTCCAGAGATGGGCGCAATTGCAGCAATTGCGCTGCCCCCGCAGATCGCCGTGCCTGCAGAAATGAGAAACGACACGCTCTTCTTGACATTCAGTATTGCTCCCAGTCCCCACCCGAGCAGCATCGCAAAGCTGATGCTGGCAGCGGTGTAGAAGAATCCCGACCGGCCAACTTGCAGCACCTGCTGCAGATCCATTCCAAATCCAAGACCCACTACGGAACCTTGCAACAGGAGTGTCGACAGCCGCTTTGCATCCAGCGAATATGGGTGAACAAAGGTCAGCCCGTAAATCAACCCCGCGGCTAGCGCGAATGGCGGCGACAGATACCCACTTGCTGCAAGGATTAATCCGGCAAAGAACACATTCTTGGACATGAATCAAGTCTCTCGGAAGAACAAAGCCACGTCCAAGCAGAAGTTCTCATGCCTCATTTGCGTTTCTTATTGGTCTCCGCAAGTGCTGATCTTTGTGCGCTCAGAACCGTTCTTCGGGCTCCTGCGCGAGCCAGCACAAACCGACGAAATTCAAGCGCAAGGCCCGTCGATTCTGGAGCCGATGCGGACGCAATCAGAAACTCCCGCTGAATCCGCAATCCTTCCACGTCAATAATCTTCAAGCTCTTATCAACCCTCAGGTCCTTTGCAATCGCCCACCGCGAGACGAACCCGATCCCAAGCCCTGCTTCGACAGCAGACTTTATCGCTTCCGTTGAATCCAGTTCCATCACAACCTGCAGCGAACTGCGCTTCAGTCCTTGCCGCTCCAGTGCCATTTCAATCACATGCCGTGTGCCGGATCCACGCTCGCGCATCAGCAAGGGTGTGGATGCCAATTCGAGGCATGAGATGAGATTGCGCTCGGCAAACTCGTGTGCCGTCGACGCTATCAAGACAAGCTCATCGTCAAGAAACGCCTCCGCCCTAACGTCGCGACTGCGCGGCGGCCCTTCAATGAATCCCAACGCAATCTTCTTTTGTTCCACCGCATCGACAATATGCTCCGTGTTGCCGCTGATCAGGGTGGGATGAACGCGGGGATGTTCGCGCCTGAACTCCGCAAGCAGCCGAGGCAACACATACTGCGCTATCGTGGTGGATGCGCCGAGCGCCAGATGGCCGGCATGGCCCCCGCTAATCGCCGCAATTTCTTGCTCGGCTCGCAACCCTAGCGCGCTGAACTGCTGTGCATAGCCGAGCAGAACTCTCCCAGCCTCCGTCAGACTGATGTGTGACCCCGTGCGATGGAAGAGCTGAACGCCGAGGTCTTCCTCAAGTGCCTTCACCTGCAGGCTCACTGCGGGCTGTGTCAGGTACAACTCCTCCGCAGCCTTTCGAAAGCTGCATTGTTCCGCTACTGCTCGGAAGACAACCACACGGAAATTCTCGAGATTCGCCATAGTCCCCTGAGACTCTTACACCAGTTGAGTTACTGCGTCACCGACTGCCGGTTCCATAATGCTTTTCGTCGGCATCAGCAGTGGGTTACGTTCCGGAAAATGATTCACTGCGCGCATCAGTCCTTCCTTCTTGTCATCCGCTGGAGACGCGAGGCCTGCAACATGATTCCGGAATTTGCCGATCCAGGAACATTGCTTCAGCCTTTCTATCCGGCACAGAAACCTCCACTCCGCCTTCTTCCAGGTTCCGTGCATGGATGGCAACTTTCACCTCGTCCAGATGCGGAATTCACTCTTCACTGGAGCTAGTCCTCATTGGAAGAAAGTCACAAAAGCTCCAGCCCGTTACGAGAATCAAGATACTTATTTGAAAGTCGGCAGAACCAGCATGCGGAGATACTCCTTCGTGAGGATAGCGCGCAATCGAGGTGCAAATGCCGGATCGCACGAGATCTCGAGCGTGCGGCAGCGGTCGATTGCAGCGCGGAGATCGCTCAAAAATGCCACACACGAGGGACATGCCTCAATATGCTTTCGCATCTCCTCGCATGGTACAGGCTCAACTCTGCCATCCAGGTACTCGGATAGGTTGGCAAACAACTCGCGGCATGCATCAGGACGTCTCCTGCCCTTCGTTCGAGAGCCGGCACGCTCCTTTGCCAGGGTCTTAACGCCCTCAGCTTTCTCGGCATTGCCGCTGAGCAGTTGATTCATCTCCTTGCGAACACTGAGACGGGCGCGGTGAAGCCGGATCCTCACTGTTCCCTTCTGCAACTGGAGAACCTGTGCAACCTCTTCCGTAGTCAACTCCTCCA
>Ga0316224_1002208_pt1 | contig 18623 bp, 18 predicted proteins | sample TBH18013metaG_FD_206254 | JGI IMG/M metagenome (GOLD analysis project Ga0316224, IMG submission 206254) | Freshwater microbial communities from Trout Bog Lake, Wisconsin, USA - TBH18013 | ecosystem: Environmental > Aquatic > Freshwater > Lake > Hypolimnion/Profundal zone | place: USA: Wisconsin... | reverse complement strand
GCCGCCTCGGTGGAAGCCGCCTTCGCCGCGCTGCTTCAGCAGACGGTCGACCGTTTCAGCAATACCCTGGTGGACACGCTGTCGGTCGGGACCCTGCTGTCCCAGGCCCTCGCCCCCGCCCCCACCCCGGCCGATCCGTCGGCCGGCCCGGTGGCGCCGCAGAACGCCAACACCACCAGCTCGGCCCCCCCCGCCGCCGCCGCGGCCCCTTTGCCGCCGCGCGGCGCCAAGCCCATCTTCCCGCGTCAGGCCCATGGCGGCGCCGCGCCAGCCCCGAAGACCAGCGACCAGAGCGCCGCCCCGGCCGACACCGCCACCGCCCCGGCCGACACCCCCGCCGCTCCGACCGCCACCACACCCACAACCACCACCGTCGCCACCGGCGCGGCCAAGGATGACAAGCCGGCCGCGGACACCGCCCCCCTGTCCCCCGACCCGAACCAGATCGTGGCGCCGGTCATCACCGCCCCGGTCGCCCAGGATCAGGTGACGGTTCCCATCGCCGCCGTCGATCCGTCGGCGGCACCCGTGGCCGCCGCGACGGCGCCCGCCGCGGCGGTGCCCGCCGCCACTGACCCCCTGGCCGGCCTCGGTAAAGGCGATCGCCAGCGCATTGCCGATTTGCAGCAGAAGATCATGGGCGACCTCGCCTCCGGCGACACTGGCGACGCCCTGGATAGCGCCAACCAGCTCGTCAGCACCCTGATCGCCAAGGCCACGGCGATGCTGGCGTCCGGCAATGCCCAGCCCGCCGGGAGTTCCCAATCCGGCACGGCTCAGCCCACCGACACCTCCCAGCCCGGCGCCGCTTCCTCCGGCAATACCGATTCCGTCCAGGCCCAGGCCCAGGGCCTCGCCAATATGCTGGCCGGTTCCGGGGCCAAGCTGGACATCAAGGTCCAGACCAACCAGCCCGACCAGACCGACCCCACCACCCAGACCGCCGCCGCGCCGGTCGATGCCGTGGCCCAGCCCGTTGTCGCGGTCCAGGGACAGCCGGCGGCCAATCCGGGATTCGACCAGGCGCCGCAGCGGAACCCCCAGGCCAATGCCGGCGCCCAGGCCGTGGATCCCCTGGCGCAGGCGACCGCCGCCCAGGCCGCTCCGGCGGCTGACCCGGCCCAGGCCTTCAGTTCCGTTCTCGCCGCCCAGATCGGGGCCGACGCGCCCACCGCCGCCCAACCCACCCAACCGCAGACCCCGGTCGCCCTGGCGGCGGTCGGCGCCACCCAGGCCCCCACCACCCAGACCGCTTCGGCCCAGGCCGCCGCGCCCACCGCCCGCGCGCCCCGCGTGCCGCTGCAGCAGCAGGTGATGGATCAGGTCAAGGTCCAGATCGACAAAGCGGTCGCGGGCGGGGTCGATACCGTCAAGATCCAGCTCAAGCCCCTCGACCTCGGCAAGATCGAAATCAAGCTCGATGTGGTCGATGGCCATGTCTCGGCCACCGTGACCGCCGATCGCCCCGAAACCCTGGCCTTGCTGCAGAAGAATTCCGATGGCCTGGACAAGGCGCTGCAGGATGCCGGCCTCAAACCCGACCCCAATTCCACCAGCTTCAACCTCCGCGGCGGCGACCAGCAGCAGAACGCCGACCGCGGCAACACCAACAACCAGCGCTCCGGCAACGGTAGCGGCGGCGGCGGACAGGGGTTCGACCCCGAGATCGCGGCCATCACCGCCACGCAGGCAGCGCAATCGACCGGTCTGGGCGCAAGCTCCGGCGTCGATCTCTCGGTTTAGGAGAACAGCCATGACCACCACCGCCGCCGCCACAGCCGCCGCCGCCACGGCCGCCACCACCCCCACCACCGCCGGCTCCACCGCCGCCAGTTCGGCCGCGGCCGCCAAGACCAGCCTGGCCGGTGACTTCAATACCTTCCTCAACATGCTGACGACCCAGTTGCAGCATCAAGACCCGCTGTCGCCCATGGACTCCACCCAGTTCACCAGCCAGTTGGTCCAGTATTCGAGCGTCGAGCAGGAGATCAACACCAACTCCAACCTGGCGACGCTGATCTCGCTGCAACAGGCCAATCAGACCTCGCAGGCCACCTCCTACCTCAACCAGAATGTGGAAATCTCCGGCTCGTCCCTGCCCCTGCAGAACGGCAACGCCACCTACAGCTATACCCTGCCGTCGACGGCGACCTCCTGCAATATCCAGATCGCGGATTCCACCGGCGCCACCGTCTACTCCACCACCGGCGACACCAGCATCGGCAGCCACAGCATGACCTGGAACGGCCAGAACAGTTCCGGCACCCAGCTGGCCGACGGCATCTATACCCTGACGGTCACCGCCACCAATGCCGACAACACCGCCATGACCACCACCACCACCACCACCGGCCAGGTGACCAAGGTGACCAACGATCCCACCAACGGCACCACCCTGGAGATCGACGCCGGCACCAGTGGCGGCAAGGTGACCACCACCCCCAGCAAGATCGTCAGCGTCACCGCCAACAACAATGCCACCAATGCCGAGTTGACCGCCGCCAACGCCCAGTACCAGGCGGCGCAGGCCCAACTCAAGGCCCTGACATCGTCGACCACCCCCACGTCGACCACCCCCACCACCACGTCGACGTCTTCGACCGCCGGCTAGTTTTAGGAGGCTATCATGAGCTTATACGGCGCATTATTCTCTGGTGTCTCCGGCCTGTCGTCGCAGTCGAGCGCCATGGGCGCGATCTCGGACAACATCTCCAACGTCAATACCATCGGCTACAAGGGTACCGATGTGAACTTCCAGACCCTGGTGACCCAGCAGACCTCAAGCACCGAGTACTCGCCCGGCGGCGTGCTGTCCAAGCCCCGCAGCGCCATCTCGACCCAGGGCCTGCTGCAGGCGACCACCAGCTCCACCGACTTCGCCCTGTCAGGCCAGGGCATGTTCGTGGTCAACACCGACCCCGATCAGGCCGCCTCGGGCAACGGCCAGTTCGCCTATACCCGCGCCGGCTCGTTCACCACCGATTCCAGCGGCTATCTCCAGAACACCTCCGGCTTCTACCTTCAGGGCTGGCCGCTGACCCCCACCGACAACAACGCCCTGGCCAAGCCGTCCGAGACCATCATCGACGGCAACACCTATATGAAGGCCTATAAGGACAGCACCGGCCAGTTCCACTACGTCAACCAAAACATCATCAATCCGCAGGAAATGAAGTCGCTGAACCTCAAGACCATCGGCGGCACCGCGGACCAGACCACCCAGATCTCCATGGGCGCCAACCTGCCGGCCGGCGACAGCATCTACGACCCCAGCAACACCTCGTCCACCGGCCTGCACCAGACCAGCGTGCTGATGTACGACTCGCTGGGCGCCACCCACAATTTCAACATCGACTGGACCAAAACCAACGCCAATACCTGGGACGTCCAGAACAAGACCAACTTCTACGGCGCCGCGCCCACCACCCTGACCGACACCGCCACCGAAAACACCGCCACGGTCAGCATCAACGGCGCCGCCAACCCGTTCGGCAATGCCGGCAGCCCCACCACCACCACGGTGGCGGCCGGCGTCAATATGGGCTTCTTCTCCGGCACCGGCGTCATCGCCATGACCAGCGGCGCCATCACCACCAGCACCCTGCCGGTCGGCTCGGTGTTCACCGTCGGCGCCGCCACCACCGCCGCCAATAACGGCACCTATGTGGTCAAGACCGGGGTCCAGACCTCGGCCGCCATCGGCGCCGGCACCACCGATCCGACCGGCACCTCGGTCACCGTGGACAAGGCCGGGGTCAGCACCACCTATAACACCATCACCTACGCCGCCGGTCACATCATCTTCGGCGGTACCGATCCCGCCTTCACCGTCAACGACATCGTCAAGGTCGACGGCTCGACCTCCGGCTCGGGCTATTACAAAGTGACGGCCAAGAATGGCGGCGGCGACTACACCATGGCGCCGTGCAGTTTCATCGGAATCGACACCCAGCCCTATGAGGCCCAGCGCGGCGTTCCGGCCCCCGAAGGCGCCTCGGTGATGGACACCTACGATTCCACCGGCAATGTCTATGGCAGCCAGGGCCGGCTGGACTTCACCGCCGCGACCCGCACCGATGTCCTGGCCCTGAACGGCCAGTCCATGTCGTTCACCGTCAACGGCGAGACCCTGAACGTCGCCTTCGACACCACCGGCACCCTGGCCGCCGCCGCCGGCCATGAAGTGGTGATCAATCTCAGCAATCCCATCTACACCTCCGGCTCCGACGTCGCCAACCTGGTGGCCAATGCCCTGCGCAACCCGCAGAACTGGGACAAGACCACCAATCCCGCCCTGGCCAATACCGTGGTCCCCCTCGGCAGCACCCTGCCGCTGTTCAACGCCAACGGCGGCACCCTGCAGATGGTGCAACAGGTCAACGGCCCGGCCACCACCGTCGACGTCTCGACCCTGGGGGCGTCCTGCACCCAGTCGCAGACCCACCAGTGGTCGGCGGCGATTCCGTCGGTGGACCAGGTCACCGGGACATTCAATCTTGACGCCATCAACCAGACCAACCCGGCCATGGTGTTCAACGGCGACGGCACCCCCCAGACCATCAATGTGGGCAAATTCGGGGTGGTCTGGTGCAACGGCGCCCAAAGCATGACCACGGTCCCCAACGGCACCGGCGCCGACCACCGCATCACCTGGAACGTCGGCAATACCTCGCAATCCAACGGCATGACCCAGTTGGGCGGCAATTACCAACTGGCCTTCATGACCCAGAACGGCGCCAAGTTCGGCAACTTCACCGGCGTCTCGGTGGGAACCGATGGCGTGGTGACGGCCCTGTTCGACAACGGCGTCCGCCGCCCGGTGTTCCAGATCCCGGTGGCCACCTTCACCAACCCGGACGGCCTGCAATCCTTGACCGGCAACAGCTTCATCGAGACCGACATTTCCGGCGCCTATACCCTGCGCCAGGCCAATAATGCCGGTGCCGGCCAGATCAACGCCTCCTCGCTGGAATCCTCCACCGTGGATATCGGTACCGAATTCACCAACATGATCGTCGTCCAGCGCGCCTATTCAGCGGCGGCCAAGATCATCACCACCGCCGACGCCATGCTCGATCAGTTGCTCCAGATCAAGCAATAGCATCCGCCCCTCCGAAGCCGGCGGCCCGTGGGCCGCCGGCTTTTTTCTGTACCCGGGACCGCTCAATTGCGCATAATTCAAGATATTGAATCGTGGCAACTTGAACGGCTTTGTGGTGACCTTGACCTGCCTTCGCATGATCCCGCGTCTCGTTCTGCCTGCCCTGGTTTGGGCGGCGCTGGGATTGAGCGCACCGTGCCGCGCGGCTCCGGCGGAGGCGGGGTGGAACCCCACCGAGGCCGAGCGCACCCTCGCCTTCGGCTTTGCCGCCATCGTCGAACGCCACCTGCAACCCGTCACCGCCACCGCCGTCGCCATGGACGGCTTGCGCGGGCTGGCCGAGATCGACCCGGGGATCGCCGTCGCGCTGCAGGGCGACCGGCTGCGCCTGACCACCGCCGATGCCGTGGTGGGCGATTACCAGGCCCCGGCAGCCGACGATTCCCCAGGCTGGGCAAAACTTGCCATCACCGCCATCGAGGCCGCCCGCGCCAATTCCGCCCCCCTGCGCCAGGCCGAGGCGGAAACGCTGTACCAGGTGGTGTTCGAAGGGGCGCTGGGCAAGGCCGACATCTATTCCCGCTATGCCGGAGCCGCCGAGGCGCATCAGCACCAGGCCAGCCGCAACGGCTTTGGCGGCATCGGCATCAAATTCGACATGGTGGAGTCCGAGGCCCGCATCGTCGAGGTGATGGAGGAGACGCCGGCGGCCAAGGCGGGATTGCGGGTGGGCGACGTAATTCTGGCCATTGACGGCGAAGCCATCGAAGCCATGGATCGCGACGCCATTTCCCGCCGCCTGCGCGGCCCGGTGGCCAGCGAGATGACCCTGACGCTGCGCCGGGACGCCGAGCCGCGCCGGATCGTCCTGCGCCGCTCGCTGATCGTGCCGGAGACCGTCACCATGACCGTGGCGGGCGGCATCGCCGAGTTCAAGATCAGCAGCTTCAACCGGCGTACCGCCTATGTCCTGGAGAAACTGCTGAAAACCGCCCGTGGCAAGCTGGGGGGCGAAATGCAAGGGGTGGTGCTGGACCTGCGCGGCAATCCCGGCGGCCTGCTGGACAAGGCGGTGGCGGTGGTGGACCTGTTCGTCGCCCAGGGTCCCATCGTCTCCACCCAGGGGCGCCATCCCGAGGCCAACAACACCTTCGAGGCCCATCCCGGCGATATCGGCGAGGATCTGCCGGTGGTGGTTCTGGTGGATGGCGGCTCGGCCTCCGCCGCCGAGATCGTCGCCTCGGCGCTGCAGGACGCCGGCCGCGCCGTGGTGGTCGGCACCAATTCCTTCGGCAAGGGCACGGTTCAAATCGTGATCGGCCTGCCCAATGACGGCGAGATCACCCTGACCTGGTCGCGCTTCCACGCGCCATCGGGCTATGCCCTGCACGGGCTGGGAGTTTTGCCGACGCTTTGCACCACTGCGGCCCCGGGGACTCCCGCCGCCGTCATCGACGGCCTGATGCGCGGCACCCCGTCATCCAAGCTGCCCGAGACCCTGGCGGTCTGGCGTCACGCCGGGCTGGAGGAGACCGAACTGCGCCATCAACTGCGCGAAAACTGCCCGCCGTCCCGCCGCAACGAGGCCAAGGGCGATCTTGAATTGGCGGAAAAGCTGTTGAACAATCATACCGCCTTCGTCCGCGCCCTGTCCCTCTCGGCCCAGCCCCGGACCCTGGAAGCCCTCCAACCGCGCGGGAGCGGAGAGTCCGAGGCAACCCAACACTAGAAAAGCCCTCGCCGGGCGCTCGCTCCACTCGCTTGGCCGCGCCCGCAATGGGCGCTGAAGCCGCCCCGTTTCATACATCGCGGGTCGGTCAGGCCGATGGGCGGCTAACCCGGATTCGGACGCATCCCCCGCTTTAGCCTTGACTCTCGTGGCGGGATTAGTATGGTGCGCCCCCTGAGTTTCGATCTCCAACGTTTGCCGGGATTTTCGTCATGGCCAAGCCAGCCACTATTCTCATCAAGCTCCTCAGCTCCGCCGGGACGGGCTTCTTCTACGTGGCGAAAAAGAACCCACGCAAGACGACCGAAAAGCTGGAGTTCCGCAAATACGATCCGGTCGTGCGCAAGCATGTCCAGTTCAAGGAAGCCAAGATCAAGTAGGCCGAGCGCGGGCCACGTCCCGCGCGGGATCGCAGGATCTTCGGATACAAGGGTGCTCCTTAGGGGCGCCCTTTTTCGTTTCGGCTTTCTCACCTTGGCCGGCGCCGGTCGACGTGGCACCATGCGGGAATGATCACCGAGATTCTCCAGCCCGAATCGGCGTTCTCGCGCGCCGTCTATGCCGAAATCCGCCCTTCCATCGCGCGGGCGCAGTGGCCGGGTGACGCCTTGCGCGCCACCTTCACCCCGGCGCCGGACGGTTTGATGCTCGATAGCGTCTTCGAGGGACTGCCCGCCGCCGCCGCCGCCGTGGCGACCCAGGTGGTGCAGCGCGCCGGCGTCGATCTGGTGCTGGCCTCGCCGGTCGCCTATCTGGCGGCGACGGTGGTCCGTCGCCGCCGCTGGCGCGATACCTTTCTCTACGCGGCGCTGCCGTTCATGTTCGCCATCCCCCTGATGGCGGCCCTGAGCGATACCGCCATGCGAGTCAGCGTTGCCCTGTTCGTCCTGGATGGCGTCGCGTTGCTGGCGGCCCACGCCAAGCTGCTGCAGGATCGCTCGGTGATGGCGCAGAACCGGTTCATCGCCATGATCCCCACCCCCGGCCTGCGGATCAAGGTTCCGACCGGCACGCCGCTGCACCGCCAGGGCTAGGAGGCGCGATGTCGGTTCGATCCTGGAAACCATACGCGGCGGCCGGCGCCATGGTGCTCGCCTGGGGAAGCGCCGCCTGGGCGGAAGCTCCGGGCGATGCGGTCCGCGGCCGCATCGCCGTCATCGGCAAGGGCAATTGCCTGGCCTGCCATCACCTGCCGATTCCGGAAGAGCCGGATCACGGCGATATCGGCCCCGATCTGTCGACGGTCGGGGCCCGCCTCGATGCCGCCGAACTGACCGCCCGCATCAAGGACCCCAAGACCATCAATCCCGACACCATCATGCCGTCCTTCCTCAAGGCCGACCTGCACCGGGTCGCCAAGGGCTGGGCCGGCCAGACCATCCTGAGCGAGCAGGACGTGGCCGATGTCGTCGCCTATCTGCTGACCCTGAAGTGAGAGGTGCCATGCGCAAAGCCATATCCGTGATCGGCCGCCGTGAGGTCGTGCTGGGCCTGTCGGCGGGAGCCTGCGCCCTGACGCTGGCCCCCAAGGCGGCACACGCCACCCGGGCCGAGGCCGACGGGCTGATCGCCAGACTGGCCGGCGGCGTCAAGCCGCAACCGGATGGCCGGGTCAGGATCAAGCTGCCGGAGATCGCCGAGAACGGCAACACCGTGCCCTTCACCATCTCGGTCGATCATCCCATGGCCGAAGGCAACTTCGTGACCGCCATTCACGTGGTCGCCGAAGGCAATCCGGCGCCGCAGGTGGCCAGCTTTCACTTCACCCCCACCGGCAAGGCCGAGGTCTATGCCCGCATGCGTCTGGCCAAGACCCAGGAGGTCCGGGCGATCGCGGTGCTGTCGGACGGCTCGGTGATCGAGGGCGGCAAGGAAGTGAAAGTCACCGTCGGCGGCTGCGGCGGCTAACCAGGCAGGAGGATTCCCATGCCCACTCCCAAGGTCAGGTTCAACGAAACCGCCGCCAAGGGCGACATCCTCGAGGTCAAGACCATGATCGACCACGACATGGAATCGGGCCAGCGCAAGGACGCCGCCGGCACCCTCGTCCCCCGCAAGATCATCAACGCCTTTTCCTGCACCTTGAACGGCCAGAAACTGTTCAGTGCCGAGCTGGCTCCGGCCATCTCGGCCAATCCGGCGCTGAACTTCTTCTTCACCGCCCGCGAAAGCGGCGTGCTGGAGTTCACGTGGACCGACGACGACGGCTCGGTCTACAGCCTGTCGCGCCCTCTGACGGTGACGTGACATGAAAACCATCCTGGCGGTGCTGGTGCTGGCCATGGCCGTCCCGACGCTGTGGTCGCCGGTCCGGGCCGATCCGCCGTTCGATCCCAAGGACCCGGCCATGGCCAAGTATGTGGCGGGCGACAAGCGCTCGGGCTATACCTTCGCCGAACCCGAAACCCGGGCCATGCAGGACGACGACTTCATGAATCCCGCCATGCTGTGGGTGGGCAAGGGCGAGACCCTGTGGGGCACGGTGGAGGGCAGCACCGGCAAGTCCTGCTCGTCCTGCCACGGCAAGGCGGAAGATGCCATGAAGACCGCCGGCGCCCATTTCCCCAAATACGACGCCGCCGCCCACAAGGTCATCAACCTGGAGCAACGCATCAATCTCTGCCGCACCCAGGCCATGGGCGCGGCGGAATGGGCCTACGAATCCGAACCGCTGCTGGCCATGACCACCTATGTCAAGATGCAGGCGCGGGGAGTGCCGGTCCAGGTGGTCACCGATGGCCCCGCCGCCCCCTGGTTCGATGCCGGGCGACGGTTCTTCTATGAGCGGCGCGGCCTCAACGACGTGGCCTGCTCCCATTGCCACGTGGAGTACTGGGGCCGCCATATCCGGAGCGAATTGCTGTCCCAGGGCATGTCCAACGGCTTTCCCACCTATCGCCTGAAATGGCAGAAGCTGGGATCGCTGCACCGCCGCATGGCCGGCTGCAACGAGGAGATCCGGGCCGAACCCTATCCGCTCGGCTCGTTCGAATATGTGGCGCTGGAACTCTATCTCGCCTGGCGCTCCCAGGGGCTGCCGGTGGAAACCCCCTCGGTCCGGAAATAGCAGGAGGCCGCCCATGCTCACCCGCCGGGATTTTCTCCAGGTCGCCGCCGCCACCGCGCTGGCCGGCACGGTGCCGCTGGGCCGGGCCGCCGCCGGCCAGGCCATCACCCAGGATTCGCTGCTGGCGTTCCAGCCGGTGGGCCAGGTCACCCTGCTGGCCGTCACCGATCTCCATGCCCAGCTGATGCCGCTGTGGTACCGCGAGCCGGTGGTCAATCTGGGAGCCGGCGCGGATCTGGGCCTGCCCCCCCATCTGCCGGCACGGGCCATGATGGCCGCATTCGGGCTGAAACCCGGCAGCCTGGAGGCCTATGCCTTCACCGCCGACGATTTCATCCATCTGGCGCGGACCTATGGCCGGGTCGGCGGCCTCGACCGCATGGCCACCCTGATCAAGGCGATCCGGGCCGAACGCCCCGGCCGGACCCTGCTGATCGATTCCGGCGATACCTGGCAGGGCTCCTATACCGCCCTGAAGACACAAGGCGCCGATATGGTGGAGGCCCAGACCCTTCTGGGGGTTGAGGCCATGACCGCCCATTGGGAGTTCACCTATGGCGAGGCGCGGGTCAAGGAATTGGTGGCCAAGCTGCCGTTTCCCTTCCTGGCCGCCAATATCAGGGACACCGAATGGGAGGAGGCGGTATTCCCGGCCCAGACCATGGTCGAACGCGGCGGCGTCAAGATCGCGGTCATCGGCCAGGCCTTCCCCTATACCCCCGTCGCCAATCCCCGCTGGCAGATGCCCCATTGGAGCTTCGGCATCCGCGAGGAGGAGATGCAGGCCCAGGTGGACCAGGCCCGCGCCAGGGGAGCCGATCTGGTGGTGGTGGCCAGCCATAACGGCTTCGACGTCGACCGCAAGATGGCGGCCCGGGTCACGGGCATCGACGTCATGCTGACCGGCCATACTCACGACGCCATTCCGGCGGTGGTCGCGGTGGGCGCCACCCTGCTGGTGGCGCCGGGATCCCACGGCAAGTTCCTCGCCCGCCTCGACCTGGAGGTCAAGGACAAGCGGATCGTCCGCCACGGCTTCCGCCTGATTCCGGTGCTGGCCGATGCCATCGCCCCCGACCCGGACATGGCGGCGCTGATCGGACGCATCCGCGCCCCCCACGCCGCCGAATTGTCGCGGGTGGTCGGCCATACCAGGGGGCTGCTGAGCCGGCGCGGCAATTTCAACGGCACCTTCGACGACCTGATCTGTCAGGCCATGCTGGCCGAGCGCGACGCCGAGATCGCCCTGTCGCCGGGCTTCCGCTGGGGGGCCGCCCTGGCCCCGGGCGAGGCCATCACCACCGAGGCCATCTTCAACCAGACCGCCATCACCTACCCCAACACCTACCGTACCGAGATGACCGGGGCCATGCTCAAGGACATCCTGGAGGACGTGGCCGACAACCTGTTCCATCCCGACCCCTACTACCGGCAGGGCGGCGACATGGTGCGGCTCGGCGGCCTCGCCTTCGCCATCGACCCCGCCAAACCCATGGGCAGCCGCATCGGCGACCTGAGGCTGACCCGCACCGGCAAGGCCCTGGACGCCGGGCGCTCCTATGTGGTCTCCGGCTGGGCCAGCGTCAACGAAGCCACCCAGGGTCCGCCGATCTGGGAGGTGGTGAGCAACCATGTGGCCAGGGTCAAGGAGGTCAACCTGCCCGACAGCCATACGGTGCGGGTCGTGGCTACTTAACATTTCCCAGGCGTTGCGGCGATTCGGCCGCGCGCGCCTTGACCTCGGCCCAAAGGGCATCGTGGCGGCGTTCCACCGCGCCGCCGCACGCCACATGGAAACCGACCTTGGCCGGCCAGGGCGCCACCATTTCCGGCGCCGCCAGCACCTGCGGCCGCATGGCGGCCTCGCTGCCCCGGATCATATTGGCATAGCCGTTGAAGTTGGATTGCAGCGCCGCGTTCTCGGGCTTCAGCATGAAGGCGACGAATTTCAGGGCATTGGCACGATTGGGCGGATCACGCGGCACCGCGATCACATCGGTCCACACCAGATTGCCCTCGCGCGGATAGGCATAGGCCAGGGATGGCCGCTTTTCCCGCGCCCGCATGGCGTCGCCGTTCCACGCCACCCCCAGGACCACATCGGCGGAGGCCAAACCGTCGACCACTCCTGCCGGCGAGACCAGCCTGGCCCGCGCCACCACCGGCAGCAGCAACCGCACCGCCTTGTCCAGCTTGGCCGGGTCGAGGGTGCAGCGCGGCTCGCCCAGATAGAGCAGGGCCAGATGCACCATGTCGGTATCGTCCAGCACCGCGATGCGGCCATTGATCTCCGGCGGCGGGTCGAACAGCAGCCGGAGGCTGTCCATGTCGCCCTTGTGGATGGAGGTATCGACCGCGAAGGCGGTGGTGCCCCATTGATGGGGAATGGTGTATTCGTTGCGGGGATCGAACGAGCGCGACCGCCAGGGGTCCTCGATATTCCAGAACCCCGGCAGCCGATCGGCCCAGATCCGCTCCAGCCAGCCGCCCTCGATCAGCTCCGCCACATGATGGTCGGGCGGAAAGACGATGTCGTCGCCGGACAGGCCGCCGGTCAGCCGTTCGATCATGGCGGTATGATCGGCCACCTCGTCGATAACCACGGTGACGCCGGTTTCGTGTTCGAATTTGCGCAGCAGCTCGGGCGACAGATAGGACCCGCGGGCCAGAACCCTGAGTTCACCGGCCATGGCCCCGCCACCGGCGAGCAGAAGCGCCAGCACCAGCGCGAAGGCCGTCAGCGATTGGCGCATGGCGTCCTCACCCGGCTCAGGGCCGATTGACCGCGGCGACCGGGCGCGGCCCGGCCATCTCGTCGACCCGGCGGGCGAAAGCCGCCAACCGCGCCGCCACCTTGCGATTGACCGTCCCAGCGGGATAACGCCCCCGGGCATCGGCCTCGCCCGCCGGCAGGCCGGTCAGCAGTTCGATGCCCTGGTCGATGGTCGCCACCGGATAGACGGCGAACAACCCCTTGGCGCAGGCCTCGACCACATCCTTGCGTAGCATCAGATGCCCCACATTGGTGGCCGGAATCAGCACGCCGTGGCTGCCGTCCAGTCCGCGCGCCCGGCACAGGTCGAAGAAGCCCTCGATCTTCTCGTTGACGCCGCCGATGGCCTGGACCCGGCCGAACTGATCGACCGAGCCGGTGACGGCGAAGCTTTGACGGATGGGCAGCTCGGCCAGGGCCGAGAGCAGGGCATAAAGCTCGGTCGACGAGGCGGAATCGCCCTCGACCCCGCCATAGGACTGCTCGAACACCAGGCTGGCGGTCAGCGACAACGGCCGCTCGCCCCCGAAGCGGGCCGCCAGGAACGACGACAGGATCAGCACCCCCTTGCCGTGGATCGGCCCGCCCAGTTGCACTTCGCGCTCGATGTCGATCACGTCGCCCTTGCCGAGATGGACCCGGGCGGTGATGCGCGAGGGGCGGCCGAAGGCGAAGCGGCCCAGATCCAGAACCGCCAGCCCGTTGATCTGCCCCACCACCGCGCCATCGGTCGCCACATGGACGGTGCCGTCGATCAACTCGTCCTGGACGCTGTCGCGCACCCGGTCGAGGCGATAGATCGAGGCCTCCACCGCCCGCTCCACATGGGCGGCACCCACCATGGCGGCACCGTCGCGGCCGGCCCAGTAATCGGCCTCGCGCACCAGATCGGCCAGGCTGGCCATATGGGTGGACAGCTTGCGCGAATCGCCCACATCGCGCGACGCCTGCTCGATGAGGCGGGCGATGGCGGCGCGATCCACCGGCCGCAACTCCTCCTTGCGCACCAGACTGGCCACCGAGCGGGCCAGCAGCATGACATTGGCCTGGCTGCGCTCCATCTTCCAGTCGAAGTCGGCGGAGACCTTGAACAGGTCGCTGAATTCGGGGTCGTGATGGCTGAGCAGGTAATAAAGCGTGGGATCGCCGATCAGCACCACCTTGACGTCCAGCGGAATCGGCTCCGGCTCCAGGCTGAGCGTGCTCATCAGCCCCAGGGACTGGCCGGGCGATTCCACCTTGACCGCGCGGTCGCGCAAGGCCCGCTTGAGATCCTCCCAGGCGAAGGGATTCATCAGCAGCTTGTGGGCGTCCATCACCAGATAACCGCCATTGGCGCGGTGCAGGGCGCCGGCCTTGATCAGGTTGAAATCGGTGATCAGGGCGCCGAACTGGGCGATGTATTCCACCCGCCCGATGATATTGGGCTGGGTGGGGTGGGATTCCAGCACCACCGGGGCGCCGGTGATCCCGGAATTGTTGACCAGGACATTGACCCGATAGCGGCGGAACCGTCCCGCCCCGCCGCCGTGCCGCCGCCGGGGGGCCGCCTCGTTTTCGCCGTCCTCGTCCTTGCCGAGGAACTCCGCCACGTTTTCGGCGATATCGCGCACCATGTCGTCCAGATAGGCCAGCACCGCCGCCTGATCGGTCCAGCGCTCCTTGACCTCGTCCATCAGATGGGAGATGGCATAGGCTGCCACCTCCTGCTCCAGCTCGCGGATGCGGGCGCGGGTGTCGCGCTCCCAGCGGGGGACCTGCTTGACCACCTCTTCCAGCTTGGCCTGGAGCGCCTCCATATGGCCGCGCAGGCGGTCCTGCTCCTCCTCGGGCAACTGCTTGAAGTCATCGGGGCTGACGACCTCGCCATCCTTGATCGGCGCCAGGGCCAGGCCGACCGGGGTGCGGATCAGCGAGACCGCGTGGCTGGCGGCCTGTTCCTGGACCTCGCCGAACGCGGCTTCCTGGCGCTCCTTCAGTTCCTCCTCGATCAGGTGCTTCTTGGCCCGGTGCTCCTCGGATTCCAATGCCGCCGGCAACGCCTGACCCAGCTCCTCGATCAGGTGCTCCATATCCTTTTCCAGCAGCCTGGCCCGGCCGGCGGGCAGGCGCAGGGCGCGCGGCTTGGTGTTGTCGGCGAAATTGTCCACATAGGCCCAGTCGTCGGGGGCCGGACGCTCCGCCGCCGCCTGGCGCAGATGGTGCAGGATCAGATTGCGCCGCCCGGTTCCCTCGGCCCCCAGGGCGAACAGGTTGAAGCCGCGATGGTGCATGCCGATGGCAAAGCGGATGGCCTCGACGGCGCGGTCCTGGCCGATGGCGGCAGCATGCCCATCCCCGCCGTCCTCATCCAGATCCAGGGTGGAGGTGAAGGGCAACAGGGCGATATCGCACCGGCGATACAGTGCCGCGGGGTCCAGTCCGGGGGGAGACGTCACCTGGTCACTCCTCGTCCTCGATTCGCTCCATGTCGTCGTCGGACAGGCCGAAATGGTGGCCGATTTCGTGGATCAGCACATGCCGGATCACCGATGGCAGATCCTCGCCGGTCTCGCACCAGTAATCCAGGATGGGACGGCGATAGAGGAAGATCATATCCACCGCCGTGGGGATGCCCCCGAAGGCATGGATATCCTGGGCCGAGCCGCAATACAGCCCCAGCAGGTCGAAGGGACTTTCCAGGTCCATCTCGCGCTCCACATCCTCATCGGGGAAATCCTCGACCCGAATGACCACGTCGGCGGCGTAGCGGCGCAGCTCCTCGGGGATCTCGGCGAATTCGGCAGCGGCGATGGTCTCCAGATCGGTGGAGGACGGGGGCGTGCTGTGGTGGGGAATGACTCTGCTCATGAAAAGAATTTAGCCTGTCCTTGATGGACATGCCAGGGGCACCCACTGTTTCTAGGATATATAAAGGAGCTTTCCTCATGGCCCACAAGCTTACCGAATCCGCCCGCGCCGATGCCGTCGCCGCACTGGCCGGCTGGAGCGATTGCCGTGGCCGCGACGCCATCGCCAAGACCTTCATCTTCGAGGATTTCGTCGGGGCGTTTTCGTTCATGACCCGGGTGGCCCTGGCGGCGGAGCGCATGAACCACCATCCCGAATGGACCAATGTGTGGAATCGGGTGGAGATCACCCTGGCCACCCACGATGCCGGCGGCGTCACCCCCAAGGATATCGCCCTGGCCGGCACCATCGACGCCTTGGCTTAGGGCTTGGGCGGAAAAGGTCACATACCCCGGGTATGCGCCCTTTTCCTTCTCGGATATGGCTGAAAGAAGATTGACCACAGAGTTCCCACCGACGCTAACGCGCCGACCCGCCCTGGATGAAAATAGCGGAATTCCACGATACTTTTACCGGACCCTGCGAAGGGTCGTCATTCTGGTGAGACCGGCCGGGGTCGGCAAGGTCCGAGTCAGAAACAGCCTCGCCTTGATCAAAACGGCAGGCCGGCCTTCTGAAAACACTTAATTTCCGTGACCACAGCGGCACATGGCTAAACACCGTGCTATATTCGCGGCAGTTCATTCAGCCGACAGGATTCTCCATGGCCGCTTCGGTCGCACCGTCACCTTCCGTTCCGCCCGCGCTGCTGGATGCCGTGGTGTCCTTCTTCCATCCGCGCCGGGTGATCCTGTTCGGCTCGCTGGCGCATGGCAATGCCGGTCCGGATAGCGACATCGATCTGGTGGTGGAACTGGACGACGACACGCCACCGGAAATGATGTCGGCCAAGGCGATCCAGGCTGCCAGGGAAGGCTATCATGATCCCGTCGATATCATTCCCTACCGGGTATCCGTCCTGGCCTCGCGCGCCCGCGCCATCGGTTCGTTCGCTCATACCGTATTGCGCGATGGGGTGACGGTCTATGAGCGGACCTGACGAGCAGGACATCATCCAGTGGCAGGACGCCCTGCGCTGGCTTGACCGGGCCATGGACGATATCCGGGCCGTGCGGGTGCTGCTGCGCGACGGCATCGCGATGCAGGCCGCGTTCCATCTCCAGCAGGCCATCGAGAAGAGCTTGAAAGCCTTGCTCGTCGCCGCCCGGCAGGATGTGCGGAAGACCCACGACCTCGACACCCTGGCGGAATTGGCCCGCCGTCACTGGCCGGTTCTGGTCGCCGCGCCGTTTTCCCTCAGCTACGTCTCGCGCTGGTACATCATCAGCCGCTATCCCGGTGATGATGATATCGGCCCGACCGCCGCCGAGGTTCTGGCCGCGCTGCCCGAAGTCGAATCCCTGTTTTCTGCGGTGATCGATCTGGCTCCGGCCGCTTTGGCGTCCGAGGCTGAGGCCATCAGGCAGGCAAGCCGGTTAGCCGCCCACCGGGCCGACCGACCCGCAATGTATGAAACGGGGCGGCTTCAGCGCCCATTGAGGGCGCGGCCAAGCGAGCGGAGCGAGCGCCCGGCGAGGGCTATTTCTTTCTAGGGTCGCCCTAGCGACCGCTGGCCCCGGCGACGCCGGCGGCGGTACGGGGGGCGAAATCACCGGCGAAGTTCTGCGGTCCGGTATGGGTCAGGCGCGAATCCAGGTCCAGCCAGATCTCGCCGCCCAGATTGCGCCAGCGCCGGCAGAAGGCGTAGTCCTCGCTGACATAGACGCCGGTCTGGCCGTCCACCATGCTTTCGAACAGGGCGTAAAGGTTGGCGCTGGCCGCAGGCGGCGCCGGATAGGCATGGGTGGCGGTGAAGCGGGTCTCGGGATAGGCGTCGAACAGGCGTTGGATCGCGGCGCGCCGCACCAGTTGAAAGCCGCCGCCGGCGTAAACGGCGGTGGCGAACCGCCCCTCCACCGTCAGCGCCTCGCCCTGGCACAATGTGCCCACATAGGACAGGCCCGCCGTCTGGAGGGATTCGCCCTCGACGCAACGCTGGGGCAGGCGCGCCCAATCCACCAGCTTCATGGGATAGAAGGCGGCGGCGAAATCCTTGTCGGCATCCAGCAGCCGCTTCACCTGATCGGGCGCGAAGGAAATATCGGCATCGATGAACAGCAGATGGGTGGCCTCGGGCGAATCCATGAAATCCGCCACCAGAGTCGCCCGCGCCCGCGACACCAGGGCATCGCCGCCCAGCAGCGACAGCCCCACATCGAAGCCCAGCCCCGGCCCCTCTTGCATCAGCCGGACCACCGACAACATGTAGAGCTGGGTAACCAGCCCGCCATAGCAGGGCGTGGCGATCTTGATATGCGGCCTCATGGACGCCTTCCGCAACGTGTCATGACGACGAGCCCCTCTCGCGACTCGCCGCGTCGGGTTCAATCGTTGACGGCGACCGGAGCGCGAACGAAGAAATCGGGATCGGTCAAGGTGGTGGCGGAAATCGTAATCATGGTTTTCGGCTGGTTCTTGTTGAACAGCCGGGCATGCATGATCCCATCCACATGCTCGAAAAGCTTCTCCACCACCCAGAGATTCTTTTTGGTGTCATGGGCCTTGATGAACATGTCACCGACTTGAGCGTCGATCGACTTGCGCTTGAACATTCGTACTCCCACCGGCAGAGCCAAGGGTCAAAGGATGCAACGAGTCGGAACGCGGTTCGGCGTCTCCGTCACCGCAAGGTTATATGACTGGAGGCCCAGGGTCAAAACCCAATGACGTAGGGCAATCGCATATGGCGATTGCCCTGATTGATAAATGCGCCTCATGTGCCGGCGGGCGCTTGCGCGCCCTCGGGCTTCCTCGCTTTTGTCTTCGCTCCGCTTTCGACAACGCTACGGCGCGCTCAACGCGCATAGTCGCTTCGCTCCATATGCAATTGCGCTGCCCAATGACGCCATCATCCCAAACCCGCCGCCAGCCAGACCTCCGAACCCGGCTGCGGCACCACCGCCTGGAACAGGCCGGAAATGGCGGCGCGGCCCATGGCCAGCACCGCCTCCTCGGCGCTGCCGCCGATATGGGGGGTCGCCAGCACATTGGGCAGGCCCAGCAA
>Ga0316224_1002201_pt1 | contig 18678 bp, 14 predicted proteins | sample TBH18013metaG_FD_206254 | JGI IMG/M metagenome (GOLD analysis project Ga0316224, IMG submission 206254) | Freshwater microbial communities from Trout Bog Lake, Wisconsin, USA - TBH18013 | ecosystem: Environmental > Aquatic > Freshwater > Lake > Hypolimnion/Profundal zone | place: USA: Wisconsin... | reverse complement strand
GGCTGGAACTGCTATTATCGGCCACCCGGACCCATCACCATGAGGCGGGGGCGGGAACAGTTCTATGCTATCCATCGCGGCAGGTTGCTCGGATCGACGCGGAAGAAAGATGTGAGACTCCTCTAGCTTACCAGCCGGGCCATGCTGGTGGCCGGTACCGGCGCCACGGCTTGCGGGTGGTCGCCGCGGCGAGCGTGGCAGTTGGCGATTCTGTCGTGCGGACAAACGCCGGAAGAGGGCCACCCTACGGCAGCGCGGAACCGGTTGGCTCGACACCACCTCGTTGGATTCCCGGGCGATAGATGTTTAATAAACAGCCGCGTTGGCAGTGCACCGCGAACGGACTGTCCGCGCCGGAGACCAGAGGGACACCATGACCTCGCTATACGAAGCCGACTTCTACGCCTGGGCCAACCAGCAGGCCGCGCTCTTGCGGTCCGGCAAGCTATCCGCCGCCGACATCGCGCATATCGCCGAGGAAATCGAGAGCATCGGCAAGAGCGAGAAGCGCGAACTGGTCAGCCGGCTGACCGTCCTTCTCTTGCATCTGCTCAAATGGCAATTCCAGCCGGGGCTGCGCGGCAACAGTTGGCGCTACACCATCAGAGTGCAGCGCCGCGATCTCGCCCGCCACCTCGACGATAACCCGAGCCTGCGCGGGCAATTGACCGCGGTTCTGGCGGATGCTTACGGGTCGGCGATCTTACTGGCGGCTGGCGAAACGGGGTTGCCGGAGGCCATCTTTCCGGTGGAGTGCCCGTGGTCATACCAACAGGCCGCCGATCCGGATTTTTGGCCAGAATCCGCGAACTGAGCGAGCGATGAGGGGGCATGACTCTCGCCGGTCACGCACAGTCACCCTCAGGCGACGGCATCGAAATTCCCCCACGCTTACGTCAGGCCATCGCCCTGGATCACGCGCCCATTGTGGGTCGTAAGAGCCAACCCCAGCGATACAGATGATGGGCCAAGCCAGGCCATGACACGGATAAAGGGCCGGACGTAACGACCGGAGCAGACATCGAGCGTCCGCGTCGGCGGCATCCGCCCCCGGGCTCAGTCCCGCTTCAACAGTCCATCCGGCATTTGGGCGCTCAACACGCCCAGTACAAACCGCCCATACCGCTCCAGCTTCGAAGCGCCGACGCCCTTGATCTGGGCCAATTCATCCAAACTGCCCGGCTGCACCGCGGCGATCTCGCGCAGCACCGAATCATGGAAGATCACATACGGCGGGATCGACTGGCTCTTCGCCTCGGCCAGCCGCCAAAGCCGCAGTGCTTCATACAACGTCGCCGCCCCGGCCGCATTGCCAGGGGCCACCGGCGTCGCCCCTGTGGCGCCGCGCCCCCGCTCCGGCCGCTCCGCCCTCACAGCCCGAGGCGCGTCCTGGCGCAAAATCACCGTCTTTTCACCGCGCAGAATCGGGCGAGCCTCTTCTTCGACCAGAAACAGTCCGCCATGCCCCTCGGTATCGACGTCCAGCGCCCGCAGCGCGATCAACTGCCGGATCAGGCCGCGCCAATAGGTCGCGGCGTGCGCATGTCCGACGCCGAAGGTGCGCAGCTTGTCGTGTTTGTGCCGCACGATGCCCTCGGTCGACTCGCCGCGCAGCACCGAGACGATATGCGCGGCGCCGAAAATCTGGTCGGTGCGATACACTGCGGACAGCACCATCTGGGCCTCGGTCGAGGCGTCAACGGTGATTGGCGGTACTTCGCAATTGTCGCAGTGGCCGCATTCGCAGGGTAACGTCTCGCCGAAACAGGTCAGCAACGATTGCGTGCGGCAGGTCACCGCCTCGGTCAGGGCGATCATTTCCTCCAGCTTGGTCCGCATCACCCGCTTGCGGGCCTCCGGCGCGGCCGACTGAGCCAGCCAATGCCGCGCCTGGGCGACATCCTGGCCGCCATACAACAGCAGAGTGTCGGCGGTATCGCCGTCGCGGCCGGCGCGGCCGATCTGCTGGTAGTACGCCTCCGGACTGTCCGGCATGTCCAGATGCACCACGAACCGCACATCCGGCCGGTCGATCCCCATGCCGAACGCGATCGTCGCGACCATCACCACCGGCTCCCCCGACCGGAAGCGCATCAGCGAGTCGCGCTTGAGCATCGGATCCAGCCCGGCATGGAACGGCAGCGCCGGATACCCCTTCTCATTCATCCGAGCCGCCATCTGCTCGGTCTTCTTGCGGCTGCCGCAATAGACGATGCCGCATTCGCCCCGATGTTGTTTCAGGAATTCGAACAGTTGCGCTGTTTCGCCGCCCTTCGGCAAAGCGGACAGCCGCAGATTGGGACGATGAAAGCTGGAGACGAACACCTTCGCACCCTCCATCCGCAGCGCCGTCAGGATGTCCTGTTGCGTGCGCGGATCGGCGGTGGCGGTCAGCGCGACGCGCGGCACACCGGGAAACAGGTCGGGCAGCCGGGTCAGTTCGCGGAATTCAGGCCGGAACTCATGACCCCATTGCGACACGCAGTGCGCTTCATCCACCGCGACCAGCGCCAGCGGGACGTTGGCCAGCCGTTCCGGCGTCCCGTAGCCCAACAGCCGTTCGGGCGAAACATACAGCAGGTCGAGCTGCCCCTCGATCAGGTCGCGCGAAATCGAGCGCGCCTCGGCCGGATCGATTTCGGAATGCAGGGCACCGGCGTTGACCCCGACCTGCCGCAGCGCCGCCACCTGATCGTCCATCAACGCGATCAGCGGCGACACGATCACAGCCGTTCCCGGACGGCACAAAGCCGGCACCTGATAGCAGATACTTTTGCCGCCGCCGGTCGGCATCAGCACCAGGGCGTCGCCGCCGGCCACGACATGGCGTACGGCGGCATCCTGCTGGCCGCGAAAGCCGGGGAAGCCGAAAACCTGGCGCAGCACCTGCGCGGGATCGTGGAAGAGTGTGTCGGCTAACATTCCGGCGTTGGAGACTCCAGGCACAGCGCAACCCCGGGCCGAATCGCCAGGGCCGCATCGTGCAGCCTTGTTATAGGGGACTGGACGGGCATGTCGCCATTGCAGTCTTGGTCAGGAGGCAAGCGATTGGTCCGATAGCGCGGAAACGTGGCTTCGGGATGCGCTAATCCCTGTATGACGACGCGGCGAATTGAGCCATACTGCGGTTACAGTCGGGCAGCAGGATGCGATCCATGATGTCAAAAGCCATATCGGTCTCAGGCCGAACCGCCATCACACTGGCAATGCTGGTGACGCTGGTTGGTTGGACGAGCCATCCGGCACAGGCCCGGGTGTTCATCGGGCTCGGCATTCCATTGTATGGCCCCGGCTATTACTACCCGCCTCCCGTCTATTATCCGCCGCCGCCGGTGTATTACGCGCCACCACCGCCGGCCTATTATCCGCCGCCAGGCTACGAGCCTCCTCCGGGCTACGCCCCGTCGCAAACCTATGCGCCGCCGCCGGCCGCCATCGCCCCGGCGGGTTCGGGTGCCGGCCAGGCCTGTTATGCCGGTGCCTATGTTTGCCCGATGGACCGTCCGGTTGCCTCCGGCGGCAACTGCTATTGCCCCGGGAACGGCGGACAACGGGTGCTGGGTCACGCGAGCTGATGGCGGGGGGCCAGACCGGTCCCCATCGCTCGCGACACCCGAAAAGCCCATCTGATGGTTCAACCGCGGAACGAGCCGAGGCCGCGACGAGCGGGTTCCAGCCAGCCGCGATTGAAGATTACGCGCTGATCGGTGATTGCCACACTGCCGCCCTGATCGACAAAACCGGGTCAATCGACTGGCTGTGCTGGCCCCGCTTTGACAGTCCCGCCTGTTTCGCCGCTCTGCTCGGTTCTTCCGGCAACGGGCGCTGGCGGATCGCGCCGGTTGAGACCCCTGCCCGCGTGACCCGGCGCTACTGGCCCGAAACATTAATTCTGGAGACGTTGTTCGAAACCAAATCCGGATCGGTGGCCCTGATCGACTTCATGGCAATCGACCAGGCCTCCGTCGTCCGGATCGTCGAGGGACGCACCGGGTCGGTGGACATGCATTTCGACCTGTCGCTGCGCTTCGAGTACGGATCGGCCGTGCCATGGGTGACCCGACTGAATCATGGCAGCGGTATCAAAGCCATCGCCGGCCCTGATCAGGTCGTTCTGCGCAGCGACGTGAAGCTGCATGGCAAGGCGATGACCACCGTGGCGTCCTTCACCGCGACGCCGAACCACCGCACCCGCTTCGCGCTGACGCATGCGGCCTCGCATATGGCTCCGCCCGTGCCGCCCGACGCGGATCAGGCGCTGGATGCGACCAAGGACTTCTGGACCGCCTGGTCCGGCGCGTGCAGCTATCATGGGCCATACCGGACGGACGTGCAGCGGTCATTATTAACGCTCAAGGCCCTCAGCTACGCCCCGACCGGCGGGATTGTCGCCGCGCCCACAACGTCGTTGCCGGAACAGCTGGAAGGCGCGCGCAACTGGGACTACCGCTTCTGCTGGCTGCGCGACGCGACCTTCACGCTGCTGGCCCTGATGCATGCCGGATATCGCGAGGAAGCACAGGCATGGGGTGCCTGGCTTCGCCGCAGCGTTGCAGGGACCCCTTCGCAGATCCAAACCCTGTATGGGATCGCCGGTGAACGCTGGGTGCAGGAATGGGAGGTGCCCTGGCTGTCCGGCTATCGCGGTGCCAGCCCGGTTCGGGTCGGCAATGCCGCCAGCACGCAGCTCCAGCTCGACGTTTACGGCGAACTGATCGACGCACTCTACCAGGAGGCGGCGTTCGGCCTGGTCAATCCGACAGCAAGCTGGGATCTGCAACGCGCCCTGATCGGCCATCTTGAGACCGTCTGGATGCAGCCCGACGAAAGCATATGGGAGGTCCGCGGCGGCGCGCAGAACTTCACCTTCTCCAAGGCGATGGTTTGGGTGGCATTGGACCGGGCGATCCGGGGCGCCGAGACCTTCGGCCTTCCCGCCCCGCTGGACCGTTGGCGTGCCTTGCGGACCCGGGTGCATGAGACCGTCTGCCATGCGGGATACAACGCGGAACTCGGCACTTTCGTGCAGTATTTTGGCGGCGATACCCTGGACGCCAGCCTGCTGTTGCTGCCGATCATTGGCTTCCTGCCGCCGGACGACCCCAGAATTCAGGGCACCGTCGCGGCGATCGGCCGTGACCTGATGGTGGACGGCCTGATCCGCCGCTACCGCACCACCGAAACGAAAGACGGACTGACGGGCGACGAAGGCGTCTTCCTGGCGTGCAGTTTTTGGTACGTGGACAATCTGGTCCTCCAGGGCCGGCGGCAGGAAGCCCGCGCCATGTTCGACCGGCTATTAAAATTGACAAACGATGTCGGGCTGCTGGCCGAGGAGTACGACCCGGCAGGCAAGCGGCAACTTGGTAATTTCCCGCAGGCGTTCTCGCATTTGGCGTTGATCAATAGCGCAATGAACCTGGGGTCGGATGCCGGCCCGGCGGCGCAGCGAAGCGCCACCGGTGAGGCTACCGCACCCTAGTCTTGCGCCGGGATCAGGATTTCCAGCACGTCGGCCATGTGATCGAACAGCATGGTCCGCCCCATCGCCGGCTGCACGACAATACCGTCGCAGGACCGCCAGATCATCCAACGGCAAAAGGCCCGCTTCGGGTCGTACAGGCCCAGGAGTTCTTCATACTCATCGCCATCGGCGCACACATCCAGATCGATCGCCAGGCGCAAATCGTGAAAATCGGCCCATCCGCGCATCATCACCAGATCAGGAATATCGAACGACAGTCCGGTTGGGACCTTAAAAGACAGGGGCGGTAACTGCATCGAAGCCTCCTTCAATTCGTCCGGACACTCACCGGCGCGTTCACAGACATGTGATCTTCTGGGTCACGCATCCGTGATCTCGCAACTACTTTATTTCGACAGAAATACTTACCCAACGATCACCGGTTGGCCTCTGATAAAAGAGATGATCCATCACCTGCAACCTGCTGAAAACCATAAACGTCGTGAGAAAATTAATGCTTAATTAAACAATTTCGTCAATCGCACTAATTGCGGATTTTCGTTTCCGGTCGTTCATGATTTCGTGAGCATCGCTCAATCGATGCGTTTCCATGCACAGTTTTCAAGTTGGCGTGCGCTCACCGTCCTGTTATCGGCGCCGTCAGCGACAGGAGATTTTCGTGCGGCGTGTCCCTTTTACGGTTCTGTCATACCAACCGCCGTTAATGCCGCTTCTCGCCCCTGATCGTCATGGCTCGGCTTGTCCGGGCCATGACGGCCTTGCAACGACAGTACATCAATGTCAACGGCCGCTGGTAGCAGACCCAAGGCTCTCGCGGTCGATGACATCGCTCAGCGCCAGGATATCCGGCGACCGGCATCGGCTGGTACGAGGCCTGGTCCACGGCGTGTTGCTCTCGCTCGTGATCTGGGCCGCCGCCGGCTACGTCGCGTTTACTCTGCGCTGACGATTCCCGGACTTGCGGCGTCGGGATGCGACACGATCGCCGAACGCCGGCCGGCAAGACGCTCCAGCGTCAGATAAATGACCGGTGTCGTGTAGAGCGTCAGCATCTGGGAAACGATCAGCCCGCCTACGATCGCGATACCCAGGGGGCGGCGCAACTCAGAGCCGGTACCCCACGCCAGGGCCAACGGCAAGGCGCCGAGCAGGGCGGCCAGGGTCGTCATGGTGATGGGCCGGAAGCGTTCCAGACAAGCGGTGTGGATGGCATCGAACGGCGACATGCCGCGCTGACGTTCCGCCTCCAACGCGAAATCCACCATCATGATCGCGTTCTTCTTGACGATCCCCATCAGCAGGATGATGCCGATCATGCCCATGACCGACAAATCGGTCCCGGTGATCCAGAGCGCCAGCAGTGCGCCGAGCCCGGCGGACGGCAATGTGGAAATGATCGTCAGCGGGTGCAGCAGGCTTTCGTACAGCACACCCAGCACGATGTAGATCGAGATCAGCGCCGCCCCGATCAGCAACGGTTGCGACGACAGCGATTGCTGCAGATAGCGCGCGTTGCCGGCGAATTCGGTATGCACGTCTTCCGGCATCCGTAGCGCCACCGTGGCATCCTGGACCGCTGTTTCGGCCGTGCTCAATGCCACGCCAGGTGCCAGATTGAAGCTGACGCTGGCGGCGGGAAATTGCCCCTGGTGGCGCACGGCCAAGGGGGCGGTGCCGCGTTCGAACCGCGCGACTGATGACAACGGCACCTGAACGCCGCCCGTCGCGCCGACATAGATCCGGTCCAGCAGCGACGGATCGATCTGTAACTTCGGGTCGATCTCCAGCACCACCTTATACTGGTTGCGCTGGGCGTAGATCGTGGACACCTGCCGTTGCGAATACGCATTATTCAGCGCATTGTCGATCGCCGTCACATTGACGCCCAACCGCGCCGCGGCGTCACGATCGATCGTGACGTTCACCTGCGGGCCGGCCTTGTCCTGGTCGGAGGTCACATCGACCAGTCCGGGCGTCTCTTTCAGTTTGTCTTCCAGCGCCTGCGCCCAGAATCGCATGGCGGCGAGGTCCTGCGTAATCAGCACATATTGATATTGCGATCCGCCCTGACGTCCGCCACCCCGAAGATCCTGGGCGGAGAACAGGAAGCTCTGGATACCATCGATATGCGTCAGCTTGCCGCGCAGGCGGTTGATCACGTCATCCGACGAAATCCCGCGTTGATTGAGCGGCTTCAGGCTGAGTGTCAGATCGCCCCGGTTCACCGAATCCCAGCCGGACGAGACACCGACCTCCGACGTGACGGTATCGACCGCCGGATCGGTCAGTATCGCGTCGGCAACCCGGCGCTGCAGGTCCACCATCGTTTGGAACGACACGTCCGGATCGGCGACCGTCGATCCCTTGATGACCCCGGTATCCTGTTGCGGAATGAAGCCTTTCGGCACCAGGCCATACATACGAACCGTCATGACGATGACCAGCGCCGTGAGCAGCAGCATGAAGACCCGATGCGCCAACGCCCAACCGAGTGTGCGTGCATAGAAGCGCTCGATACCACGCAACACGCGATCGATCCCGCGCCATAGCCGGCCATGCCCCGCCGCCGGTTCGGCGACGCTCATGTAGCGGCCGCAGATCATCGGCGTCAGCGACAGCGAAACGACGGCGGAAATGCCAATCGCCATCGTCATGGTCATGGCGAACTCGTGGAACAGCCGGCCGAGCAGGCCGCCCATGAAAATTAAGGGAATGAACACGGCGACCAGGGAAATGCTGATCGACATCACGGTGAAGCCGATCTGCCGGGCCCCCAGCAGCGCCGCCTGTAGCGGCGGCATACCGCGTTCGGCGTGACGAACGATGTTCTCGATCATGACGATCGCATCGTCCACCACGAAGCCGACCGAAACCGTCAGCGCCATCAGCGAAAAATTGTCGATTGTGTAGCCCATGAACCACATGCCGGCGAGTGTGCCGCAGATCGACAACGGGACGGTCACGGCGGCGGCCAGAATGGGAATCGTCCGGCGCATGAAGATCAGCACGACCATCAACACCAGCGCGACCGTCAGCAACATGGTCCACTGAACGTCGGCGACGCTCGCCCTGATCGTCGTCGTCCGGTCAGAGATGACGGACACCTGGATATCCGGAGGCAGCCAGCGCAACAATTGCGGCAATAACGCTCGGATTCCGTCGGCGGTTTCGATGACGTTGGCGCCGGCCTCCTTGGTGATCGACAGCACGATCGCCGGCTGCTTGCCGTCCCAGGCCGCCAGGCGTGTATTGGCGGTGCCGTTGATGACATCGGCGACATCCGACAGACGCAGGATCGCGCCCTTGGTGGTCTTGATCACCAGCGGACGGTATTGCGCCGCCTGCCACATCTGGCCGTTGATGCCGATGCTTTCGGCGGCATCGGCGCCCTGAAAGCCGCCCAACGGCTCCAGCACATTGGCGCCGCGCACCGCGTTATAGACATCCTGGCCGGACAATCCGGCGGCGGCGAGGCGCACCGGGTCCAGACGAATGCGCACCGCCGGTTTCTCCGACCCGTTGACCTTGACCTGAGCCACTCCCGGCGCCTGCGACAGGCGCTGGGCCAGGATGGTGTCGGCGGCGTCATAGATCTGCGCGGTCGAGAGTGTGGCGGACGACAGCGCGATCTGAATGATCGGTGCGTCGGCCGGATTGAATTTCCGGTAATAGGGCCGTGTCGGCAAATCGGATGGCAAATCCGTCGTGGCCGCGTTGATCGCGGCCTGAACATCGTGCGCCGCGCCGTTGATATCCCGGTCGATATCGAACTGGATCACGATCGACGCATTGCCGATCGAGGAGGTCGAGGTGATCTCGGTCACCCCGGCGATTTCGCCCAGCCGGCGTTCCAACGGAGCTGCGACGGAGTTCGCCATCGTCTCCGGATCGGCACCCGGCCGGGCCGCGATCACCACGATGGTCGGAATATCCACACTCGGCAGCGCCGCCACCGGCAGGAAGCGATACGCCACCATGCCGGCCAGCATCAGGCCGATCGACAGCAGGATGGTGGCGACCGGACGTTTGATAAAGGCGGCGGAGAAACCCATGGCTCAGGCGCTCCAGCGACGCTGATGGAACCGAAGCCGGTCTGGACCGTTAGCCGGGGCTTCACTGTCGAAGGACGCTCGATGCCTAAGTCTCTGTTGCTCGCCGGTTGTGGATTGATGTTGGCAGCCTTGTCCGCTTGCCATCAGGAGGGGCCGGCTGAGAGAACCGGCAAAAGCCTGGATAACGCCGGGCAGTCGGTGTCCGACGCTTTGAACCCGCCGCAGGGACCGGCACAGTCGGCTGGACGGAAGCTGGATCGCGCACTGGGGAATTAGCCGAACACGGCCGGCTGGCCGATGATGCTCGTTACCGTGAAGCCCAGCCGTCACCATATGATCCCGCATTTGAAAATCAGCCTATTGGCTTAACGAGACGTTCGCCGGGAACGCATTGGCCAGCATGTTCAATATACTTTGTTTAATCGGCAGGGTCTGAAACAGGGCCCTGGTAAACTTGCGCGGCCGTTGCCCATCGATGATCAGATAACCATCCCGATCATTGAGCTCCGCTTCACCGATGGGCAGAATGAACCGGCCGTCCCGTTCGATGTCGCTCCTGGCAATCCGCCAGAGCTTCCGGGCGTGGGGCTGGCGCCGATTGTCAGTGACGCAATACAAAGCCGCGTTCGTCGCCAACAGCCATGTATGCTGAGTTGAAGTATCGAAGATCAGCAACGGCTCCGACCGCATAAAATCCTCGCTCACGTCGCCGGTTTTTTCCAGCAATGCCCGAATGGACGAGAGCGACAGAAATTCGCGCACATCGCTTTTCATCCCGGCACCGCCGCCCAGGCCCATGGCGTTCAGTGCGCCTGATACAAAATTCATCAGACCAACTCCATGCCGGTAGCCGGTTCGTCTTCATCAGGTTCGTCAGCGTTCGCGCCCGGCATTCCCATCAAGACCGTGATCAGTGTCTGCCACGCAACCCCGACGGTCACGCAGGACGTCCGGCTTGGCTGAATGACATCCACACCGACCCCGATCATCCCGACGATCCCCGCCGCTGCGGGTATCAGCGCGACCGCCATTACCGACCGTCTGAAGCCATGCCGATAGCCGAGGAACGACCGTCCGCGTACGATAAAAACACAAATATCCAGAACCAGTACCAGCAACGCTATGACGAAGCAGCCACCCCCGAACACAAGAATATAAAGTTCAACCGCGTTCGGCTCCACCCTGCCGTTACGAAGCAAGAGTTCATAAAGCGCTTCCGGAACCTCACCCATACGCGCCGCGCCTACTCTGCCACTAAAGGTTGCGATGAATCCGGACGAGACAATCGCAGACGAAGGCGCTCGAACGCCAGATAAATCGCCGGCGTCGTGTAGAGCGTCAGGAACTGCGACAGCAGCAGACCGCCTACGATCGTGACTCCCAGCGGGTAGCGCAGTTCCGACCCGGCACCGTGTTCCAGCATCAGTGGCAGCGCACCCAGTAACGCAGCCATGGTGGTCATCATGATGGGGCGGAACCGCAGCAGGCAGGCCTCGCGCATGGCATCATGCGGGGACAGACCGCGGGTTCGTTCAGCCTCGATGGCAAAATCGACCATCATGATGGCGTTCTTCTTCACGATCCCCATCAACAGCACAATACCGACCAGTGCCACCAGCGACAGGTCGAGGCCGCAGATCATCAGTGCCAACAACGCCCCGATCCCGGCCGAGGGCAACGTGGACAGGATGGTGATCGGGTGAATCCAGCTCTCGTAGAGCACCCCCAGCACGATATAGATCACGATCACCGCCGCCAGGATCAGCCAGGGTTCGGCGGCCAGCGACGACTGGAACTCCGCCGCATCGCCGGAATAGCTGCCGGTGATGGTCTGCGGCATCTCGATGTCCTTTTCGGCCCTGGCCACCGCATCGACGGCGTGGCCCAGCGAAAAGCCGGGGGCGAGATCGAAGCTCAGCGTCACCGCCGGAAACTGTTCCTGATGCGCGATGACCAGTGGTGCGGTCACCCGGGACACATGCGCCACGGCCGCAAGCGGCACCTGCACATCATTCAGTCCAGGCACCCGCAGAAGCTTCAAACTGTCCGGGTTCGCCTGCCACAGCGGGTCCGCTTCCAGGATCACCCGATACTGGTTGGCCTGGCCGAAAATGGTTGAGATCTGGCGTTGTCCGAAGGCGTCATACAGCGTGTCCTCAATGGCCTGGATCGTCACCCCCAGACGCATCGCCGCGTCCCGGTCCACCTCGATAAACGTTCGAAAACCCTCGTCCTGCTGATCGCTGGCGACGTCGCGCAGTTCGGGCAGGCTCGCCAGTTTGTCGCGCAATCGTGGCGCCCAGGCAGCGAGTTCGGCCGCGTCGGTGTCCATCAGCGTGTACTGAAACTGAGTGCGGCTGACGCGGGTGCCGATCTGGATATCCTGCACAGGCTGGAAGAACGCCGTGATCCCGGGAATGCCGGAGATGGCGTTTTGCATACGCGCGATCACGACATCGATCGGGTCCCGCGCCCCGACCGGCTTCAAGGCGATGGTCAACCGGCCGGTATTTGGCGTGGTATTGATGGTTCCCGCGCCAACGAATGAGACGATGCCGGTAACCGCCGGATCTTTTTGGATAATCTCGGCCATGCGGGTTTGCATGCCAGCCAGCTTCGGAATGGATGCGCTTTGTGCCGCCTCGCTGACCGCCAGGATCACGCCGGTATCCTGGCGCGGCAAAAAACCTTTAGGAACAATCGAATACAGGCCGATTGTGCCGACAAAAGTCAGGACACCGACGACCAGAACGAAAGTCTGGTGAGCCAGACTCCAATCCAGGGTGCGGCGATAGCCGGCCAGCATCTTGTCGAAACCGCGCTCGCTCCAGCGCGCGATCAGGCCCGGCTTGTCATTGTGGACCGGACGCAGGAAGCGGCCGCACATCATCGGCGTCAGGGTCAGAGAGACGACGGCCGATACCACGACGGACACCGTCAGGGTGACCGAGAACTCCTTGAACAGCCGCCCGACGACGCCGGTCATAAACAGCAGCGGGATAAACACCGCGATCAGCGATACGGTGAGCGACACGATGGTGAAACCGATCTGCGCCGCCCCGCGGAACGCGGCCTCCAGCGGCGGGACCCCGCGTTCGATAAACCGCACAACGTTCTCGATCATGACGATCGCGTCGTCCACGACGAATCCGGTGGCGATGGTCAGCGCCATCAGCGACAGATTGTCCAGGCTGTAGCCCAGCAACTGCATAATCCCGAACGTGCCGATCAATGACAGCGGCAGCGCCACAGCCGGAATAAATGTGGCCCGGAAGCTGCGGAGGAAGACGAAAATGACCAGCACGACCAGCACGACCGACATCAGCAACGTGTACTGCACGTCTCGCACCGACGCTCGGATTGTCTCCGTGCGATCCGTGACGATGGCGATCCTGATGCCGGACGGGATCGCCTTGCGCAGTTTCGGCAGTGCCTTCTGGATCGCCTCCACCGTCTGCACGATGTTGGCCCCGGGCTGACGCTGAATGTCCAGCACCACGGCCGGCGTGCCGTCGAAAACCGCGCCGACACGGTTGTTCTCGACGCCACTGACCACGCTGCCGACGGCGGACAGCCGAACCGGGGCGCCGTTGCGCCACGCAATCACCAGATTCTGGTAGGCGGCGGCATCGACGAGCTGGTCGTTGGCCCCGAGGGAAAAAGCCAGCCTGGGGCCGTCGAAGCCGCCCTTGGCGCCGTTCACATTGGCCGCGGCGACGGCGGTTCGAACATCCTCCATCGCCAGCCCGTAAGCGGCGAGCCTCGCCGGATCGACGCGCACGCGGACGGCCGGGCGCATGCCGCCCTGGACGGTGACCCGCCCTACCCCGTCGATTTCGGACAGCTTCGGTTGCAGCAGCGTGTCGGCGGCGTCGCTGATGGTGTCGATCGGCATCCCTTCAGACGTCAGCGCCAGCGTCAGGATCGGCGCGTCGGCCGGATTCACCTTCGAATAGGTCGGCGGATACGGCAGGTTGATCGGCAGTGTCCCCGCCGCCGCGTTGATCGCCGCCTGCACGTCCTGCGCGGCCGAATCCATCGATCGGGTCAGAGCGAATTCCAGGGTGATCTGGCTGGTGCCCTCGGCACTTTGCGAGGTCATCAGCAACAGCCCCGGGATCTGACCGAACTGGCGTTCCAGGGAGGCGGTGATCAGCGTCTCGGTGGTTTCCGGGCTGGCGCCGGGCAGTTGCGTCACCACCTGAATCGTCGGGAAATCGACTTCCGGCAGGGCCGACACCGGCAGGGCGCGATAGCCCAGCCCGCCCGCCAGGACGATCGCAATCGCCAGCAACCAGGTCGCAATGGGGCGGGCGATAAAGGGGGCCGAAATGTTCATCCGCCCCGCCTACCCCCTGGTTCCTTGACGCTGGCGATTGGTGCCCGGCGCGGTTGGCTGTTCCGGTCCGGTCGAACCGGTGTCCGGTTTGGCGACAGCAACCTTGCTGCCGTCGGACAGCCGGGAGGCTCCATCGATCACGACCTTATCGCCGCCCTTCAGGCCCATGGTGACGACGGACCCCTGATCGTCCTCGTAGCCGATCGTGACCGCCCGCCGCTTCGCGGTGTTGTCATCAGCAACCAGGAACACATAGGACCCGCGCGGGCCGCGCTGGACCGCGGATGGCGGCACGACAACGGCATCTTTTGCAACATCGGTTTGCAGCCGCACGCTAACGAATCCACCCGGCCACAACCGGTGCCTGGCGTTCTGGAACGTCGCCTTCAGCTTGATCGTGCCGGTGGTGGAATCCACCTGATTGTCCAGCACGGTCAGGGTTCCGGAATCCAGCAGGCGCGACGCCCCGCCCATTGCATCCTGTGCCATCGCCAGCACCGTCGCATTGCCAGCTTCCATCGCTTTCGCCACCGCCGGCAACGCCTGCTGCGGCAGATTGAACAGCACCGAAATCGGCTCAATCTGCGTAATCACGACGATGCCCGCGGTGTCGGCGGCGTGGACGATGTTGCCGGGATCGACCTGCCGTATGCCGGTGCGTCCATTGATCGGCGAGACGACGGTCGTGTAGCTGAGCTGCGTCCGGGCGGTATCGATCTGCGCCTGATCCTGCTGCACCAGGGCGGTGTATTGGGCGACCAGCGCTTTCGTGGTGTCGGCCTGTTGCGCCGACGTGTAGTTATTGGCGATCAATTTCTGGTAGCGTGCCAGATCCAGTTTGGCATTGGCGAGTTGCGCCTCATCCTGCGCTTTCTTGGCGGTCGCATTGTCCAACGCCGCCTGGTAGGTGCGCGGATCGATCTGTGCCAGCACGTCGCCTTTATGGACGTCCTGGCCTTCCTTGAAGTTCACCGACAGCAGCGGACCATCGACAAAGACTTTCATTGTAACGGTATAGAACGCCTGCACCGTTCCCAGCCCATCCAGATAGATCGGGACGTCCTTTGTCGCCGCCACGGCGGTCACCACCGGGATCGGCTGCCCGGCCTCGCGATCACGGGTCTTGCTCGCGGGACTCCCTGCCGGAAAGAACCAGATTCCCCACACGATCGCCGCGATCACCAGCAGGCACAGCAGAATCATGCCCCAAACCCGCAGACGGCTGCGGGCGCGAGGCTGAGTCTGAACGGGTTCTCGGGTCAGGGCATCCATGCGGCGTGGCCTTCCTGTGCCATGGGGCGATATCGGGACGGTTCGGGGTTTCGCCAGGCGTTCATCGTGCGTTTCCACCAACGGGCAGCGCGACCGCGCCCGGGATCATGCCGGGCGTAAGACCGGGAAACTGCTCGGGCAACGGCTGGCTGGACGCCTGCCAGCCGCCACCCATCGCCTTATACAGGTTCAACAGCGCCTGGGCACGCGCGAGGCGAACCTGAACCAGCGTGTCCTCATCGCTGAATAACGTTGTCTGCGCGGTCAGCACGGTCGTGATATCCACCGTCCCGGCCGCCATCTGAGCCCGCGCGATCTCAGCAGCCCGCCGTGCCGCGTCCACGGCAAGACGTTGCAGGGCTTCCTGCTCGCTGGTGAAGCGCCACGCGGTCAGCGCGGTATCGACATCCGTAAAGGCCTGGACGACGGCCTTGCGGTAATCCGCCAGCAACTCGTCATAGCGGCCTTTCGCCAGATCCAATTGCCCGCGCAGCGTGCCGCCATCGAAGATCGGCAATGTCAGACCTTCGGTCAGCGACGCCAGCGCGCCGCCCGGCGTGATCAGTTTGTTCAGTGCGGCCGCCTGGTACCCCCCGCTGGCGGTCAATTGGACGTTCGGAAAGAACGCCGCGCGCGCGACTGTGATGCTGAAGTTCTGCGCGATCAGTTGCGCCTCGGCCGATGCGACATCCGGCCGGCGCGCCAGCAGGTCGGACGGCAGGCCGGACGCCACCAGGGGCAACGCCAGCGCGGTCAGGGTTCCCGGCTGGACGGTGATGCGCTCGGGCGGCTGGCCGGTCAGGATACCGAGGGCGATCAGTTCCTGTTCCAACAGGCTGGCGAAGTTGGGAATCAACGCACGCTCCCCGGCGACCAGGGCTTCCTGTTGTGCCAGATCCAACTGACTGGCGGTGCCGGCGTCGAAGCGGCCACGCACCACAGCCAGCGTCTGTTCCGAATCGGCGAGGTTGCGCCTCGCCACGGTCAGGCGGTCGGCCAGCGACAATGCAGTGAACCAGGTGTTGGCGACGTTGGTGACGACAGTCAGCGCCACGGTCTGCTGATCGAATCGGCTGAACATGGCCGACGCCACGGCGGACTGGCGGCCCGCTCGGTTACGGCCCCAGAAATCCAGCTCGTAGGTCGCGCTGAGCCCGGCGCTGTAGCTGTGGAAATCGATACTGGCATTTGACCCACCGCCCTTGACGCTGGTGCCGACACGGCTGCTGCTGCCAGTGCCGAGGCCTTCGTGCTGCCAGCTTCCGCTGCCGTTGCCGCTGATGTCCGGCAGCAGCGACGCCCCGGCGATTCGCACCTGCGCATCCGCCTGCCTGACCCGGGCGATGGCGGCGGCGATGTCAAAGTTCTGCGCGCGGGCCTGTTCAATCAAGGTGTTCAACTGGGGCGATTGAAACCCAAGCCACCAGTCGGCGGATGGCCACGCCGCCGATTCGCTGGCCCGAGTCGCACGGTATGCAGTGGGCACATCCATGTCCGGACGCGCGTAGTCACGGCCGATATCGCAGCCACACAAGAGTATGGCGGCGCCCGAGGCCGTTAAAAGAAAACGCGTGGAACGATTTTTCAACCGACAACAATCCTCAATGCACAACGCTACCGATGGGATGAGCCACGGGGTGTTCTGGCCCGGTTCTGTATCGTGCGTGTGTCCGCGCGCCCAGCCCTCCCCGGCCAGAATCCGAGCGTTAACGCGTGATCATTTCAAGTCGGTGATTGAGCGGTGAAGCCTGATAACGTTGCGATTTCATCAGATAGTCCAGTCACTTCACCCCTTCATTCATGCATTTTGCGCCGGACACGGCCTTGCACCCTGTCACGGACTATGCAAAACGCCCTGCACGCTGGAACCAATACCAAATGAGGAGATGTCCGGGGGTGACAAACACCATCCTGGAGACAGAAGGCTTGACGCGCGACTTCGGAGGCTTTTTAGCCGTCGATGGCGTCGATCTGCGAGTCGAAGCCGGCACGATCCATGCTTTGATCGGTCCGAACGGCGCGGGAAAGACGACTTGCTTCAACCTGCTGACCTCCTTCCTGCCGCCCACACGCGGCAAGATAAAGTTCAAAGGCCGCGACATTACCGGGATGAAACCGGCGATGGTCGCTCGATTGGGGCTGATCCGCAGCTTCCAGATCTCCGCTGTGTTCCCGCACCTCACGGCGCTGGAAAACGTGCGGCTGGCGCTGCAACGTGCCCGCGGCGCCAGCTTCGACTTCTGGCGGTCGGACAAAACGCTGTCGGTGTATGACGACCGGGCGCGCGAATTGCTATACGACGTTGGTCTGACCGGGTTCGCTGAAACGGTCGTCGCCGATCTGTCCTATGGCCTGAAGCGGGCGCTGGAAATCGCCACCACGCTGGCGCTGGATCCCGAGATGATGCTGCTCGACGAACCCACCGCCGGCATGGCGCATGGTGACGTGGATCACATCGTCGAACTGATCAAGCGCATCCGCAAAGGCCGCACCATCCTGATGGTGGAGCACAATTTGTCGGTCGTCGAAGGTCTTTGCGACAAGATCACCGTGCTGACCCGCGGCAAGGTGCTGGCCGAGGGCGACTACGCCACCGTGTCGAAGAACCCGGAAGTGATCGCCGCCTATTTGGGAACCGTCGATGCTTGAACTTAAGGGTCTGAACGCCTGGTACGGCGAAAGCCACATCCTGCACGGCGTCGATTTTGAGGTCCGTGAGGGCGAGGTCGTGACGCTTCTCGGCCGTAACGGTGCCGGCAAGACCACCACGATGAAGTCCATCATGGGTCTGGTGCCGCGCCGCGAGGGCAGCGTGAAGTTCCGCGGCAACGAAATGGTTGGGTTGATGCCGAACCAGATCGCCAAGGCGGGCATCGCCATCTGCCCGGAAGAACGCGGTATCTTCGGCTCGTTGTCGGTGACCGAGAACCTGATGCTGCCTCCGGTCGTCGCTCCGGGTGGTCTGTCCGTGGACGAAATCTACACGCTGTTCCCCAATCTGAAGGAACGCGCCAAGACCGCTCACGGCACGAAGCTGTCCGGCGGTGAGCAGCAGATGCTTGCCATCGGCCGCATCCTGCGCACCGGTGCCAAAATGCTGCTGCTGGACGAGCCGACCGAAGGGTTGGCTCCGGTCATCGTGCAGCAGATCGGCCGGACGATCCGGGAGATCAAGAACCGCGGCTTCACCGTACTGCTGGTGGAACAGAACTTCCGTTTCGCCGCCACGGTCGCCGATCGGCATTACGTCATGGAGCACGGCAAGATCGTGGACATGATTCCGAACCGGGAACTCGAAACCAGCATGGACAAGCTGCACGAGTATCTGGGGGTCTGATGGGCCGAGATTCTTCAATCGTTATACCAAGCCCTCACGATCGTCATGGCCCGGCTTGTCCGGGCCACCCGTGGCGGCAGGAGTGTGGATAGGTGGCCCGGACAAGCCCTAGAGGAGTCTCACATCTTTCTTCCGCGTCGATCCGAGCAACCTGCCGCGATGGATAGCATAGAACTGTTCCCGCCCCCGCCTC
>Ga0316224_1002197_pt1 | contig 18713 bp, 19 predicted proteins | sample TBH18013metaG_FD_206254 | JGI IMG/M metagenome (GOLD analysis project Ga0316224, IMG submission 206254) | Freshwater microbial communities from Trout Bog Lake, Wisconsin, USA - TBH18013 | ecosystem: Environmental > Aquatic > Freshwater > Lake > Hypolimnion/Profundal zone | place: USA: Wisconsin... | reverse complement strand
TGACCAAAGCAGTCAATGTTTTTCTTTTCTCCACGGTTGCAGTAATATCTAAAAATACCAATTCATCTGCTCCTTGTTGAGCATAGAAAGCACCTAATTCAACAGGATCACCGGCATCACGCAGATTAAGGAAGTTGGTTCCTTTAACAGTGCGGCCATCTTTGATATCTAAACAAGGGATGATTCTTTTGGCTAACATATCAATTCACATTAATTCGTGTAATCTCTTCTAAACTAATTTTATTTTCATAGATCGCTTTACCGACTATTACCGCATTACATCCGATTTCTTTCAATTCAATCAAATCATTCAATGAACTTACGCCTCCACTTGCAATGAAATATAAGGCTGGAAATTTTTTAATGATATTTTTATACAACTCAATTGACGGGCCTTCCAGTTTTCCATCTTTACTTACATCGGTGCAAAATATCTGCTGAATACCTTGCTGTGTATACTCTTCAACAAAATCATAAATATCAATATTTGTTGTTTCTAACCAACCTGCCACAGCAATTTTTTCATCTTTTACATCGGCACCTAATAAAAATTTATTAGCACCGTATTTACCTAACCAGTAAACAAAACTATTTTTATTTTTTACAGCCATACTCCCAATCGTTGCTAATTGCGCACCTGAATTAAAGACAATATCAACATCATTTTCGGTTTTAATTCCACCACCAAAATCAATGATCAAAGAAGTATTTGTTGCAATCTCTTCCAGCACTTTCCAGTTTTTAACGGATCCTACTTTTGCGCCATCCAGATCAACCAAATGCAATCTTCTCAATCCGGAGCCTTCAAATGCTTTGGCTACTTCCAGAGGATGCTCATTATAAATTTTCTTTTGTGTATAATCGCCTTGCGTTAAACGAACACATTTGCCATCAATAATATCTATAGCGGGAATAATAGTCATTATAATTCAATAAAATTTCTTAAAATATGTTCACCAACATTTGCACTTTTCTCTGCGTGAAACTGTACTCCATAAAAATTATTTTTTTGAATAGCTGAAGCATAAGGCTGAATATAATCAGTTGTAGCAATGGTATATTCATTCATCGGCACATAATAACTATGCACAAAATAACAATATGTATTTTCAGGAATGCCATTCATCAACGACGATTTCAGATCATAAATGTTATTCCATCCTATTTGCGGGACTTTGAATTCATTTGAAACAAACTTTTTAACAGGCTTATCAAATATTCCTAAACAAGCTGTATTATTCTCTTCCGAATATTTGCATAATAATTGCATTCCTACACAAATGCCGAGGACAGGCTGTTTCAACGATTTAATGATCTGATCTAAATTATTTTCTTTCAAACTCTTCATTGCACTGCTGGCTTCACCAACACCCGGAAAAATAACTTTATCTGCAGTAAGAATTTCTTCGTGATTATCTGTTACGCTTGCCTGCACACCAATTCTTTCCAAAGCATATAATACACTTTGAATATTGCCAGCATTATATTTTATGATAACTATTTTCATTTTCGATAAATTATTCCAAAGCATCCTTTCTTAAATTCATAATTGAAGATGCTGTCTTTATCATTATATCTATATAAATTTTTATCTACTATCAAATGAAATACTTTTTCAGTAGAAAAATCTTTAACATTGATGAAATATGTTTTGGAATCCTTACTTCCAATTTCGAAATACTTATTTACTATTTTTCCATTTATAAAAATGCTTTCTTGCTGGCCACAAGTTGAATTGATAAGCAATAAATATCCCACATTGCTTGCAAGAAATAATACGCTACTGAAAAGCAATACAATTGTCATCATAAATATTTTGAAAGATTTTGTTTGAGGCAAGCCTGGCTTGGCTTTAAGCTTCATCTTACGTAAAAGAAAAAACACAAATCCTGCCATACAAAAAGAGAGAATAGATAATATTATTTCTAAAGAAACCGTCATAAATTCTTTGTATGAATCCAAGTCTTTAGACTGATACATGGCAAGTCCATAGAGACCAATTATTGCATAAATAAAAGATACTAAAAAGACAATTAAAAAATATTTTTTGCTTTCAATGCTCATTTACTTCAAAATAGAATCAAGGAAATTTTTTGTTACTACTTCAACATCAGTCGTATTCTCCAATGCTTTAATAAAAGCCGTTCCAATAATTGCACCGTTTGCATATTTGCAGGCAGCTTCAAATGTTTGTTTGTCTTTAATTCCGAAACCCACAAGAATTGGATTTTTTAATTGATATGATTGTAATCGTTGCAAATATTCTTCAACTGCATTGAAGTCTTTATCCTTTCCTGTGGTGGCAGATGAACTGACCGCATATAAAAAACCTGTGCTTAAATCATCTAATTGTTTAGTTCTTTCTTCAGATGTTTCCGGTGTAACTAAAAAAATAAAATCCAATCCATATTTTTTTATGATAGCACCATACTCTGTTTTAAATTCATACTCAGGTAAGTCGGGTAATATCAATCCATCAATACCAACTGCGGCAGCCTCTCTGCAAAAATTTTCAAACCCGTATTGTAAAACAGGATTCATATAACCCATTAAAATAACAGGCAAGTGAATATTTTTTCTAAACTCTTTTAATTGATCAAATAAAACATGAATAGTCATGCCATTGCTTAAAGCCTTACTACTACTTGCCTGTATCACTTCTCCATCAGCCAATGGATCGCTATAAGGCATTCCTAATTCAATAATATCTGCACCATATTTTTCTAATGACCGCATAATTTTTATTGTACCGTTTAATTCAGGATAACCCGCAGTACAATAAACATTTAAAACATTTTCTTTTTTTTGCCCGAATAATTTTACAAGCCTGCTCATTTCTTAAAATCTTTAAACATCAAATATTTTGTTTCATCTCTGTCCGTCAAAGTAAATCCCAATCTATCATACAATCGTTGTGCATTAACGTTCAACTTCAACACTTCTAAAGCAATTCTTTTATTAGCAAGTTCTGCTTTTAATAAATATGTTTTACAAATATTTGTACCTATTCCTTTATTTTGGAATGATGGTAAAATATATAAACTACTAATAAAAATCTGATCCGTTGTTTCTTTTACCTCAACTGTACCGATAGCAGTATTCTGCATCATGATTATTTGAATATCATCTACATGAAAATTCTCTTGATGAAAACGAATCTGAAAAACCTCATCCCATCCCCAAATGGCTTCAATGTATTTTTTTAACACTTGCTTCTTAACATCATAAAAAAAATCTGAATCCTCATTTGTTGCACTTCTTAAATTATACTGCTCCATTAAATATTCATTGCTTTCATATAAGTTGCTAAATCTTTATCGCCTCTGCCACTTAAGCAAACTACCACTTGATCTGTGTTTTTAAATTTTATTTGTTTTAATGCAGCAAAAGCATGTGCTGTTTCCAATGCAGGAATAATGCCTTCTAATCTGCTTACTTCAAAAGCATTTTTCATTGCTTCATCGTCCATTGCACTTAAAAAAATACCACGGCCACTCTCAAATAAATTAGCATGCAAAGGACCAACACCGGGATAATCCAAACCCGCTGAAATACTGTGCGGCTCTACCACCTGGCCATCTTCAGTTTGCATTACCAAACTTTTACTACCATGTAATATTCCGGGTTTGCCTAATTGGGTTGTGGCTGCACTCATGCCGCTATGTATACCATGGCCTGCTGCTTCTACTGCTACTAATTGAACAGACAATTCATCTAAAAAATGATAAAAAGCACCTGCAGCATTACTGCCACCACCTACACATGCAACCACATGTGTGGGCATTTCATTTCCCGTTTTTTCTTTTAATTGCCAACGTGTTTCTTCGCTGATTACACTTTGAAAACGTGCTACCATATCAGGATAAGGATGTGGCCCAACTACACTTCCAATAATATAATGCGTATCATTCGGATTATTGATCCAATCTCTGATGGCTTCATTGGTGGCATCTTTTAAAGTTTTGCTGCCACTCTTTGCAGGTATCACTTTTGCACCCAACATTTTCATACGTGCAACATTCGGTGCTTGTCGTTCAATATCTTTTTCACCCATGTACACAATGCATTCCATTCCTTTCAATGCACAAACGGTTGCTGTTGCAACACCATGCTGACCTGCACCTGTTTCTGCAATGATCCTTGTTTTTCCTAACCGCCTTGCCAATAAAATTTGACCAACAGTATTATTAATTTTATGCGCACCGGTGTGGCATAAATCTTCTCTCTTTAAATAAATATTGGTTTGATGCAATGCACTTAAGCGTTGCGCTAAAAAAAGTGGAGTTGGCCTACCCACATAATCTTTCAGCAATAGCTGAAACTCTTGCTGAAAACTATTTTCCGCAATAATGCTTAAATACTTTTCTCTCAACTCCTCCACATTGCGGTGTAACATCTCGGGAATATAGGCACCACCAAATTTTCCATAATAGCCTTGTGTGTCAGGCTTTTGATACGTTATTGTTTCTGTCATTTCCATCTCCCATTATTTTTCTGATTACACAAATTATTTTATCGTTGCTTTAAAAATGATCAATCCTTTGCTATCATCGATATTGGTAACAACTCCATCATAATTATAACTCACTTTATAATGATCTATCAAATAAACAGAACCATTAGTGTTGTAAAAAATTTTTACATCGCCAACTTTATCAATCAAGCCATCATACGTATAGGTGATAGGAATATCTCCTATCCTGCTAACTTTTCCATCACCCCCATAATCGATAGCAACATCATTAATGCCATTCATTTGCCCTTTCTCGTTATAATTCACACTTAAATTTCCCACACGAGAAACACGACTGATACTCGCATTACTTACTTTACCACTCTGAACAACTGAAAGATCACTTAGTTGTCCGGTTTGAGAAATATTTAAATAAAAATCTCTTGTATAAAAGCTGATGACATATTTTCCATTCTGTGATAAATAAAAATTATACTTCATTCCTGAAATGGAATAAGACGGAGCAGAATAAGCATTTTTATTTCTGGTGATATCAATCTTCGGCAAATCTGCTTCCTTTTTTAAATTATTATTTTTAGAAGCGGGGATATTATCATTCACAATTTTTATTCTACTATTAGATGGATTATTAGATGGTACAGAATATGTTGAAACTGGCGGTGGTGGCTCAACCACAACTGCATTATTTGCATTCGATGCAGCTGCAATCGATGCAATAGAATCAAGCGTGATGGGTTGAACAGTAATTGGCTGACCGGATTTTGGCAATAAAGTTCCTGTAGTTATTGTTTGAGATTTTAAATCAGATTTTACCGTTGAACTATTCAACTGATTATTATCATTTGAATAATTATCTAAGCCATTATTCAAAGCTGAATTTCTATCATTTCCAGGAACAGTATAAAATTTTGTAGGATCTATTACTGTTTCAGGAACAGGGATTGTTGTTTTAGGCTGCAATAATGTTTTGGGCAATGTAGTTTCTCCTGTTAATGGTGGTAAATCATCGGAAGCTGCTACATTATTAATTAAAGAAGTATTTTGTTGAATAGAAGAATCAATCTTCAAATCAACAGTCGCTGGTGTTACCGAAATACCCTTACTATCCGGCAATAAAGTTCCGGTAATACTCTGTGCTTTTAAATTTGATTTGATAATGGGCGTGTTCTCTTTTTTTACAATAATCAAATTCGTATCCAATGTTTCTAATGGCGATTTTGAAAAACTTGAAGGTTTGGGAATATATGCTTCTTTTTGAATAATGGTTTTTTCAGCAGAAACAATGATTTTATTTGCTTTATCAGGTGATAATGTTCCTGTAATATTTTGTGCACGAAGATTTGTTTTAACAATAGGAATATTTTTTTGTATGACTTTTTTTGGAGAATATACTGAGCTATCCAATGTTATTTTTTCAGTATAATGTATGTTATTCATGGAATCTAAAATCTTTTTACTTACGGCAGCCGGAACATCACTCATTACAACAGTTCTAGTTTCTTGAGTTTTATTGGCACTGATTGGCAATGATTTCTCTTGCTCTGAAAAAGTTTGTTGTTTAGGTGGAAGCGGAACAAAATATTTATTCTTGTTCGTTGGTAACACAAGCCCCGTAATTTCTTTCCCTTTTAAATTAGTTTGAATAATTGCAGTTGATTTTACAGGAATATATTTTTTGTAAACAGAGCTATCAACTGTAATTTTTTTTACAGCAGATACTTTATACAATGAATCCATCTCTAACAAATTTTTCATTTTTACCTGAGTGAATTCATTTTTACTCAACGCCAATGTATCTTCTGAAATAGAAATGCTTTTGGGTTTAATACCTGGCAACAAAACAATTGATTTTCTTGATCCATCTATTTGATGTTTGAAATCAGTAATTGTTGAATCATTCTTTGTTTTCGGAGAAATTGATTTTACAATTGAGTGATTATTATAAACAGAACTATCCACAGTAATTCTTTTAACAGCATGGGCTCTTTTCAAAGAATCCAATACCAATAAATTAATCATTGGGGTTATTGCATGGGCCGGAGTAATATCTTTAAATTCCTTTTTTTGTTTTTTTATTTCATCTTCTTGATTAATGATCAATGTATCTTTTGTTGGATCTGAAGGGATAAACACAATCGCCTTCTTTCCGGCTTTTACAGTATTGGTGATCTCTTTGGATTTTAAACTGGTCTTTACTAAAGGTGTTCCATCTTTTGAAAATTGAAAAGGCACGTATACCGAGCTATCAACAGTTATTTTATCAACAACAGGTCTTTGTTGAAGTGAATCGATTTTTTTCCCAATGGCAGATACAATGGTATCGGTTACTTGCGCATGACCAAGTAATACGATTATAATGAACGCATTTAATATCGTTAGTCTTTTAATCAACTACAGCTTACTTCAATTTAATAACGAAATCTTTTATTTTTTCCATATCCTTAATGCCTGGTGAAATTTCAAATTTGCTGTTAATATCTATTGCAAAAAGATTTTTTGCAACTGACTCTCTGGCAAATGCTTTTAATTGCTCTATATCTTCCGGTTGAATACCACCACTTAAAAAAAATGGCTTACGGATATTCAGGCCTTTCAATACTTCCCAATTAAATTTTTTCCCTGTACCACCATAACCTGCACCTTCTGTATCAAACAAAAACATATCAACCACATCCTGATAATCTTTAATCTTCCATTCTATGTTATCTCCTTCTGCTAAACGAAAAGCTTTAATCACTGAAACATAGTTCGATATCTTTTCACATTCTTTCGGTGTTTCATCTCCATGCAATTGCACCAAATACAAACCACAATCATCCACTGTTTTTAAAATATCATCTGCATACGCATTTACAAAAACACCTACTTTGTTAATGTGCCCCTTTACTTTTTTAATATTCATAGCCGGCACATGCCTAAAAACATAACGCGGACTTTTCGGATAAAAAATAAATCCACAAAATTCTACACCCAATTCATCTAATTGATGAACCTGATGCAAGTCTGTCATACCACAAACTTTTATTCTCATACCAATTTTGCTTTAAGCTGTTCTACAAAATCGGCAAAGGCAATCATTGGGTTAGGTTGTTTCATAAAATTCTCCCCTATCAAAAAACCGCTAAACCCTGCATTACGTAAAGTTACAATAGTATTTACATCACTAATACCACTCTCGGCTATTGCCGGCTTATTCGTTGGTATTTTGTGAATGAGTTGTAGAGAAGTATTGATATCAACAGCAAATGTTTTCAAATTGCGGTTATTTACACCTATAAAATCCACTTCATCGCAAATATGAATCAACTCATCCTCACTATGAATTTCTAGTAATACTTCCAATCCCAACTTTTTTGCAAATGAAGCAAATTGTTGAACTTGGCCGGGAGATAAACATGCTGCAATTAATAATATCACATCTGCCCCGATTGCTTTGGCTTCAACAATCTGGTATTCATCAATCATAAAATCTTTGCGCAGTATAGGCACTTGATTAAATCTCGCTTTTAAAAGATCATTTATATGTCCACCAAAAAAATCAGTATCCGTTAAAACAGACATGCCGGATGCATGTTGCGAATAAGCTGCTGTTACTGTCTCTACCGAAGCATGATCATTAATAATTCCCTTTGATGGAGATTTTCTTTTATACTCTGCAATAATGCCTGTTCTTTTTTCATCCAATAAAAACTGACGAAGAGATAAGGTTGAACGTTCAAACAAATCTTTCTTTTGCAAATCATCTATATTGATTTTTTGCTTTTGAATTTTCACTTCTTCCTTTTTTCTTGCAACGATTGTATTCAGAATATTCATTATTGTAACGCTATTAATGTTTGTAATGATTGATAGGCTTTTCCGCTTTCCAAACTTTCCACTGCCTTAACATATGCTGCATTATAATTCTCAAATAATCCTGTACAATACAGTGCCATAGAGGCATTGGCCAATACTACTGCATTCTGTGCCCAGGTGCCTTGCCCTTTAATAATCTTTAAAAATATTTTTGCGGCTTCTTCCACGCTATTGCCTCCATGAATATCTTCTGTACTCACCATTCGTTTTCCCAATTGCTCAGGTGTCATTACTTTTTCTCCTTTATTGGTAATTACTTTTGTATCATTCGTCAATGAGATCTCATCATATCCATCCAATGAATGAATAATGGTGAATGATTGATCAGTTTGTTGTAATAAATAATTATAAATGCGTGCCATCTCTAAATTATATACACCAATTAATTGGTAAGCCGGTACAGCCGGATTAACCATTGGACCTAACATATTAAAGAAAGTGCGTACACCTAAATTTTTTCTGACCGGGCCAACTGTTTTTAATGCAGGATGAAACAATGGTGCATGTAAGAAACAAATATTTGCTGCTTCTAATTCTTTTTTTAATTGCTCATTGTTATTCTTGAATTTATATCCCAATTGCTCCATTACGTTCGACGCCCCACTAATAGACGATGCACCATAATTACCATGTTTGGTAACTTTCTGTCCGGCACCGGCAACAATAAAACAACTTAATGTAGAAATATTGAAAGTATTTTTTCCGTCGCCACCTGTTCCGACAATATCCATTGTTTTGTGACTGCCAAGATCTACTTTCACACATAATTCTAATAAAGCATCACGAAAACCTTGCAACTCTTCAATGGTAATGCTGCGCATTAAATAGACTGTCATGAAAGAAGTAATTTCATGTTCATTGTACATTCCTTTGCCAATGCCGATCAAAATATCATAGGCCTGTTTCCGACTTAATGTTTTGTGTTCAAATAAATATTGTAATATTTTTTTCATACCATTATTTTTTTAACCAATTACGAATAATAATTTCTCCATCAGGTGTTAATACACTTTCCGGATGAAATTGCACCCCTTGTACATCATAATCTTTATGCTGCAATGCCATAATAAAACCATTTTCATCTTCCGCTGTAATTTCTAATGCAGAAGGAAAATTATTTCTATCAACAATCCATGAATGATAACGGCCAATTTCAAAGTTTGAAGGCAGACTTTCAAATAATAGTGATTTTATATTCGTTTGCTTGCAATTGGTAGCAATACCATGATACACAGTTGATAAATTAGTTAGCGTTCCGCCAAATGCTTCACCAATAGCTTGATGCCCCAAACACACGCCCAGTATAGATTTTGTTGATGCATATGCTTTAATTAATGGCAATAACAAACCAGCTTCACCGGGAATTCCCGGACCGGGAGATAAAATGATTTTATCATATTTCTTCACCTCCTCCAATGCAATTTCATCATTGCGAAATACATCCACTTTTTCGTGTGTAATCTTTTCAACCAAATGAACGAGATTATAAGTAAAGGAATCGTAATTATCGAAAACTAATATTTTCATACTAAATATTTTCTGCGATAGCGATCGCTTTTTTTAACGCACCCAATTTATTGTTTACTTCCTGTAATTCACTTTCAGGATTACTTGCCGCCACAACTCCTGCACCTGCCTGATAAGTAAGTGTATTATCCTTGCTTAAAAAAGTCCGTATCATTATGGCATGATTACAGCTTCCATCAAAACCCATAAATCCTAAAGCACCTCCATAATAACTGCGGGCTGTGGGCTCAAACTCATCAATTAATTTCATGGCTTTGAATTTTGGCGCACCGCTTAAAGTGCCTGCAGGAAAGGTTTTTGCTAATAATAAAAACGGATTTGTACCTTCTTTTACTTTACCGATTACTTCACTTACCAAATGAATTACATGGCTATAATAATGTACTTGTTTAAAATAATTCACTTTTACTTCATCACACAATCTGCTTAAATCGTTTCTTGCCAAGTCAACCAACATTACATGCTCTGCATTTTCTTTTACATCTTTTAATAATCTTTCTGCTGCTGCCTGATCTATCTCATCATCTCCTGAACGTTTAAAAGTTCCGGCAATAGGATGCACCACGGCTTTTCCTTTTTGAATGATGAGCTGACTTTCCGGCGAAGATCCCATTAATTTATAATCTCCATAATCAAAGAAAAATAAATAAGGCGATGGGTTTACACTGCGTAAAGCACGATACACATTAAACTCATCTCCCGTAAAACTTTGTTGAAATCTTCTGCTTAATACAATTTGAAAAACATCGCCACGCAAACAGCTTTGAATTCCCTTTTTAACCATTGTAACATAATCTTCATTGGTCATATTCGATGTTTCTTCACCCTTCACTGCAAAAGGAAATGCAGGCACATCTTTACTTTTAATCAATCCTTCCACAACTGTAACTTCACGCTCCAAACCATTAATCACATTCTCACACAAAAACAATTCATCTTTAAAATGGTTGATGGCAATCACATATTGATATAATCTGTATCGCATCAATGGAATAACATTTTGTTCTCTGCTATCTTCTTTTGATAATTCAATGGTATCAAAAAACTGAACAGCATCATAGGTTGCATAACCATATAAGCCTTGGGCAAATTTTGCTTCCTTTTCGTTTGATAAAGCAATATCAAAACGTTGCATAAAATTCCATAACAGTTGCGGTACTTGCTGAACATCATTTACTACAATTCGTTCTGGTTTTTCATTCGGCAATTTAAACTCAATACTTTTGGGAGAGGTAATTTCAATACCTGCAATGGCATTGATACAAATAAAACTATAACTGTTCTCTGCCACATGATGATCAGTACTCTCTAATAAAATAGTATCGCGAAAACGATCACGAACACGCAAATAAATACCCACCGGTGTATATACATCAGCCAGCATTTTTTTTACTTTAGTTTCAATCTTTATTTGTTTCATTACATAAATTTTTTCTAATTAAACGATTTTTTTGTTATCAGCTTCATCTCATCAATCGTCTTCGTTGTGTCACTCACTTCAGGTTTCTGTCCTTTACTCCACTATAGGTTTTTGGGTAACAAAAAACCCCGACAAATTAGTCGGGGCTTTGAAATGATATTCAACACAGTATTGGCCATGCCATTACAATCCCCGGGAAAGGTTTGTATGCCACCACCAATTGTTATTTAATAAATTTTTCATTGTACTGCAAAGATGTGAGGTGATTTTGTTTCTGCCAAATATTTTTTACAACTTGATTTTGGATTGTAATCTTTCATCATCCTGCTTAAACCATTCCAAAAATATCTTTTTTAGAATACTATAATTTTTAAATTCATCTTGATTTGAAGGACAGTAATATAAATCCGGGTTACTAAAACTATAAAACCCAAACTGAGTTCCACTTTTCAGTGCAAGCTTATAACTGTCGTTATCATAATCAATCCAGACACACTGTATTGGTTTTTGATTAGTCTTGATAGGCAAAGTAAAAATATCATGCTCTTTTAAGCTATCAAAAATAGCTGTCCAATTCAACGTCGGTTCTAATTTTATTAGCAAAAAATAAGGAGCTCACTCAAGTGATCTCTAATTAAACACAAACTCTAAAGCATTCCAATAACCTTTATTAAAAGTGGTAATATTTAAAAAAAATGTCCTGTTTAAGCGACCTATAGCTTTACCGTAAGGTCGGATCTCCAAGTCATTTTCTGATTTTAATAAGCTGTTTATTTTATAATATGCGAAATCCTCTAATTTAAAAACATCCCATGATTCCCCTTTGTTGTAATAAGATGTATCCGTTAAAATTTTACCAAAGTAAAGCTGTGCATTTGCCTTAAACTAAATAAGAATTAATACCAAAATAAAAAAACCGAAACATTAGATTTATTTCGGTTAAAGTAATTGACAATGTGAATTCAAGAAAATAATTTCTATAAACCTATCTTTATTGTCGGTAAACAATTTTAAATCCCATCTGCACTTTGTCCATACATTCCCGGAACAGGAATATCTAATAAACGCAAGTAAACAGATAATTGTCCGCGATGATGTACATTATGATTCATTGCCCAAGCCCTGATGGCAACTTTCTTTTTTAGTTCCATAAAAATAGTATCACCCGATTTTACCACCCATGTTTTTTCTAACGCTTCATCACTTGTATTTTCCAATGCTGCGATTGCTTTGTCATAATGTTCTTCAAAAATTTTTAATAATTCATCATTCGTTTTTATTGCAGTTGGCGAAAAAGGCCGGTTGGCAAAATCAACAAAATCGCTTTCTACAATATACCAACCCCAACGCAGGTTTTCAGCAATATGTGTAGCTAACTTTCCAATACTCATCGATTTTTCATGCGGCTTCCAATCAGGTTTATCAAATGGAACTTTAGCTAAAATTTTTCTTGTGTTAATGGCTTCCTGCTTTATTTCTGCCATCAATTGATTTTTTGTTGACATGTTAATCGCTTTATTTTTTATAAAACTCCTTTTGTACTTGGCAAATAATTACTTAACGGATCACGCTTCACCGCCATCTTTATCGCTTTGGCAAATGTCTTAAAGATAGCTTCAATTTTATGATGTTCATTCTCTCCTTTGCATTCAATATTTAAATTACATTTAGCTGCATCACTGAATGATTTAAAGAAATGAAAAAACATTTCTGTTGGCATCTCGCCAATTTTCTCTCTTTTAAATTCCGCATCCCAAACCAACCAATTTCTTCCGCCAAAATCAATCAATACTTTCGCTTCGGCTTCATCCATCGGCAATGCAAAACCATAACGCTCCATTCCCTTTTTATCTACCAATGCTTTGGCAAATGCTTCGCCTAATGCCAATCCGGTATCTTCTATGGTATGATGTTCATCAATATGCAAATCGCCTTTTGTTTCAATTGTTAAATCCATTTTACCATGACGGGCAATTTGTTCTAACATATGATCGAAGAAGCCCAAACCAGTGCTAATATTGGCTTTTCCGCTTCCATCTACATTTAATTCTACTTTTATTTTTGTTTCATTGGTATTACGTTCATGTATGACTTTTCTCAATCCCAATTTCAAAAAAGTATAAAGTTCATTCCAATTATCCGTTTCAAATGCGATTGTATTTCTTAAATTATTTTCTTGTTCATCTGTCAATTGATGTATTGCAGATTTTAAATAAATGGCTTTACATCCAAGATTTTTTGCTAATTGAATATCACTCCAACGATCACCGATCACAAACGAATTTTCTATATCAAAATGTTTGTTATTCAATAAATGATTTAATAAAGCGGTTCCCGGCTTTCGGGATGGTTGATTATCTTTTGCAAAAGTTTTATCAATATAAATTTCATCAAATTCAAATCCTTCACCCGCCAATGTTCTGATCATTAAATCTTGATAAGGATAAAAATCTTTTTCAGGATAGGATTCAGTGCCCAGTCCATCCTGATTGGTGATCATTACTTTATAATAATCTAATTCATCTGCAATTTTTGATAATGCAGTGATTGCTCCTTTCACAAAAGAAGTTTTATCCAGACGATCAATTTGAAAATCGATTGGTGGTTCTTGGAGAATCACGCCATCCCTGTCTATGAATAAAATACGTTTCATTATTTTTTCTTGATCGGATTTCTCACTGCTTTCACTTCTGCAACTGTTACTGCATCTGCTTTGTTACCAAAATTATTGCGAACATAGGTTAATACATCTGCAATTTGTTGGTCATTCAAATCAGCATGCGGCGCCATATTATTAGAATAATATTCATCTTCAATAGGCACACGCTCACTCATCCCATGCAATACGATATAAATAATTTTCTTTTTATCGCCCAATACATAATCTGTTTGAATTAATGGTGGATTCATTTTCGGCACACCGCCGCCATCTGACATATGGCAACTTAAACAAACTTTATCATATACTTTTTTCCCACGCACTATTGATTCTTTCACATTTGTTGTTTGTGCAAACACACATATCATTATTAAACAACTTATCGTTGCTAAAAAAATATTTTTCATGTTGATCAAGACTATTTACCTGAATAAGAGATTTTGTAAATGGTTCCTTTGCTATCATCTGTAACATATAAAGAACCATCAGGGGCTTGTGCTAAACCGCATGGACGATGATCTGCTTGTCTGGTTGATTCAATCAAATCCTTTCCCGCAAAGCCTTTTGCAAATACTTCCCATGGCCCGTTTGGTTTACCATTTTTAAATGGAACAAACACAACATAATATCCTTCTTGTGGTTCAGGAGCTCGATTCCAACTCCCATGAAATGCAATGAATGCTCCGTTTTTATATTTTTCAGGGAATTGATTGCCTGTATAAAATAATAACCCATTGGGCGCTAAATGACCGGGGAATGCAATCACAGGAGCTTGATATTGTGTTGTAGATTTTTTTCCATCACCACCATATTCCGGTGCAATGATTTCTTTATTTACTAAATGATCATAATAAATATAAGGCCATCCGCAATTAGAACCTTGATGTAATTCATACATCGTTTCTGCCGGTAATTCTGCACTTTGTTTGGTATCATATAATTCAGGAAATAAATCATGCAATTGATCTCTTCCATGTTGCATTACAAATAATGAATTCGTTGCAGTATTCCAATCCAATCCTACTACATTTCTTAATCCTGTTGCATAACGAACACCATCACTATAAGTTTGATTGAGTTTATCTGCTTTGAATTTCCAGATACCACCGGCTGAATCTAAAATGGGACAAGGATTCATGGATGGAGAACCTTTTTTTCTATCTTCTACCTGACATGCATTTGAATAAGCACCAATGTTTACATATATATTCCCTGCATAGTCTAATGTGATGGCTTTGGCTTCATGTTCATGGCGACTAATTAATCCGGTAATAATTTTTTCAGGTTGATTAGGATTGATAACTTGATCATTCTCATCTAATTTAAAACGAAATACTTCTTCATCAGAAGACGCATATAAATATCCGTTTCTGATGCAAATACCAGTTCCCGAAAAATTTCCAAATGCGAATGCTGTATCATAGATACCATCACCATTTAAATCTTTTAAAAGAAGAATACCATTTTGGTATTTGCTTCTTTTATTGTAATTGATTTTTGTATAAATTTTGCCTTTGGGAGATATTGCAATATGCCGTGTAGAGCCTAAACCATCAGCAATTTTAGTAGCTACAAAACCTGAAGGCAATGTTAAACCTGCATTGTCAGCAGAATTATTTTTTTTTGTTTTTACCGGATCAACAACGTTTGCCTTTGTTAAACCGATTGACATTCCAGCGAATAATAAGAAAATGATTTTTTTCATTGATTAACGTTTTGAAGGATGATAAAGTTAACAATTATAACGAGTCAGCTCTTAAGTTGTTTGATTTTTTATATAATCGGCCAATGCATCGATGAGTAAAGTGTTTTCCCGTTCTGTACCAATGGTAATTCGCAGGCAATCATCACACAATTTTACATTACTTCTATCTCTTACCACGATACCTTGTGTTAATAAGAACTCATATACTTTTCTGGCCGATTTAATTTTGACCAATAAAAAGTTTGCATCAGAAGGATATACTTTTTCAACAATCGGCATTTGTAAAAAAACATCTGCCAATGCTTCTCGCATATCTACAATAATTCTAATCATATCATTCACTTGTCCTACTTCTTCCAAAGCTTTCAAAGCAAAGTCTTGTGTTGCCTGATTGATATTATAGGGAGGCTTTACTTTATTTAATACATCAATGATTTCTGTTGAAGCGAATGCCATACCCAAACGCAATGCAGCCAAACCCCATGCTTTACTGAATGTTTGCAGCACTATCAAATTAGGATAATCTGTTAATTCTTGTGTAAAAGTTTTTTGTCGGGAGAAATTAATATACGCTTCATCAATCACTACTAATCCACTAAAATTATTGAGTACCGTTTCTATATCCTTTCTGTTAATGAAATTTCCTGTAGGATTGTTGGGTGAACAGATCCAGATAATTTTTGTACCGGCATCAATTAAATTTTCTAAATGAATAATGTCTAATTGAAAATTATCCAACAAAGGCGCTTTACGTACTTCAATATCATTGATATTTGCACTTACTTCATACATTCCATATGTAGGCGGACAAATGATTATATTATCTTTTTGAGGTTCGCAAAAACTTCGATAGAGCAAATCAATGCATTCATCGCTTCCATTACCTAAAAATATATTCTCCGGTGCGATGGACTTGATTTGACTGATCGCTGTTTTTAATTTTTGTTGATGTGGGTCAGGATAACGATTATACCATTTCGTTAATGGCGAGCCCAAACTATTTTCATTCGCATCTAAAAAAACTTTTGCATCGCCACTAAACTCATCCCGAGCAGATGAATAAGGAGTAAGTTTTTTGATATTGGGCCTGATTAATTTATTTAAATCGAAAATCATAATAATTATTTTTATACTTATCAACCAATCAACTTTTCAATCTGATTGAAACCGCATTCTTATGTGCATCCAATCCTTCTGCTGCAGCCATTAATTCAACAGTTACAGCAATATTCTGCAAGCCTTGCTGCGTAAGTTTTTGATAAGTTATTTTTTTTACAAAGCTATCAACGCTTACACCACTGTACGCTTTAGCGAAACCATTGGTAGGCAAAGTATGATTGGTGCCGCTGGCATAATCACCCGCGCTTTCCGGCGAATAATTCCCTAAAAAAACAGATCCTGCATTCATTATTTTTTCTGTAACTACTTCATCATTGTTGCAGGAAATAATTAAATGTTCAGCAGCATATTCATTCACTAATTCAATTGCATCATCCATATTTTTTACAATAATTGCTTTACTATTTTGTAACGCTTTCTCTGCAATATCTTTTCTTGATAGTTTTTCTAATTGTTGATGAATAGCATCATTTACTTCATCTACTAACTGTTCACTTAAACTGACTAACAAAACTTGACTATCCACCCCATGTTCTGCTTGTGATAATAGATCGGCTGCAACATAATTAGCATTTGCAGAATCATCAGCTAAAATACAAACTTCGCTTGGCCCTGCAGGCATGTCAATGGCAATTCCTTCTTGTTGAATTAATTGTTTGGCACAAGTAACATATTGATTACCCGGACCAAAAATTTTATACACTTGCGAAATGGTTTCTGTTCCAAAGGCCATTGCAGCAATGGCTTGTACACCACCGATCTTATACATTTTAGTAACCCCAACCAATTGAGCTGTATACAAAATAGCAGGATGCAGTTGACCATTTTTATCGGGAGGCGAGCACAAAATAATTTCTTTACATCCGGCAATGTTTGCAGGGATACCCAGCATTAAAATTGTTGAAAACAAAGGTGCTGTTCCGCCGGGAATATATAAACCCACTTTTTCAATACCCATACTTTTACGCCAGCATTTTACACCTGGCATAGTTTCAACTAATTCAAATTCTGTTTTTTGCTTTTCATGAAATAATCGAATATTTTTTACAGCTTGTTCAATTGCTTGTTTTAATTCATTCGATAAATAAGCTGCGGCTTCATTGATCTCATTTTCACTAACACTAAAATCTTCTATTACTACTCCATCAAATTCTTGTGTATATTTTTTTATTGCGGCATCCCCATTTACTTTAACATCATTCAAAACAATTTTTACTTTTTGCTGTAATGAAGTTGAATCAAATGCTGGTCGCTGCAATAATTGCTTCCAATCTTTTTTGTCAGGATATAAATACGTATTCATCATTTGCACATTTATAATTTATTAATCGGCCATTAAACAATCATCTTCTCAATTGGAACTACTAAAATTCCTTGTGCGCCATTTGCTTTTAATTGTTCAATAATATCCCAAAACTCATTTTCATTTAAAACACTATGCACACTGCTCCAACCTTCTGTTGCCAGAGGCAATACAGTAGGGCTTTTCATGCCGGGCAACAAAGAAATAATTTGTTGTAAATTTTCATTCGGTGCATTCAATAAAATGTATTTGTTATTCTTTGCTTTTTTTACTGATTGAATTCTGAATAATAATTTATTTAATAATTTTTGCGGCTCATCACTTAAATTTTTATTCTTGATCAATACTGCTTGTGACTGAAGAACAGTTTCCACTTCTTTCAATCCATTCATAAACAAAGTAGAACCACTGCTCACCAAATCACAGATTGCATCTGCCAATCCAATACCCGGAGCAATTTCAACGCTTCCGCTTATTTCATGAATCTCTGCTGTAATATTCTTTTCTTTTAAAAATTTTTCAACTATAACGGGATAGGAAGTCGCAATTTTTTTATTTGCTAAATAATTAGCATCGTAATAAGTATCATTCCTTTTTACACCAATACTTAACCGGCATTTTCCGAATCCTAATTTTTCAACGACTTCAACT